>JACXTT010000634.1_pt1 | contig 60027 bp, 50 predicted proteins | sample 9270951 | NCBI WGS metagenome assembly JACXTT01 (sample SAMN15532306, study PRJNA645909) | rock metagenome | isolation source: weathered quartz diorite | place: Puerto Rico | collected 2017-06-21
AGCAAGGACTTTTACTTCGTCCAGCTGTCCGATACCCACTGGGGCTTCAACGGCCCCAAGGTCAACCCTGATGCGGCGGGCACTCTGGAAAAGGCCGTGGCCGCCGTGAATGGCCTCGCCAAGCCGCCGGATTTCGTCATCTTCCCTGGGGATCTAACCCACACGACGGATGATCCGAAGGAACGACGCGCCCGCATGGCGCAGTTCAAGGTTCTCATCGAGCCGCTCCGAGTCAAGACCGTCCGATTCATCCCGGGCGAGCATGATGCGTCCCTCGACCGAGGGGAGGCCTATCGAGAATTCTTCGGCGAGACCTATTACGCCTTCGATCACAAGGGCATCCACTTCATCGCCCTCGATAACGTGTCTGAGCCTGGGAACCAGCTGGGGCAAGCCCAGCTCGACTGGCTGGCATCAGACCTGAAGAAACAACCCCACGATGCACCCATCGTCGTCTTCGCCCATCGCCCCCTCTTCAATCTCTATGAGGAATGGGATTGGACGACGTCCGATGGCGACAAGGCCCTCGCGATGCTATCGACCAAACAGCACGTGACGGTCTTCTATGGCCACATTCATCAGGAGCATCACCAGACGACGGGAGCCATCTCGCATCATGCGGCCAAATCGCTGATCTTCCCGCTGCCTCCGCCGGGCTCGGTCCCAAAGCGCGCCCCCCTCCCCTGGGACCCGGCCAATCCCTATCGGGGTCTAGGTTTGCGGGAAGTCGACATGCATACCCAAAAGGCGCATCTGTTCTCGAAGCCCGAGGTTCAAGAGCTCATCCAAGAGTTCCCCGTCATTGCCGCATCGCCCTCCCTCGCGAAGTGACCTCGCTCGCTCTTCCTCAGGATGCCGTTCACGGCCATTCCCTATTCATCTTCGGAGACGCCCATGGGCAACCTCGGATTCAGCGAACTTCTTCTCATCGGCGCGATCCTGCTGCTCTTCTTTGGTCCATCCCGCTTGCCTGAGCTCGGCAAGAGCCTGGGCAAGGGCATTCAGGAATTCAAAAAAGCTGGCAAGGAGCTCTCAGACTCCGTGGCCGAAGGTTCCGCAGCCGAGAAATGATTGGAGATCACGATGAGCTCACATAAGACACCCGAATCGCCGGGCGAACCCCATGCCATGGGGCGCAGAACCTTCTGCGTGCTTGGTTACACCGCGGCGGCCCTGATAGCCCTTCCCCTTGAAGCCGAGCCGATCATAGAAGGGCAGGCTTCCGACCTGCGACGGATGACCTCTGATACCCGCGCGAGTCTCGGGGTGAAAGCCATTCGGGACTACCGGAAACAAGGAGGCTTCTTCCTGATCGCGGATGCTTCAGGAATCTATGCGGTCTCCGCCATCTGCACGCACGCCGGATGCAGCGTCCGCCTCGAAGAGGGCAAAAGCTTCGGCTGCCCGTGCCACGACAGCGAGTTCGACCTTCAAGGTGGTGTTCTCCAAGGCCCGGCGAAGCTCCCTCTCAAACACTTCGAAGTGACGGAGTCGAGTGCGGGAGGTCCGCTGGCGGTGGATCTCAGCAAACCCGTGAGCCCCCATGTCCGCCTCTAACGTGATCGAACTCTTCGCGAAAGCCCACCCGGCCTTGGTTCACGCGCCCCTCGGCGCCGTGCTCTTCCTTCCCCTGGCCCTTGGATTCGCGCTCAAGTCGAAACAGCATCGAGAAGCCTGGCTGCTCACCGGCACCTTCCTGGCAGCTCTTGGAATGCTTGGAGGTTTGGCTGCGATCGGGAGTGGCTTCTTGTGGGGTCGGGAGCTGGGCGGCATCTTGCCGGGGCAGTGGCTCGCGCACCCCCGTCACCCTCAACCCTCCTTCGCCGCTCTGCTAAGGGTTCATCAGCTGCTGGCATTCGGAGGCCTCCCTCTAGGGGCAGCCTGTTGCACCCTCTTGATCCGTGCGCTGCGGGGCCGAGCGATCGTGATCCCAGGAGTGCTCGCGCTTTCACTCTTATGGCTAGGGCTTTGGGGCACGGCCGGCCATTGGGGTGGGCGTATGGTGTTCCCTGACCCATTCATCGAAAGTGCACAGCCATGACCCTGTCGATGCGTGGCGAACTGCAGGAGCAAGGCGTGGCAAAAGGTGAGAAGGGTATTGACGAGCGCACCGATGATCAGCTGATGGCCTGTCTCGTGAACGGCCAGCAGGAGGCTCTACAAATCTTGCATCACCGCCATGCCCCGCTGGTCTTCCACATCGCCTGCAGGACTCTTGATGCGCCCGCAGCCGAAGAGATCACGCAGGATGTGTTTCTTCGGGTTTGGCAAAAGGCCTCCAGCTTCGACCCCGAAAAGGGCATCTTTCGCTCGTGGCTGCTCCAGATCGCCCACCACCGAGTGCTCAACGAATTGCGGCATCGAGGGCGGCGCCCCAGAGTCGATGAGGGTTCAGAGCCTTCCCTCGTCGACCTCTCCGCCCATGATCCCGGCCCCGACGAGCAGGTTTGGAACGAGTATCAGAAGTCCACCATCCAGCGCGCCCTCGCCGCTCTGCCTCCCGCACAAGCACAGGCGCTTCGCCTGGCTTACTTTCAAGATCTCACCCACGAGCAGGTCGCCGGGTTTCTGAAGGTCCCCCTCGGAACCGCTAAAAGTCGCATTCGGGTGGCGCTCGAAAAACTGAATCCTCGCCTGGCGGCCCTCGTAGCCATGATCCTCGCAGCCCTCGGGATCTCAACCCTGGAGTGGACGAGACAACGCAGTGCCTGGAAGCGAGACGAACGCGCCTTGGGCATGCTCACGGGCAGCCATATGGAAGCACTTCGACTCCTTCCACCCGGGGCCGAGGGCGATCCAGAGCAGGGGCCCCACGCCACTTACCGCGCCGAAAAGAGCGGGTCAATCATCGTCTTCACACTCTCCAACGTTCCCCCATCGGCTGTGGGGGAAACCTACCGCCTGTGGCAACTCAACCATGGCACCTGGAAGGCCCTAGGAGACATCACCCCAGACACCCAAGGTCGGGCCCGCCTCCTCGTGGAGGCTCCAGGGCTCGCATGGCCCGAAGCCCTCGAGCTCACCCAGGAGCAACTCGGCTCGGCTCTCAAGACTCCTACGCGCCCGGCGGTTTTGGTGTGGCCGCTTAAGCCCTGAGGCCCTGTTCCTGAGCCAATCTCGCTTACATGGATACACAGAAATAGGTTTCAAGGAATCCATCCTGTAGAGCGGAGAGGGGCGACGGAAGTCATGCATCCAGAGACGAAGAACTTCAGCCCACGTAAAAGTCCGCACGTTTCTCATTTTGAGAAGTAACACCTATTCGTAGAGACGGTCTCTGCATCGCCTTGTGGAGATCTCTGAATCTTTCCCCTCAATGCCCTGAGTGAATCTCCAATGACCAAAGCCATTGGCAAGGATCGCCCTTAAGTTCATCACAACACTTCGAGAGCTCCGCACTTCTTACCTCATCCCATTTTCTTCTACCGAAGCAGCATTCACATGATGCTTGCGCGATGAGGCCAGTTTCAATTCTCAGATAATCGGAGGCTCCCAGAATGTTCGGCTCGATGCGCCTGAGCCACTCGTCTTGCGTCGCGAGGAGAGCCCCCCCATTGGCGATGCCAGGCGCGACGGAGTTGGAGATCCGATCGAAATCCTCCATGTTCTGCGGCTTCGGTGACGCTCGCGCCTCGTTCGAGCGACTGCCGTGCGCGCTCCAAGCGAATGGCGATCAGGTAATTCAGCGGGGATAGACCGGCATGTTCGATGAAGAGGCGCAGCAGATGGCGTTCCGTCACGCGCCCTTGGCTCGCCAGTTCGCACATATCCCAATCGCGCTGGGGGTCCAAGCTGATGGCATCCTGCACGCGATGGACGATGGGATGTACGTGGCTTCGATGGGCGAGGAAGGGTGAGAGCTCGGGATCCCGGGTCGATCGACGCAAATAGACCACCATGTCCTTCGCGACGCTGGCGGCGATCGCCTCCCCACATTCCTCAGCCACCAGGTGCAGCGCAAGGTCGATGCCTGCGGTGATGCCGGCGCTTGAAGCGAGCGGGCCGTCCACCAGGAACACCCGGTTATCGATGACTTGAGCCCGAGGGGCCAGGGTTCGCAACGTGTCGAGCAGTTCGTGATGGGTGGTGCAACGGCGATGGTCGAGCAATCCAGCCCGCGCGGCCAGGAGCGCGCCAGAGCAGATGGTGACCAGTCGATAAGCAGGCTGTTGCGGATACAGGGAGGGGCCAAGCAACTCCTTCAGCCATTGCTTGGTCGTCGAAATGGCGGGTGTGATCTGGCCCACGTAAGCATTGGGCTGCCCTACCAACACCACCCAGGCTGGCGCGTCGAGGGACTTGGGAAGAGGCTCGAGATCGCCCACCGGCAGCCCCACGGAGCTGGTGGGGCGCGGCAAGGGGCCTGTGAAGTGGAGGGCGAACTTGGGAGGCAGCTCTCGGGCGGCGAGATGCAGATTGGCGAGACGGAATGCCTCGGATGGCCCTGCGATATCCAACAGAAGCGCATGCGGCGTGATGACAAACCAGACGTGGATCATCGCGCACCGTTGGACACGTAGCGCCACCGAGCTGCACATCCTTGCCTAAATCCGGCATGCGAGCGGGTCACCATAACATCCTCAACGCACCTGAAGCGGCGCATGGCGGCATGTGTGTTCCTCCAGGTGTTCACGGGTTTGAGACAAAGGGGGCGGCGATCATGCGTCCATGATGCAGCCGAATCTCAAAGTTATAAGCATCATTTTCAGACATGCCTGATGCCGACGAGACAGATGTCAGTTCTCAAGCCAGGCGAATCGAATGAAGCGTGTCTGGAATTGATCCAAATCTGTCTGTCCTTGTCGCGACCTTTTATTTTATTGCGGCCTACCATGGTGCCCATCGCTCCCTGAGAAGTCGCTATCGCGGTCATTGACGAATCCCCTATTCCAAGAAAAGAGATACTCAATGCTCAAATACAGACACCCTATTCGACCAGAAATCTTCTCGGCGTGGCTCGTGGCCGGCGCGCTGATGATCTCGGGGACCTCTAGACTCGCTCAAGCTCCGGATGCGCCTCCGAAGCCTCCGATGGAGGAGGGAGTAGATGAAGCCGTTTCTCCGGGAGATGACTTCTTCGCATTCGCGAATGGGAGCTGGCTGAAGACCACGCAGCTCCCTGCGGGAAGAGGCCGATGGACGGTACGGAACGATATGGAGGTCGAGGCTCAGAAACGGATAACGGTGCTGCTTGAAAAGACCCATCGAGGTCGAAATGGTTCGCTGGCCCGGAAGGTGGCGGATTTCCGTACGGCCTATGTAAACGTCGATCGTATCCAGGCAGAGAGCGCCACCCCGGTCCAGCCCATGTTGCGCAGAATTGGCGAGATTCGTAACAAGACCGCTCTCGCCCAATGGTTGGGCCGCAGCCTTCGCGCCGATGTGGATCCGCTGATGTGGGGCGTGTTTTCTTCTCCCAATCTGTTCGGGTTGGCCGTGGATCAAGGCGTTCATGGAGAAGGTGTTTACCTGCCTTACCTCCTGCAGGGGGGATTGGGCCTGGCGGATCCCGAAACTTATGCGGGCAAGGGGCCCGCGGAGAAGGCGTTGAGGGCCCGCTATCAGGAGTACATCGCTCGCACGCTTTCAGCGCTAGGTTTCAAAGATGCGGCCACGCGAGCAGAATCCGTCATGGCGCTCGAAACCGAGCTGAGTCGACATCACCTCTCCGCGAAAGACTCGGACGATCTCCGCAATGCGGATCATGCATGGACCCTTGCTGATTTTTCGAGCCAGGCACCGGGTTTGGATTGGCCCGCCTTCTTTGCCGCAGCTGGGCTTTCAAAGCAGAAGCAAATCTTGGTTTGGCATCCTTCGGCCATGAAGGGAGCTGCCGCGTCGATTCAGACCAGCCCCTTGAAGGTATGGAAGGACTATTTGAGTTTCCACCTCATCGACCAATATTCCGACGTGTTGCCCAGGGCCTATGCGAAGCCGTCGATCGCATTCCATGAAAGTGAATCGGCCGGGCAGCAGTCCAGCTCCTCCCGGGAGCAGCGCGCGCAGGCCGCGACCCTGAAAGCGATGCCCGAGGGTGTGGCGCAACTCTATGTCGAACATTATTTCCCCGCAGCATGGAAGGCCCGGTTACAAAGCATCGTGGCGGATGTCACCGAAGCCTTCGGCAAGCGCATCGAGGCCGCATCCTGGATGACTCCAATCGCCAAGCGCACTGCGCTCTCGAAATTGAAGCGCATCTATTTTGGCGTGGGCTACCCCGATGCCTGGAGAGATCACGCGTCGCTGACCATCGACCCAGCTGATGCCCTCGGCAATGCCATGCGCATTTCAAAGTGGAATTACCGCTTCGCCTTGAGCAAGCTCGGTAAGCCCGTCAACCGACTCGAATGGTGCATACCCGCACATACCGTGGGCGCCGTCCTGGGCCCGCTCCAGCTCACCTACAACTTCCCCGCAGGGCTTCTTCAGGCGCCCAAATTCGATCCCGACGCCTCCGATGCGTTCAACTACGGCGCGATAGGCGCCATTATCGGCCACGAGCTGAGCCACTTCTTCGACCCTCTCGGAGCCGATTTTGACGAGGACTCAAGGCCACGAACCTGGTGGACGGACCAGGATCGAAGGCAGTTCCAAACCGCTTCACAAGCCTTGGTGGACCAATACACCGGCTACCGGATCCGCGAAAAAGTGGCGATCGATGGAAAGCTCACCTTGAGCGAAAACACCGCGGACCTCGGAGGACTCGCAGCGGCCTTCGATGCACATCGAAAAAAACTAGACTCAAAGAACCTCAATCAAGCCGACGTGCATCAACAAGATCGGCAGTTCTTCATAGGTTTCGCACGCAGCTGGCGCGGCAAGATCACCGACGCGGAGCTACGGAAGCAGGTCGCCACGGATTCTCATGCCCCCGACTGCTATCGCATTGCTACCGTCAGGAACATCGACGCCTGGTACGAGGCCTTCGATGTCCAACCCGGTCAGCGTCTCTACTTGGAGCCAAAGCTACGGGTTCGCATTTGGTGATCATTCCTAGCGCGGCGACCTGCGAATAATGAACACGCAAGTCGCTGCGCAAGAATATGGGGTGGGAGGCAGGCGTCTTGCCGCGCAGTTGGTCAAGTGAGCTCATCGCCCTACCTACCAACACCCTAGAGAAATCTAGGGTGTTCTTGCGTTTGGACGGCCATCGCTTTGGACCTCGAAGCATCGCTTGGAATCGCGTCCCTGAACCTGCCGACCGATCTCCGCTGAGCATCTGTGCGCCGCACGCAACGCTTTCAAGAGACACGCGGACCTCGTCCCAACTTTGGGATGGGTTATCCCAAAGTTGGGATGCCGCTTCGATCCGAATTATTCATTACTCTTTGTATTGCTGTATTAATCAATTGGCATCCTCTTGGCTGTGAACAGGCACTCGTTCTTTCGGAGTTCCTGTGGATGTGCCCCGTGTCGCCGCTCCTTCCCGCCGCAAGCTCTATTGGGGCGTGGGGCTCGGTGTCGGGCTACTTGCGCTCACCCTTGGCTTGGCCAGGTTGAAGCCCGCCGCGCCGCAGGTGGAGCGACAAAGCCTGCTGCTGGATGTGGTGAAGCAAGGGCCCATGGTCTTCCAGGTGCGCGGCACAGGCACCCTTCAACCCCTGCAGGTGCGCTGGCTCACGGCCGCCGTTCCCGCGCGAGTGGAGCGTTTGCGCATCCTCCCCGGCACCGCCGTGAAGGCGGAGGATGTGATCCTCGAGCTCTCCAACCCCGAACTGCAGCAGGCGGCCCAGGATGCAGAGTGGCAGTTGAAGGCGGCCCAGGCCGATCTCCTTGGTGCAAGGGCGCGACTTGAAACCTCCGTTCTGGATCTGCGGGCCTCGCTCGCTTCCGCTAAGGCCAACCACAGCAACGCCCGCATGAGTGCCGAAGCCAACGAGGCCCTCGCCAAAGAAGGTCTCGTCTCCCGTCAGGAGCTGGCGAGAACGCGATCCCAAAGTGAAGAGCAAAGCACACGACTGGATATTGAACAGCGCCGCCTTCAAATCGGATCGGATTCGGTGAAGGCCCAATTGGCCGCTTTCGAGGCCAAGGTGGAACAGGCTCGAGCCCTATGGGCCCTCAAACGAGGTCTGATGGACGGTTTGAAGGTCCGCGCGGGCTTGGACGGCGTCCTTCAGCAATTGCCGGTGCAGATGGGCCAGCAGCTTCAGCCCGGCGCCACGTTGGCGAAAGTCGCTCAACCCACTCAGCTCAAGGCTGAGCTCAAAATTAGCGAGACTCAGGCGAAAGATCTGCTGCTCGGCCTTCCCGTATCCATCGACACCCGCAACGGCATTGTTGCGGGGCGCGTCATCCGCATCGACCCCGCCGTTCAGAACGGCACTGTCACTGTGGACGCCAGCCTGGAAGCCCCCCTGCCAAAGGGCGCGCGGCCCGACCTCTCTGTGGAGGGTGTCGTCGAAATCGATCATGCGGATCGCGCCATCTTCGTCGGCCGGCCCGTTCAAGCCCAATCCCACGCTCAGGTCTCGCTCTTTAAACTCAGCCCAGATGGCACCGAGGCCCAGCGCGTCACGGTACGCCTGGGCCGGGGATCCGTCTCCACCATCGAGGTGCTCGAAGGGTTGCAGCCCGGCGATCAGATCCTTCTTTCTGACACGTCCACCTACGATGGCGTGGACCACCTTCGCATCAAGTAGCTCTACCCCCGACTTCCACTCCGGAGAATCCATGACCAAACCTCTCATCCACCTCAGCGGCCTGCGCAAAGTCTTCACCACCGATGAAGTGGAAACCCACGCCCTCGCGGATATCCATCTCGACATCCACGAAGGTGAATTTGTCTCCATCGCGGGGCCCAGCGGCTGCGGTAAATCCACCCTGCTCGCCATCCTCGGCCTGCTGGACACCCCCAGTGGCGGAGAATACGTGCTCAACAACAAACCTGTGGCTTCGCTGAATCTGGCCCAGCGGGCCCGCATCCGCAACCGCGAGATCGGATTCATCTTTCAGAGTTTCAATCTAATCGGAGATCTCTCCGTATTTGAAAACGTGGAGCTTCCTCTGGTGTACCGCGGTCTTCCCGCCGGGGAGCGACGCCAGCGCGTGCTCGACGCGCTGGAAGTGGTAGGCATGAGTCACCGCGCCAAACACCTTCCCAGCCAGCTCAGCGGCGGTCAGCAGCAGCGTGTGGCCGTAGCCCGCGCCGTGGGAGGTCGCCCCAGCATCCTGCTGGCGGATGAGCCCACGGGCAACCTGGATTCCACCAATGGCGACGCCGTGATGGATCTCCTCAAAGAGCTCCATCGACGCGGCTCCACCATCTGCATGGTCACTCACGACGACCGCTTCGCGCGCCATGCTCAGCGCACCATCCAGCTCTTCGATGGCCGCGTGGTGGACGAGCAGCGCGAAGCCCATACCGCGTAATTCAATCGCCTTCAACGCACCTGGAGTCCCATGTCCACCTTTCTGCTCGATGTGAAGCACGCTCTGCGTGGCCTGCTGCGCACCCCTGGATTCACGCTCCTGGTCCTACTCTCTCTGACGCTCGGCATCGGCGTGAATAGCGCCATATTCACGATCCTCAACAGCGTGTTATTGCGGCCCCTCCCGGTTCGGGATCAGTCGACCCTGGTCCGCATTTCCAACGAGCACAACAGCTTCTCCATTCCAGTCTTTAAAGACCTCTCCCGCGGGCAATCCAAGGTGGACATGGCCGCATCCTCCTTCACGCCCTTGAACTGGACTCAAGGAGATCAAAGTCAGCGCCTCACCGGCTCCATCGTCAGCGGCGGATATTTTTCGGTGCTGGGGGTTCACCCTTTCATGGGCCGCCTCCTGGGCCCCGAAGATGATCAAGTTCCAGGCGGGCATCCGGTCGCCGTGGTCAGCCATCGCTTTTGGCAACACAACCTGGGAAGCGACCCCACTTGCCTGGGCCGAACCCTCACGCTCAACGGTCATCCATTCACCTTGGTGGGCGTGAGCGAACCCCGTTTCCATAGCGACTACGTGACCCATGCGCCGGACCTCTGGGTGCCCCTCTCCATGCAGGCCTGGACCCGCCCCGATCCCAAGGCCAACTTGCTTGAGGCGAGGAATCACAGCTGGATCCAATTGATCGGCCGTCTGCATCCAGGCGTCAGCAGAGCGCAGGCCGAACAGGCCCTGCGGGCTTTGGAGGAAAGCGCCTATCAACGAAAGCTCGATCCAGATGAATCGCCGCTTCAAGTACAGGCCATGACCGGTCTGCCGTCGGAATTTCGAAACGTGTTGAACATCTTCCTGTTCGCCCTCCAAGGCATCGTCTTTCTGGTGCTACTTATCGCCTGCTCCAACGTGGCCAACCTCCAATTGGCTCGGGCCCTCAAGCGTCGCCACGAGGTGGCTGTGCGCATGGCCTTAGGCGCAAGCCGCGCCCAATTGGTGCGCCAGTTCCTCACCGAAAGCATGCTTTTGGCGATCCTCGGTTCCCTCGGAGGCCTTGCCATGGGCGCCCTTGCCGTGCGGACCGTGCCCTCCCTGATCCCGCCCATGGGCCTTGGATTGATGCTCGATCTCAGCATGGATTGGCGCGTGGTCGCGTTCGCGCTCCTGATCTCCGTTTGCACCGCCCTCCTCTTCGGCCTGGCCCCAGCCCTGCAATCCACTCGAACCGATGTGGTGACGGTACTGAAGGAAGAAGCTTCCGGCTCCACCTCTCGCTCGGGCCTCACCCGACGCCTCTTCGTGGTGGCCCAAGTTGCCCTCAGCATGGTGCTCCTCGTGGGCTCGGGGCTCTTTCTGCGGAGCCTCAGCAAGGCCAATAAGATCCACCCGGGCTTTGAAGCGTCACGTATGTTCCTCTTCTCTATGGATCCGGGAAGCATGGGCTACGGCAGAGAACGCAACGCCGCCCTCTTTGAAGACCTCCGTCAGCGAATCGCGGCACTGCCTGGTGTTCGCAGCGTCGCCTTGAGCCAATTCGTTCCTTTGAGCGGAGATCATGTCCAAACCACCTACCAGATCCAAGGCCAGGAAGTGCCCAAGGGTGCCAAGGAGCCCTCTACCGATTTCAATCAAGTGGGGCCCGAGTATTTCAAAACCATGGGCATTCCCTTGATCTCCGGGCGGGAGTTCAGTCCGTCGGATAAGGCCGGCACCCCAAAGGTCGCGATCGTCAACGCCGCCTTCGCTCGAAAAGTATTTGGCGGCCAAGCTCTGGGGCGCCGCTTGCTGGACGATAAGGACGTCGTCGAGATCGTGGGAGTCGTTCGGGATGTGAAGACTAATTCCCTCGGAGAACCTGAGACTCCCATGCTCTATTTCGCCTTGGCCCAAGATTCGGCCGCAAACCTCACCATTCATGTCGCCACCAGCGGCGACCCGACTCCGCTGCTCGCTCAAATGCGCAACGTGGTGCGGGGTGTAGATCCCTACTTGCCCGTAAGCGATCTGCGCACCATGAAGCAGCATCTCTACTTTTCCCTCTTCCCTGCCCGAATCGGCGCGCTGCTCTTGGGGATTTTCGGCTTCTTAGCCCTGATCCTGGCCACCACCGGCATCTATGGCGTGATGACTTTCGATGCCACCCAACGGCAGCGGGAGATCGGCATTCGAACGGCCCTGGGCGCTCAGATCAAGGACGTGGTCCGCCTCATCGTGTCCCAGGGCATGCGCGTCGTCGGCGTGGGCCTAGCCATCGGATTGGCGCTGGCGTGGGCCTTGTCCCGTCTGCTCTCCAGCCTGCTCTACGGCATCGCCGCCACAGATGTCCTTACCTTCGCTGCGATCACGGCCCTGTTGGGCGGCGTCGCGCTTCTGGCTTGCTTCATCCCGGCCCTTCGCGTTGCTCGCATGGATCCCATGAACGCGCTTCGCAATTCGTGAGGACGCAATGACTTCCTTCCTGCTCGAACTTCGGCTAGCCCTGCGCAGCTTGGCGAAAACGCCCAGCTTCACGCTGGCCGTCCTGCTGACGTTGGCCTTGGGCATCGGGGCCACCACAGCCATGTTCTCCGCCGTGAACGCGCTGCTGCTGAAACCCCTTCCCTATCCTCAGCCGGAACGGGTCGTGGCGCTGCGCAGCATCATTCGTGGCGAAGGAAGAGTCTTCTCCTTCTCCAATCTTGATTTCTTCGATTACCGCGAACGCTCCACCCGCGCCTTTGAAGGCATGGCCCTTTATACGTCGAAATCCGTCGATCTGGCAGGAGAAGGGCGCCCAGAGCCTGTGAACGCGGGGTATGTCAGCTCGGACTTCTTCGAAGTGCTGCGCGCCAAACCGCACTTGGGAGGTTTTTTCAGAAGGGATCATGAGACCCCCGGTCAGGACAAGGCGGTCGTGCTTAGCTACGGGCTATGGCAGCGCCGGTATGGCAACGATTCCGCCATCGCAGGACGCACCATCCGCATCAACAGCGAGGCCTACACCGTACTGGGTGTGGCTCCTTCGGGTTTCTCCTTCCCCATGCAGGATACGCAAGACCTCTATCTGCCCATCGCCAAAGACACAGATCCTCTGAGACGCGGCGCGCACCAGTTCAAGGCCTTCGGCCGGTTGCGTCCCGGCATCACGATTCCCTCCGCCAATACTGAGATGAAGGCGATCGCTGAGGACCTCAGCCGCTCTTACCCCAATACGAACGCCAAATACACGGTCGACGTGCGGGACTTGCACGACCACCTGGTGGGCAATCAGGGAAAGCCCATGCTGCTCCTCATGGGCGCCGTATCGCTCTTGCTCTTGATCGCGTGCATCAATGTGGCCAACCTCCTCCTCGCGCGCGCCCTCGCCCGCAGGCGGGAGGTGGCCATCCGCGCCAGCCTGGGTGCGGGCCGGGCGCAGCTCTTCAGTCAATTCTTGGCAGAAGGCCTGGCGGTGGGATTGACGGGCTCCTTGCTCGGCCTGCTTCTGGCAAAGGCTCTGGTGACGCTGCTTCCCGCCCTCCTTCCCGGAGTGGGCCAAGTGGAGTTGGTGCAGGTTCCACGTCTGGATGCTCCGACCCTTGCCTTCACCTTTGCCGTGGGTTTGGGCACATCGATCTTCTTCGGCCTAGCGCCGGCCCTTCAAGCGGGACGAGGGGACCTCAATCAACTTCTCCGAGAGGGCGGCCGCGGCAGCTCCGGATCGGGTCATCGGCTCCGCGCGGCGCTGGTGGTCGGTGAAATCGCGCTCGCCATGATCCTTCTGACCTCGTCGGGATTGCTCTTCCGGAGTTTCCTGCAGGTGCTCAACACCAATCCGGGATTCCAAGCCAAGCACGCCCTCTCCTTCTCCATCCGCCCATCCGAAGCGCGCTACGCCTCGGATGAGCATCTTCGGAACGTCGTATCGGATCTCCAGCGCCGTCTCGCGGCCCTGCCCGGAATCGAGTCGGTGGGCTATTCCACAGTGCAGCCCATGACCAAATCGGGACCCTCCACCAATTTCGACCTCGGGCCCACGGGCGCGCCCGACTACACACAGCCCGACGCCCAAGTGGACATCACAGGCCCAGGCTACTTTGAAACTCTGCGGATTCCGCTCCTTCGGGGCCGCTACCTCGGAGCCCAGGACGATGAGCACGGCGCGCGGGTGCTCGTCATCAACGATGCTATGGCCCGAGCTTACTTCCAAGGTCAGAATCCGCTGGGCCGCAAGCTGCGCATGGGTTTCAACAGCGATACCTCCGATGCGAACACCATTTGGGAGATCGTGGGAGTGGTCGGCGATATCCGTACTAACGGGCTGGAAAATGCACCGGTGCCTCGCATGATGTACCCCTTTGCCCAGCTGCCCACGCAGCGTTTGCACATGCTTTTGCGAACGAGCGTGCCGCCAGCGGCGCTGCGAGGCCCCATTCAGGAGCAGCTCCGCCAGTTGGATCCGGATCTCGCCATGGGGCGGCTTCGCGATCTCTCCGACAGCGCCCGGGAACTCCTCAGTGACCGTCAGCAGACGCTCCTCCTCCTCGTGGCCTTCGCCTCGCTGGCCCTTCTGCTCGCAGCCATCGGCATCCATGGATTGGTGGCATTCGGGGTGGCTCAGCGGGCGCGCGAAATCGGCATCCGCATGGCCTTGGGCGCTCAAATCGAACAAGTGCTGCGGCTCGTGCTCTCGGAGGGATTGCGTTTGACACTCACAGGTGTGGGGCTGGGCCTCATCGGCTCCTGGATCACCGCGCGCCTTCTGGCCAATCAGCTCTACGGCGTCGGCGCCTTCGATCCGTTCACAGCCCTTGGCGTGATCCTGCTCCTGCTTTCCGTCGCTCTAATGGCCTGTTTCTTTCCTGCCCGCCGTGCCGCCCGCGTGGACCCGGCCGAGGCTCTCCGAAGCGAATGAGGTTCGCCATGTCCCATCTCCTCCTCGACCTCAAACACACCCTGCGCGCGCTGGTGAAAGCACCCGGTTTCACCTTAGCCGTGATCTTCACCCTCGCCCTCGGTATCGGGGCCAATGCCTCCATCTTCTCCCTGCTCGATCAAGTGCTCTGGCAGCCCCTGCCCTTCCGGGATCCCGGATCGCTCGTCATCCCCCATGAGATCGTCGTGGAGGAATCTCAAAGCGTCAGGCAGTTCTCCGCGCCGAACTTTCTGGATCTCCAACGGGAAACCCATTCCTTTGTCAGCCTGGCCGGCTTCATGAGTCGGGAGCTCAATCTCGCAGGAGACGGCCGACCCGAGGTGGTACGGGCCGGCCGCGTCTCAACCAACTTCTTCGATGTGCTTGGCGCGTCTCCATGCCTCGGTCGGACCTTCCTCTCCAATGAGGGCGTGGAAGGCGCTCAGCATGTGGCGGTGCTGGGATACGAATTCTGGCAACGACGATTCGGAGGAGATCCTTCCGTACTGCAACGGGTGATTCGCCTAGATGGCGAGGCATGGCAAGTGGTGGGCGTAATGCGGAAAGACTTTCAGTTCCCCTATCGCCTCGGCAGGGCTGATCTCTACTTCCCCATCGCCTTCAATGCACGGGAACTGGCCTCAGATGCGCGAGGCAACCACTACTTCTCCGGCGTGGCCCGCCTGAAGCCTGGAGTCTCCCTCGAGGCCGCTTCTCAGGATATGGCGCACGTCATGGCCGGCCTCGCAAAGGCCTATCCAGACTCCTGCGCCGGTGAGAGTGCGGGCGTGAAGCCTCTCAAATCAATGACTCTTGGGCGGAAACTGAATGAGCAGATCAAACGCCGCAACCAGCTTCTGCTGCTGATGGGCGTGGCCGGCCTGGTGCTTCTCATCGCCTGCCTGAACGTCGCGAATCTCTTGCTGGCCCGCGGTCTCTCCCGCCGTCAGGAACTGGCGATCCGGGCCTCACTCGGAGCCGGGCGGGCCCAGCTGCTTCGTCAACTCATGTGCGAAAGCCTCGTCCTCGCCTTGGTCGGTGGAGCTTTGGGGCTGATCGCCTCCACCTGGATCAGCGCCGGATTGCTGAGAGTCGTGAACCTGCCCACGGGCATCACGCCGGATTTGAGTGTGCGCGCCTTCGCTGTCATGGGTGGCGTCACTTTATTCACCAGTCTCCTCTTCGGCGCTCTGCCCGCCTGGCAGGCCACCCGAGGCGATCTCGTGCCCGCTTTGCGAGAAGGCTCAAAGGGCAGCGCTTCCGCTGCCACGCACCGGCTTCGCAGCGCGCTGGTCGTGGGGCAGATGGCTTTGGCCACGACCTTGCTCGTGTCGACGGGGCTTATGCTGCGCAGCCTCTGGCATATGCAATCCCTCCCTTTGGGCTACGAACCGCGCCAGCTCATCACAGGCAACCTTCACATCCCCGAATCTGCCATCGCCACTCCCGCAAAGACGGAGGCATTCACCCGGGCGTTGAGCGCTCGATTGAATGCATCCCCCGGCGTTGCCGCGGCTGCGCTCACAAACACCATGCCCATGGGAGGAAGCTCCAACGACAGCGGCTACGACGTGGAAGGCGAGCCCGATCTCCCCCCTGGCCACACGCAGGCGAGTTTCGTACACCTCGTGACCCCGGGCTTCTTCCACACGCTCCAGATCTCTATTTTGAAGGGGCGAGATTTCACGTGGGATGAGCGTCCGAACACGATCATCGTCAGCGAATCCCTCGCTCGCAAACATTTCCAGAACCAAGATCCCATCGGTCGTCGCCTGCGTATCGGCGATGACCAGTGGCTGGAAATCGTCGGCCTCGTGGCCTCCGCCGAGCAGAACAAACCCGGAGAAGCCCTTCTGCCCCACATCTACCGACCTTTGGCGGATCGCCCCACGCCATGGCTTCAGGCCGTGGCTCGATCCAAAACGGAAGCGATCGACCTCCAGGGATTGCTGTCCGCCGTATCCGTGGAGCTGGATCCCGATCTTCCGATGACCCGCATCCGCACGATGGAATCGCTGGTGAAGGATTCCATGGACGCGGAGCGGGCCCAAGGAATCCTCATGGCTACCTTCGCCATCGTCGCCCTGGTGCTAGCGCTGGTAGGCATTTACGGGCTCATGAGCTTCATCGCCCGTGGTCGAACTCGAGAACTCGGCATCCGCTCCGCCCTGGGCGCGACCATGCGGGATCTGCTCACACTCATTTTAGGGCAGGGATCGCGCCTCATCGCCCTAGGCCTGGGATTGGGCATCATGGTAGCCATCATGCTGGGGCGAGCCCTGTCCTCCCAACTTCAGGATGTCTCCAGCCTGGACCTCGGCACCTACCTCAGCGTCACCGCCGTCCTCGGTCTCACCGCCTTGCTCGCCTGCCTGATGCCGGCCCTCCGCGCCGCCCGCGTGGATCCCGCCATCGCGCTGCGCTCCGAGTAATCTGGAGCCGTGCCCATCCGCATTCTGATCGCCGACGACCAATCCGATGTCCGGGAAGCCCTGCGCCTTTTGCTCAAAGGCGCAGGCTTCGCAGTGGATGGGGTGGAGTCTCCCAAGGCCCTGCTCGCGGCCCTGGACCTGAGGAGCCCCGATCTATTGCTCATGGACCTGAACTACTCCCGCGACACCACGTCGGGGCAGGAAGGTCTTGAGCTCTTGGACCGTATCCAAGCGAAGGATCCCCACCTCCCCGTGGTGGTCATGACCGGGTTCGGAAGCATTGAGCTGGCGGTGGAGGCCATGCGACGCGGCGCCAAGGATTTCCTTCAAAAGCCTTGGGAGAATGAGCGTCTTCTCGCCATCCTTCGCGCCCAAGTAGAGTTGGCCACAGCGCTTCGAAAAACCAAACGGCTCGAAGCGGAAAATGCCCTGCTCCGCGGAGATGCCACTCCGGCCCTCGTGGCCGAATCTCAACCCATGCGGTCCCTTCTCGAACTGGTCTCTCGCATCGCGCCATCGGATGCTCATGTGCTCATCACGGGAGAGAACGGCACCGGCAAGAGTCTGCTGGCCAGGACCATCCATGGCGCCTCAGCGCGCGCCCAACAGCCTTTTCTAACCTTGAATGCTGGCGGGCTTTCCGAGGGCGTGTTGGAGAGCGAGCTCTTCGGGCACGTGAAGGGCGCCTTCACCGATGCGCGATCCGACCGCGCCGGCCGCTTCGAGCTGGCCGAAGGCGGCACCCTCTTTCTCGACGAGATCGGAAACGCGCCCGCCAGCTTGCAAGCCAAGCTGCTCCGGGTCTTGGAGACGGGCGAATTTGAAAAGGTCGGCAGCTCACGCACGCAAAAGGCCGACGTGCGCATCCTATCCGCCACCAACGCCGATCTCGCGGAGGAAGTCGCTGCCGGCCGATTCCGTCAGGATCTCCGCTTCCGCCTCAACACCATCGAACTGCATCTTCCACCGCTGCGGGAGCGCAGGGAGGATATCCGGGCCCTCGCGATGGCCTTCCTGCAGCGGCATGCCCTCCGCTATCGCAAAACGCTCACAGGCTTCGAGGACGGAGCCATGCAGTTGTTGGAGCGCCACCCCTGGCCGGGCAATGTCCGAGAGCTGGATCACGCCCTTGAAAGAGCAGTGCTGATGAGTACTGGAGATCGCGTGCGGTCTGCGGACCTGCTACTGGAGCGCGCCACCTCGCCTTCGATGGAAGCGATGAGCCTCGAAGAGATGGAGGCCCTGCTCATTCGAAAGGCCCTCTCACGACACGGCAATGCTACGGCCGCGGCAGAGGCTCTCGGCCTCTCTCGAAGCGCGCTGTACCGCCGCCTGCAGAAACTAGGGATCCAGCCCTGATGCGACTCTCCTTCGAGCGGCGCCTTCAAGCTCAGGCCCTGCTCGGGGGCCTTCCCGCCATCGCCCTCGCGCTCCCTCTGCTGGCCACGCGGCCTTGGCCGCTCGGCCTGCGCTGGGCCCTCGGCCTTGGCGTCTTCGGCTGCTGGTGCTTCGGAGCGTGGAGGATGCCTGGCCCGGTGCTGCGCCCCTTGCAGACCCTCTCAAATCTCCTCTCCGCGCTTCGCGAAGGCGACTACTCCTTCCGGGCCCGGCATCCCCAACAGGACGACGCGCTGGGCTCCGTATTCTTCGAGATGAACTCGCTCGCCGATCTCCTCCAGCATCAGCGAATCGGGGTACTTGAGGCCACCGCCCTGCTCCGCACCGTGATCCAAGAGATCGACGTGGCTGTCTTCGCATTTGACGTGGATGATCGCCTGCGCCTAGTGAATCGTGCAGGCGAGCAATTGCTAGGCCTTCCCCGAGAGCGAATCCTGGGCGAAGCGGCCGTCGAACTGGGATTGAAGCCTGCCTTGGCGAGCGATCCAGAATCAGTGCTGGACTTGGCCTTCACGGGAGGTGCCGGGCGTTTCGAAGTGCGCCGAAGCACCTTCCGGCAGGGTGGCCATCCGCATACGCTCCTCGTGCTTTCCGATCTCACGCACGCGCTTCGTATGCAGGAGCGCCAGGCCTGGCAACGGCTTGTCCGGGTGCTGAGCCACGAATTCAACAACAGCCTCGCGCCCATCCAGTCCCTCGCCGGTAGCATGGCGAATCTCCTCGACCGCGATCCCCCGCCTTTGGATTTGAAGGAGGATTTGCATAGTGGCCTTCGGGTCATCGGCAGTCGTAGTGCTTCCTTGCAGCGATTTCTCGCCGCCTATGCGCAGTTAGCCAAGCTGCCCTCCCCTCGGCGCGAGCCGTTTGAGGTGGATCTTTGGGTGCGCCGCACCGCGGCCCTCGAAACCCGCGTGCCCGTTCTCCTCGCCGAGGGTCCCTCGCTGACGCTGGAAGCGGACGCCGATCAGCTCGAACAGCTCCTCCTCAATCTCCTCAAAAACGCAGCAGAAGCCTGCCAGGAATTGCAGGGGAAGATCCGAGTGAGCTGGACTCAGCGTGGGTCCTGGATGGAGCTTCACGTGGAGGACGATGGTCCAGGATTACCGCCCTCCGCCAACCTCTTCGTTCCTTTCTTCACCACCAAACCCGGAGGCACTGGCATCGGGCTGGCGCTGTGCCGACAAATCGCGGAGGCTCACGGCGGCAGTTTGGATTTGGCCAACAACGCTGGGGGCAGTGGCGCCCGAGCGACCCTGAGATTGCCCATGGAGCGTTGAGAAGACGATCAGCAAGAGAGCCCAGATTTTTCTGGGCTCTCCGAAGGCATACGACCGAGTCGGCCATCAACGCATAGGATTCAGCACCGTACCGAGCACTTTGAAATCGTAAATGGACGCCCAGTGGCCGGGTTGGTTTGTGGTGGCCGTGAGGCGGACGTAGCGGGCCGTGACGATGAGGGGATCATCGTAGGTCTGGGCTGGGGTGGTGTTCTGGGTACGATCCACCGCCAATGACCAGTTGGTGTTGTCGGTGGATACTTCCACCTTGTATTGCCACACCCCCACACCGTTCTCCCACTTCACTTCGCTGCCTGTGAGATTGCAGAGCGCGCCGAGATCCACCATAAGCCATTGGCCGTTGCTTCCATCACTCGCGCACCAGCGCGTGCCGGTGACATCGGAATCGGTGGCCATGGAGGGCGCGTAGGTCGCACTGTACTGACTACTGGCCGTCGTGAGGGCGCCGAGGGCCAGGTTGGTGGGATTGGGCGCGACCGATCCGCCGAAGACTTTGAAGTCGTAGATGGAGGCCCAATGACCAGGCTGATTCGTAGTGGCTGTGATCCGAACGTAGCGGGCGTCGACGGAGCAGGTGTCGTCGTAGATCTGCGCCACAAGCGTGTTGGAAGTCCGATCCACGGCGGATGTCCAGGCCGTCCCATCGTTCGAGACATCGATCTTGTACTGCCAGACACCTCCACCACTTTCCCACTTCACCTCGGTGCCTGTGAGGTGGAATGAAGCTCCCAGATCCACCATGAGCCACTGACCATTGGCGCCACCGCTAGCACACCAGCGCGTGCCCGCCGCATCCCCATCCGTAGCGAGAGACGGCGCATAAGCTGCGCTGTATTGGCTGCTGGCGATCGTAGGTTTGCCCAGCGCCAGATTGCCGCTGGCGGCGCTCACGTTCACGGTGGCCGTGGCGGATTTGGTGGTATCGGCAACGCTCGTGGCCGTGACGATATAGCTGCCGAGGGTGGTGGGTGCGGTGTAGAGACCGCTCGCGTTCACAGTTCCACCTGAAGTCGACCACGTTACTGCCGTGTTGCTTGTGCCGCTTACTGCGGCGGTAAAGGGTTGGGTGGCACCGGGCGCAAGGGTCACCGACGAAGGGCTCAAACTCACCGTCACGCCCGCAGGCAATTGAACAGTCACGGCAGCGTTGGCTTTTTGAGTGCTGTCCGCCACACTCGTCGCGGTCACTACGTAGTTGCCTGCCGTCGCCGGAGCCGTGTAGAGACCACTGGCGTTCACCGTTCCTCCAGAGGCCGACCACGTCACGGCGGTGTTGCTCGTGCCGGTCACCGTCGCGGTGAACTGACGAGTGGCACCCGGCGCGAGCGTCGTAGTGGTGGGGCTGATGACGACACTGATGACGCCGGAAGGCGTGACGGTCACTTGGGCCTGATTGCCCCCCGTCATGCCCAAGTTGTCAGTGACGATGAGGCTGGCCGTGTACTTGCCGGCTGAAGCATAGGCGTGGGTGGGGTTGGCGAGAAGGCTGGTGCCCCCGTCACCGAAATCCCAGCGGTAAGTCGCGATGCTCCCATTCGAAGCCGTGCTTCCAGAACTGGAGAAGGCGATGGTCGCTCCAGCCTGCGCGGTATAGGGCCCGTTAGGGTTCGCGTGAGGGGGAAGCGCGGCGGGGAAGGTCGTCCCAGGCGCGCGCCCAAGCGCATCCGAGATCGCCTTGAAATCCGTGTACCGGCTGACGAGCTTAGGCGAAGCCCAGGTCTGCTGGCCCACGGTGCGCATGGAATTGTGCATGCCCCAGGCCATCGAGTATTCCTCGCACTGGTTGTTATCGAACCAGAGCGCGAGCTTGGCGCCGAGCAGCCCCTTCGCATAGGGGGGAAGTGAGCCTGGATTGCCGTAAGTCCACTGGTTGGGCGCCCACTGCTCGTAAAGCTGAGTCTGCATGGGCTCCCAATCCGTGTACCACACGTAGTAGAGCGAAGCCGCCGCGCAGTTGATGTGCGAGTAGCCCTGGTTGACCCCGTTCTGCGCGGCGAAGGTCCAGGAGTCGAGGATGAAATCTTTGTTCAGCGAGATGGCCGATCCACCGGTCTTGGAGTCATCCCACACCCAGGCCGTCTTGCCTGAGGCGCGGACGATGCCATCGGCCCAGTTGATGAAGTTGAGGTAGACGTCCTTTGCATTGCCACTCGGCCCGAAGTGGGCTTGGGCATAGGCGGTGAACTGCGGGTACTTGGTGAAGTCGGTGATGTATTCGTCTGTGCCGAGGTGGAAGTAGGGCCCGGGGAATTGAGGCAGGAATTCCTGCAGCAGGTCATTCACGAGGGTGTAGGCCGCCGGATTCGTAAGGTCCAGGTTGTCCGCGCTGGCGTTGCCGCTGCTGTCTACGGCGCGAAGCTCGGGGTGCTTCGCCAGCGCCCAACCCATGTGGCCGGGCATTTCGAACTCCGGCATGATCGTCACGTGGTACTTGGCCGCGAGGGCGACCATCTCCTGCAGATCAGCCTTAGTGTAGTGATCCGTGGCCACCACTTCGGGGTGGGTCGTGCTTTCCAGGCGGAAGTTGTTCCACTCGGCCAGGTGCCAGTGGAAGAGATTCATCTTGAGGTAGGCCAGCTCCTTGATGTGGTCCTTCAGCCATCGCGCCGTGATCCACTTGCGGCCGTTATCCACGTGAAGGGCGCGCAGGGGGTAACGCGGATAATCCCGTGCTGTTCCTGCGGCGATGGTGGTGCTTTGCTTTAGGAGCTGCAGCAGGGTACGAGTGCCGTAGAAGGCGCCGCCATCCGCTTTCGCGCTGACAAGAATGCGATCGGTGATGGTGAGGGCGTAGCCTTCGGTGCCCAACCCATCATCCGCGCTGCCCAAAGAGAGAAAGATATCGCCGGGGGCCAGGCTGCCTTGGCTTCCATTCACGATCGAGATGTTGAGGCCCGTTAGCGCCAGCAGATCTTCTTGGAAGACCTTGCCAGTGGCGGCGAGTTGCGTGGCGAAGCTGCTATCCAGCACGATGCGGCTGCTCGCGGAGAAGCTGTAGCTTCCGCTGCCCGCCTGCCATTCCTGCAAGGCAGGGATGGTGTTGGGTTTTTGCGCATGAGCCCACGACCCTGAACAAACGACAGCCAGCATCCACAGCAGGCCCCGGCCCACCGCTCGAAGGGATCGAGCGCCATTGTTGGAATTCACGGTATTCCTCCTTTGCGCAGGCCCACTCGGCCCTACCCTCCGGCATGAAGGGCCCCCAAATCTCCTCCTGGGGATGTTTCGCGCAGCGGAACATTTGATGAAAAATTGCGCCTTAAATATTTTCTTAATTAATTATTTAAATTATTTATTTTAAAATATTTATGAACAATATTTACTGCATTTGTTAAGACGCATTCTTCAACTCAAGTTACCTTCCTGAACGCGAGAAGGACGTTTGACGCCTCGGGTTCGAAAGCGTCCGCCGCAAAGCAACTTCAAGCGACCGGCTAGCGCTCCGCATCCAGGTTCACGCTCAGCGGCGTGTGGGTCCCAAAGCCTAGGCGGCGCGCGGCGGCGGCCATGGGCTCGTCATCGGGAATGATGTACTGCACTTTTCCCGGCGCCCAAATCCAGCCCTGATCATCGATGAGCACGGTGCTTTTCCCCTGGGCGAGGAAACGGCCTTGGCGGAGTTCAAGGCTTCCATGCGGAAGGAAGAGCATCCGTAAGTTTACAACGCCGGTCTCCCGGGGCATAAGACGATGCGATAGTTAGGACATGTCTCTCGCCAAAACCGGTCGCATCGTCGTGCTAACGGGCGCTGGAATCTCCGCGGAAAGCGGCGTGCGCACGTTTCGTGACGCGGGAGGTCTCTGGGAGGGATACCGGCTCGAAGAGGTCGCTACACCCGAGGCCTTTGCGGCAAATCCTGGTCTAGTCCAGGGCTTCTATAACGCGCGGCGGGCCCAATTGAAGGATGTAGAGCCCAATGCCGCCCACCATGCCCTCGCCCGCTTGGAAGCGGAATGGCCCGGAGAACTCTTCCTCGTGACACAAAATGTGGATGACCTCCATGAGCGCGCCGGCAGCCGCAACCTGCTCCACATGCACGGAGAATTGAAGAAAGCCCGTTGCCTCCGCTGTCGCGCCATCACGCCGTGGGAGCAGGATCTCGATACGGAGAGCACCTGTCCCTCTTGCGGTACCAAGGCCCGCCTCCGGCCCCACATTGTCTGGTTTGGTGAGGTCCCTTTGGAGATGAACCGAATCTTTGCCGCCCTCGATGCCTGTGATCTCTTTGTGGCCATCGGCACCAGCGGTGTCGTCTACCCGGCCGCGGGGTTTGTGGAAGGGGCTTCGCCTTGGGCGCATACCTTGGAGCTCAATTTGGAGGCCTCCGCGGTGGCGAGCCGCTTCAAGGAGCACCGCCGTGGACCAGCTACGGCGTTGGTCACCGCCTGGGTGGAGGAAATCCTCTCTTAGGCGGCGAAGAGGCTCCGCTTGACCACCCAGCGCTGGAGCGGGCGCTCTTGAAGGTCCCAAACCTGGAAGCCCCGAGGAAGGCGATCCGCCTTTAGCCGCTTACGGATTTCCGCCCGAGCCTCATCGAGGCTGTCGGCCACCACGGGCCCGTATTCCATGAAGTAGCCGGCGAACTTATATCCAAAGGTGCGCATGGAAGTCTCCTTGCACCTTCATTTTTCGCCTCTTTTTCGCCTTGTCAAGAGTGAGGCGAAAAAAATCAGACGACTCGCTCCATTCGACGATCCGGCACCAGCCACATGAGGGCCACCAGGGTGTACAGCGCGAGGGCGAACCAGGGCACCCAAAAGGCAAGCGGGACAGCGATCGCGTAGACCACCACGGAGATCTTTCCTTTGAAGTCCGAACCCACCGCTTTCGCGATGGTCGACTCGGCCCCGTGGTGGCGGATCAAGGCCCTCACGAGGATGTAATAGGCCGTGCCGGCCATGAGCAGCACGCCTCCATAGAGCGCCATCGGTAGCTTCGCAAAACCGTTCTCGCCCATCCACGCGGTGGCGAAAGGCAGCAGCGACAACCAGAACAGCAGGTGCATGTTGGCCCAGAGGACGGCGCCGTTCACGCCCTTCACTGCCTGCATCAGATGGTGGTGGTTGTTCCAGTAGATGGCCAGGTACACGAAGCTGAGCAGGTAGCTCAGCAGTACCGGCAGCAAGGGGCGAAGAGCCGAGAGCTCATGGCCATGGGGCACTTTCAGCTCCAGCACCATGATCGTGATGAGGATGGCGATCACGCCATCACTGAAGGCTTCGAGCCTGCCCTTGTGCACGATTCAGACCCCGGTGGGAACGAGCAGGTCCCAAGCCACGCCGAAGTGATCGAGGATAGCCTGGCGCTCTGCGCGCTCCTGATCCCCGATGCTCGTGTAGGCGTGCCGGAACACGACCCGCCGTACGCCGCGGCGCACCAAGGCCCTCGCACATGTGAGGCAGGGTTCATGAGTGACGTAGGCCGTCGCCACGGGACCGTCGCAGAAGCCGAGCGCGTTCTCCTCCGCATGGCTGGTGTGGAGGCAGCGCTGGTTGGGGTTGCAGGTCTCGGGTGTGCAGTGGGGCATGCCGGGCAGGGCGCCGTTGAAGCCGGCCGCCGCAATGCCGCCATCCCCACGCAGGAGCACGCAACCCACCTTCAAGCGGCAACAAGTCCCGAGCCGGCTCAGCTCCAGGGCCATGTTCATGAAGACTTCGTCTTTGAGGTGGGAACGGGTCATGGGGCTACCGACAAAGGGATGCTGCCAGCTTAGCCCGAATAGAGAGTTGCTCCGAGCCCCTCCCGCTATTGCACAACGCGGAAGTAGAACTGTAGATCGCCATCCCGGCAATCATCCACGCCCCGTAAGAACCACCCGCGCCAACCGGTGCCGTCATTGTACTGGGCATAGCCATCCGCAAAATAGGTCCGGCCATCGAAGGAATAGTCGCTGCCCTGGCGGATGGGGAAGATCGTGTAGACCGTGCCCGAAGAGGACGTGAACACCAAGTTATAGGCCGTTCCGGCGGCGAGGGTCCGCGGGGTGGATAGGGACCAGGTCACCCATCCCGGTGCGGTGGTGGGAATGGAGGTCGAGGGGATGGAGCCCTGCTCAACCAGGGTGCCATCGGCCTTCTCCAGGCGTACCTGCAGATCGCCCGTGCCTGAAGTGAGCACCAAGCGCACAGACATACGATCCACCTTCGTCGCCGCAGTGGGTGTGAAATTCTGACGGACGGCCTGAGTGCCTCCGATGGTCTTGGGCCAATTCACCCAGACCTCCATGTAGCCTCGGCCCTCCTTCCAGCCATCCGCGAATTGCAGTTCAAGAATGGGCACGTTAGAGGTGCCTTCCGCAAATCCACGAATGGCCCACGATCCATCCGGTGTCGTGCCGCCATCTGAGCTTCCGCCCATGAGCATTGCCCAGTCCGTATCGGCGAACGCGGGTTGACGAGGGCTCAACCCCACCTTGGCATGCACGCAATTGACGGACGCGTAGTTGGCGGAAGGCGTGGGATCCACGTTGGTGTACACCATGTGATAGAGCGTTCCCGCTTGCACCGATACCGGCGAGGTGAGGGTGATGACCGGGAACAGCTTCCCAATGGGCGAGGGATTCAAGCCGTAGCCCAGTGTTGTGCCCGAGGGATAGTGATTGGCGGTGCCGTCATCCGTTTGGATCGCGCATTTCAGCGTGCCTCCGGTGCCGCCGCTGTAGCCGCCATTGTCCGTTGGAGCGGTATCCCAAATGAAGTAGGCGCGAATGGCGATGATGTTGCCTGTATGCTTCGCACGGAACCGCACCGAAGCCACGCTTCCCGTGGGGCCACCGACGCGGGTATTCGCAAGAGAATCCACACCGATCCCCGTGCCGTAAACTCCGATGGGCACGGGAGCGCTGGCGTTCACCGTCAGTGTGGATTGCGACGAGGACGTGAGGCTGGAAGCATTCGTCACAGTGCAGGTCAGCTGAGACGTTCCGACGACTCCCGCCGTGAAGGTGATGGACGTTGTTCCCTGGCCTGCGGTGAGCGTTCCATTTTGAACGTTCCACTGATAGGTCACACCGCTGATGGGCGCTACGCTCGCCGCGATACCCGTTTGGCCAGCGGTGGCCGTCGTAGGCGCGGTGATCACGGGCACCGCGGGCGCCCCGGCCTGCACCTGGACGATTGCCTGCCCCGTGCTGTTGCCCACACGGTTGGTGGCAACGCAGGTGAGGGTCAGCGTTCCGGATCCTCCCGTATTGAAGGTGACCGATGCGCCAGTGGCCGGGCTCGTCAGGGTTCCGCCTTGAATGCTCCAGGTGAGCGAGGTGCCCGCCTCTGGAGTGATAGAAGCCGATAGCCCTGTGGCGCCTGCAGGCGCAGCAGTGGGCGCTACGATGGCGGGTGGCGTAGGTGCCTGCGTCTGCACCCTTACTACCGATTGCGTCGAGCGAGTCGATGTCCCATTGGAAGCGATGACCGTCAGCGTCAAAGGATCCACATTTGAAGCCAAGAAAGAGACGCCAGCGCCTTGATTCGAACTGGTGAGTGTGCCGTTTTGAATGCTCCAGGTATAGGTGACGCCACTCTCGGCGACGACGCTGGCCTGGCCCGCTTCACCTCCAGCCAAGGCCCCCGGCGATGTAATGACCGGCGCCGCAGGCCCACTCGACGCGACACCGGGCGTCGCGTTGTTACTCGAGTTGGAGCTGGAGCCACCCCCACCGCCTCCACAGGCGATGATTGAACAGGAGATTCCCACCACAAGCACGGCAAGTAACCGGTACTGGATACTCCCCACGTGCATGCAGGACCTCCGGCTTTTGAGTTCCTATCGGCCGGAGATTTCATTCTGAATAGTTGAAACACAGAAGATCGGGACAGCCCTCGAACCCGACTCATGATGTGGAGAGGGCGTCTTCTAATTGATTCTTCCAGGGCACTTGAAAAAGTGGTGGATGGTGAATCCCGCTGAATCTGCGCAGTGATTACAAGTGAATCGAAGGCGTGAGTGCGAATATTTTTCTGCGCAATCGATGACTCGAAGCCTCAAGTTCCATCAGGGGATCGCCGTTGATGAGAAGATCTCGTTCATCGCCAGATCCTTCCTGACAAACGATCTTCCTCCTTCCGGCACCGGACGACGGGTGCTTGCGACCTATACTCCTGACGTGGAGGTCCCCATGAGCCAGCCCGCTGATTTGCGCGCCACCAAAAGGATCCCCGTTCGCAATCGGATTCGCGTCCTTGCCCACGGGCGGATGATCGCCTATGCGCTGGCCATCAACTTAAGCATGGGCGGCGTGCTGCTGAAGGCCATGCCACCCGTGCCTGTGGGCAGCGTGTGCGATCTCACCTTCCTCGCCCCGAATGGCACCAGCGGCGCCATCTCCGGCATGGTCGTGCGAAGCGACGCCACCAGCACCGCCTTTCAGTTTGTCAATCTTCTCGAAGCCGAAAAATTCGAAGCCATCATCACCGCACCCGCGCTCTCTTTGGTGCAATCGGTGTTCATCGCCTACCGGAGTTATTTCCAAGCCAGTCAGAGCAAGCACGATGCGGACTATCAGAGGTTGCTGGGGATCACCCGCGACGATTTCAAACGGGTCTTCACGATCACGTTCGCGTCTTGCATCCTTGCGGCCCTCCTCTCCGTATGGGCCTTCCGCAGCCTGCTGTCGCCGTTCTCCAATCTCACCAAGGTGCTTGGATCGTTCGGGTACGTGGGCGTGTGGCTCATGGCCGTTCAACCCACCCTCGACCTTGCTGTGATTCGAGTGATGCGAAAACGAGCGTTGGAAGGCCCTCATCGCTGACCTCTGCGTTGAACTACTGAACGGCGCGGAAGTAGAACTGGAGATCGCCATCGCGGCAATCATCCACGCCACGCACGTACCAGCCCCGCCACCCCGTGCCATCGTTGTACTGGGCGTACCCATCCGCGAAGAAGGTGCGGGCATCGAACTGGTAATCACTGCCCTGACGAATGGGGAAGATGGTGTAGGACGTATCCGCTGCCGACGTCAGCACCAGGTTGTAGGCCGTACCCACCGTGAGGGTGCGCACGGTGGAGAAGGGCAAGGTCACCCATCCATGGGCTGCAGTGGGAACGGAAGCCGCGGGGATCGATCCCGACGCCACCAAGGTTCCATCAGCCTTTTCGACGCGCAGCTGAAGATCGCTCGCGCCTGAAAGCAGCTGAAGACGCACGGACAATTGATCCACCGTGGTCGTCGCAGCGGGTGTGAAGGACTGGCGCACCGAATTCCCACCGCCGATGGTCTTCTGCCAGTTCACCCACACTTCCATGTAGCCGCGGCCTTCCTTCCAGCCATCCGAGAATTGCAGTTCGAGGATGGGGACATTGGAGGTGCCTTCGGCAAGTCCGCGGATAGCCCACGACCCATTCGGAGTGGTGCCACCATCGGAGCTCCCGCCCATCAACATGGCCCAGTCGGTATCCGAGAACTCAGGCTGCCGAGGCGTGAGACCCACCTTGGCATGCACGCAGTTCACCGACGCGTAGTTCACTGACGGCGTGGGATCCACGTTCGTGTACACCAGATGATAGAGGGTTCCCGCGGTGACGTTGACCGGAGTGCTGAAGGTCACGACCGGGAAGAGCTTCCCGATGGGCGAAGGATGCAATCCGTAGCCCAGCGTCGTTCCCGAAGGATAGTGATTGGAGGTGCCGTCGTCCGTTTGGATCGCGCACTTGAACGTGCCGCCGGTGCCGCCACTGTAGCCGCCGTTATCGGTCACGGCCGTATCCCAGATGAAGTAGGCGCGGATGCCCGTGATGGTGCCGGTGTGCTTCGCTCGGAACCGCACCGCCGCCACGCTGGCCGGAGGACCGCCCACACGAGTGTTCGCCAACGAATCAACACCGATGCCGTTGCCATAGATCCCCACGGGGACGGGGGTCGATGCCGCCACTGTGACGGCGGCATTGGAAGAAGACGACACGCTCGAAGCGTTGGTCACCATGCATGAGAGTTGAAGCGTGCCCGCACTCCCCGCCGTGAAGGTGATAGCGCGGGTGCCCTGCCCTGCCGTGAGGGTGCCGTTCTGAACCGCCCACTGATAGGTGACGCCCGTCTGCGCAGCCACACTGGCGGAGAGGCCCGTCTGTCCGACCGTCGCAGAGCTGGGCGCCGTGATCGTCGGCACGGCGGGCGCGCCGGCCTGCACCTGCACGTTCGCCTGTCCGCTCGTACTTCCCACGCGGTTGGTCGCCACGCACGTGAGCGTCAGCGTACCCGCGGCTCCGGCGCTGAACGTGACCGAGGCGCTAGTGGATCCGCTGGTGATGGTTCCCCCTTGAATCGACCAGGCGTAGGTCACGCCTGATTGCGCAGGCACCGTCGCCACAAGGCCCGTCGCGCCGGCAGGAACAGAGGTCGGCGCAGAGATGAGGGGCGTGGTGGGCGGGTGAGTCTGAACTCTCACGTGGAATTGGTTGGAGACGGTAGCCGATCCCTTCGTCGCGTTCACCGTGAGCGTGAGTGGATCAGTAGTATCCGCGTGAAAGGCCACGCTCTCACCCTGGTTGGCCCCCGTGAGCGTCCCGTTATCGACGCTCCACGTGTAGGTCACGCCAGCCTCCGCCGGAACGCTGGCCTGGGCCGACTCGCCCGCCGCCAACGTTCCAGGCGCGATGATCACCGGTGAACTCGGCCCCGAAGGCGGGGCCACATCAGAGCCTTTGGAGGAGGAGCCGCCCCCCCCGCCGCAGGCCACCAAACCCAAAAGAACCATCACTGAATACGAATGCAGGCGCATAGGACCTCCAGATCCCATCAGGGCAAACCCGGGCCTACCCCCTCGATGGAGGGGGCGAAGGATGCGCGGCGGGGAAGCCTCCCCCAGCCTCGCTCAGCACACACGCAGTTGCGTGGGCCGGATGAATGAGTGCCGAAGAAGACGCTGACCGGAGGAACCGGCGAGCGTTAGCTCCGCCACCTTTACCCTGTCGGCCTCAGCGGACCTCTTGATGACCCCTCAACAAGAATCCGACCTCAACTTCCCGTTGAGCTGGCCGAACGGATGGAATTCCACCCCCAGATTCGCGCGCTCAGCTCAGGCGGATGCTTGTCCAAATAAAAAGGCGGAAGAGGTTCGCTCTTCCGCCCAGATTCAGCCGATAAAAGGGTTTACAGGACTTTGTGCATCCAGCCGTGCGTGTCGGCCACGACGCCGTGCTGCAGGTTCAGCAGCGCCTCGCGCAGCTTGGAAGCCACCGGACCGGTCTCGTTGTTATGGATGGTCCAATCGCCGCGATTGCTCTTGGCTTGGCCGATAGGCGTGATGACGGCAGCGGTGCCGCAGGCGAAGGCCTCGGTCATGCGGCCCGTCTGGACGGCATCCTTCCATTCATCGACGGTGATGGTGCGCTCTTCGGCGCCGAAACCCAGCTCCTTGGCCAGTTCTAGCAGGCTGCGGCGGGTGACGCCAGGCAGCAGCGTGCCCGTGAGCTTGGGCGTGACGACGACGGGGCGTCCGCCTTCGTTGTAGACGAAGAAGATGTTCATGCCGCCCATCTCTTCGATGGTGTTGCGCGTGACTGCGTCGAGCCACACCACCTGATCACAGCCCTTCTCTGTCGCCTGGGCTTGGGCCACGAGGCTCGCGGCGTAGTTGCCCGCGCACTTCGCGAAACCGGTGCCGCCGGGGGCTGCGCGGACGTAATCCTCGCTGATCCACACGGTCACGGGCTTCACGCCCTTGGGGAAATAGGCGCCGCTGGGCGAGGCGAAGAGCACGAAGAGGTACTCGTGGCTGGGCCGCACACCGAGCGCCGCTTCCGTCGCGATCATCAGGGGGCGCAGATAGAGGCTCTCGCCGATGGTCTGGGGCACCCAGTTGCGCTCCATGCGGATGAGCTCGTCGCTGGCCTTCACAAAGAGGTCGACAGGGATTTCAGGCATCGCGAGGCGCTTGGCCGAGGTGTTGAAGCGCTCACCGTTGGCTTCGGGACGGAAGGTGGCCAATCCGCCATTCTTCTGATGGTAGGCCTTGAAGCCCTCGAAGATCGCCTGGCCGTAGTGCAGCACCGACGCCGCGGGATCCAGCTCCAGCGGGCCGTAAGCCTTGAGCTCGCCCTGCTGCCAGGCGCCGTTCTTGTAGGGGATCACCACCATGTGATCGGTGAAGACCTTGCCGAAGCCAGGGTTGGCCATCTTGGCCGCACGCTCGGCCTCGCTCGCGGGATGGGCCGAAGGCGTGATCGTCAGGGCGGGCGACAGGGTGGCGGTGCTCATGAGGCGCTCCTTCGGGGCGTGGTGGATCGGAGGCGGTGGACGAGGCGGCCCAAACGGGCCATGGCCTCGCGGGTGACCTCCGGCGCGTGGCTGGAGAAGTTGAGGCGCAGGCAGTTGGTGCCGCGGCGATCGGCGAAAAAGAGCGGGCCCGGCGCGAAGCCCAGACCTTCTTTCAACGCCTCGCGGTGCAGCTCCATCGCCGAGACGCCTTCCGGTAGAACCACCCACAGATGCATGCCGCCCTTGGGTTCGGTGAATTCCACGTCACTGGGGAAATGCGCGCGGAGCGCCTCCACCATGGCGTCGCGACGTTCCTTGAGGGCCCGACGCAAGCGCACGAGGTGACGGCGGAAATCGCCGCTGCTGAGAAAGCGCGCGACCGCAGCCTGATCCAGCGTGGGCAAAGCGATCTGCTGAACTTCCTGAATGGGCCCGAGGCGACGCAGCATCTCATCCGTGGCAATGAGATAGCCCAAGCGCAGGCCCGCGGCCAGCGACTTGGAGAAGGTGCCGAGGTGGATCACGTGCTCCGCATCTTCGAGGCAGCGGAAGGGCGGCAGGCTCTTGCCGGAGAAGCGCAGATCGCCATAGGCGCTATCGGTGATGACCGTGACGCCGTGAGCCCGCGCCAGCGCCAGCACGCGCTCGCGGCGCTGGGTGCTGAGGGTCATGCCCGTGGGGTTCTGGAAACTCGGCACGGTGAAGAGCAGCTTGGCGTCCACGCGCTGCAGCGCGGAAGCAAGACGATCAGGGTCGAGGCCGTGGCGGTCCACCTGCACGGGCACCGCTTCGCGACCCAGGGCGCGGATGAGGGCCAGCGCACCGACGTAGCAGGGACTTTCCACGAGGATCTTGTCGCCCGGCACCGTGAGAGCTTCCACGATGAGGGCGAGCCCCGCCTGCGCACCTGGCAAGGCGCGAATGCCCCAACCTTCCCCGAGGGGCTCGCCTTCGCTCTCCAGCCAACTCGTGACCGCCTGCAAGTAAGGCGCGTGACCGCCGGGCGCGGCGTAAACGAAGGCCTCTGCGCTGAGTTCTTTGAGGGCCTGGGCATAGGCCTTTTTCAGGGCCGCCACAGGCAGCAGATCACTGGGGATGAAGCCGGCGGAAAAACTGATGAGATGGCTGTCCTGGGCGCGCTCTAGCGTTTCGCCAAGCCAAGAACCCAGCTCGCCTTCGGGCGCCAACAGCGGAGATCCCTCGAAGGGGAAGGCGCTTTCGGGCCGCAGACCGGGCGCTTCGGGCAGACGGTCGGCAACGAAACTGCCGCGGCCTTGGACGGTCTGCACCCAGCCGGTGCGCTTGAGACCGGCGATGGCCTTGAGCACCGTGAGGCGGTGCACGCTGAACCGCTCCGCCAGCTGAGGCACGGCCGGGAGCCGCATGCCAGGCCGCCATTCTCCCTGCTGGATCATCGTCCGCAGCTGCCGCTGCAGTTGCAGGTAGAGGGGGCTGCTGGCCCCGGGATTCAGCAGGGAGGTGGCCATGACCCCTTCAGGATCGGTCCAACTGAGGTTGATTCCAGTCAAAAAGGGGTGAAATCGGCGACCTATCTAGACCGCCTTCGACCTTAAACGGGCACTTTCACCCTAATTCCTAGACCGGTGCAGACCGCTCTTAGGAAAACTACCTGCGGAAATCTCACAACTGGAGCAGCATCGCCACTTCCTGACGCAGCTCCACGATCCCGGATCCCTTATCAGCGCTCACCCAGGCGATATCGGCAGCATAAAGACCGAGGGCTTCGGCCACATCCTTCCGCTGTTTCAAGGCCTTCGAAGGCTTCACCTGATCGGCCTTGGTGGCGACGATGCGGTGAGGAATCGACTCGTGGCGTAGCCAATCCACCATTTGGAAGTCCAGCTTGGTGGGTCCGACTTCGGCATCCACCAACACGAAGACCATGCGCAGCGTGGTGCGGCCCATGAGGTAGCCCTCGATCATGGCCTGCCAGGTGGCTTTTTCCTTCACCGGCCCTACTGCGAAACCGTAGCCGGGCAGATCCACCAGCCAGCGGTCGGGGCCGGTAAGGAAGACATTGATGAGCCGCGTGCGGCCCGGCGTCTTGGAGGTGCGAGCCAGGCCCTTCTGGAAGGTCAGCGCGTTCAGCAGCGAGCTCTTACCCACGTTGGAGCGGCCGACGAAGGCCACCTCCGCGAAGCAGGTGCCAAGCTTCTTCGGATCGGCGGCGGAGGTGACAAAGCGGGCGTCGTGCAGGGGCTGGGCCATGCTTCGAGGCTAGCAGGCCGCGGACCCTACTGGGCTGGCGCCAATCGGGGCAACAGAGCCCCCAACACCGCATGCTCGACCTTATCAGCGCCCATATCCTCGGCAGCGTTGGCCACCACCAGCGCGCCCGATTGCTGCTCGGGAAAGAGCACCACCCAAGCGAGCCAATTCCCATCCGACCCGCCATGCACGAGGACAGGTCCCCGACGCCCTCCCATCGCCGCTTGCACGCCCCAATCCACCCCTGCGGGGCTGCCGGGCTGGGCCGCCTGCATCAAGCGATAGGTCTCCGCCTTCAGGAGCTTGCCCTTCCCTTGCGCGCCCTGGAGCTGATCGATGCAAAACTTCGCCCAGTCGCGAAGGCTCATGTGCATGAAGCCCGCCGGACCGTACATCGCTGGCACACCGTCATCCAGGTGAACGGCATTCATCATCGGACGGCCTTTTTGATGGCCTACGGGCTGTTGCACCCCCGGCGCGCCGAAGCCCGCGCTCGCCATCGCCAATGGCTCGAAGACTTCCCGATGCACCAGTGTTTCAAAGGGGATGCCGGTCTTCCGCTCAGCGATGGACGCGGCCACGATGAAACCCGTATTGCAATAAGCGAAGCCCTCGCTCGGCACCGGCGCCTCCTGCAACGCCGCTTTCGTGAGCGCGTCGCGCTGCGCCGCCAACGCGCGCGTGTCGGTGAAATAAGCCTCCAGGGCCTTCTCGTCCTTCAGATTCTCCGGCAGTCCTGAGCGGTGCGAGAGCAACTGCAGCAGCGTCACGTTCCGGTACTCCGCCCGCATCTGCGTCGCGAGATCGGGGAGTAGCTGGACGAGCGTCTGATCCCACGCGAGCACTCGCCGTTCCACCAGGCGGGCGATAGCTGCTACGGTCATGGGTTTGCCGGTAGAGCCGATGACCCAAACATCCTCGGACGTGACAGGATCCTTCCCGCCAGACTGGCGCAGTCCACGAGCCGCGACTTCCGCCACGCGCCCCTCGCTGAGCACGAGAGCGGCGAGGCCCGGAACCGGGTGCCCCTTCATGGCGGACTCGAGGACAGAGCCAAGCTTCTGAGGTGCAGCGGCAACCGCGGCGGTGAGAGGGGCCTTGGTCTGCACCTGGGCCTCTAGGCTGCACGCAAGGGCGCATCCGATCCAAAGGGGGGCCCAGAATAAGTTCGCGGTGTTATGACGCATGCATCATCCCTCTGAGGGCCTACGAGAGATCAATCACTTCGTTGAGTCCCCAATGCCTCAAGGATCGACAACCGTGTCGTCTCTCCAGGGACTAGACCACCACCGTGCTCGCAGGGGCCGGCTGATCGAAGGCGACGCGGCCGTGATCCAGGCCGACAACACGCTTGCGCATGCGCTGGATGAGGCTGCGGTCGTGGGTGGCCACCAGCACTGTGGTGCCCGCCTGATTGATGCGCTCGAAAAGCGACATGATCTCGTGGGCGAGATCGGGGTCGAGGTTTCCGGTGGGCTCGTCGGCCAGCAGCACCAAGGGATCGTTCACCAGGGCCCGGGCGATGGCCACGCGCTGCTGCTCTCCACCGGAGAGCTGGAGGGGATAGTTGCTCAACTTGTGCTGAAGGCCCACCAGCTTGAGGGCGCGGAAGGTGCGCTGCTTCTGTTCGGAGGCGCTCACGCCCAGCACCTTCAGCACAAAGCTCACATTCTCGAAGACGGTGTGGCTACGGATGAGCTTGAAGTCCTGAAAGACGACGCCCAGCTTGCGGCGGAGCGCCGGGATCTCGTTCTCCTTCATGGAGGCCAGCCGGTGGCCCGCCATTTGGATCTCCCCGCTGCTCGGCACCTGCTCGCGGAAAAGGAGCTTCAGAAGCGTGCTCTTGCCCGCGCCGCTGGGGCCCGTGAGAAAGACGAACTCCCCCGACTCGATATGGAAATTCACATCGCTGAGCGCGGTGTGGATGCGGTCGTATTGCTTGCCGACGTGGGTGAGGGTGATCATCGGACCTCAGTGTAGCTGGGCTTCTGCTCGGTGCCGAAGAGGCGGTCCCATACCCGCGTATAGAACCCGAAATTGCCTTCGGGATCCCGATGATGGTCGCCATGGAAGCGTGCCGTGCCCAGCCAGCCGGCCAAGCTTTCCGGAAGGGCCAAGGGCTCCACGCTCAAATGCCCGACGATACCGAAGAGCACGTTCAATCCGAGGTAGAGGGTCATGCCACCCCAGGTGGGCGAGCGCAGCACGATCACCGCGAGCCACAGGCTTCCGAAACCGAGCACCTCAAGGGGGTGCATGACGAAGAGCGTAAGGGGCCGCGGCGCGTCAAAACGGTGATGAAGGCCGTGCACGAGACGGTAGATCAGAGGATGGTGCGCCACGCGGTGCAGCACGTACATGGCCGCATCCATGACGAGCAGCAGCACTGCCGCATCCAGCAAGCTCGCACCGATCCCCGCGCTTCGCACGTGGATCCACCCCGTCTTCCACAGGTGCCATCCCGCCCAGGTCACGAGGGTGTTCAAAACAACTGTTGTGATGGCGAGCCACCGCTCTAATTTCGTTACTGCGGGCGCAGACGGCCCCAAGCGCGGGCCGGACCGGCGATCGAGCAGGTTCCCCAGACCCACGCCGAGGGAGAACACCAATAAGTTCTCGAACCCGAGCAAAGCCAGGGCCCCTCCAGCGGAGAGGCCCCAGAGCCAACCGATCACCTTAGATCCGCTCGACGAGCATGGCCACGCCTTGGCCGCCGCCCACGCAGAGGGCCGCGAGGCCGAGCTTCTTGTTCTCATCCTGCAGGATGTGGAGCAGGCTCACGAGAATGCGGGTGCCGCTGGCGCCGATGGGGTGGCCGATGGCGATGGCGCCGCCACGGACATTCACCTTGGCGGGGTCGAGCTCGGGCAGGCCCTTCATCACGCCGAGCGATTGCGCGGCGAAGGCCTCGTTGAGCTCGAAGCGGTCGATGTCGGAGAGCTTCACGCCCGTCTTAGCGAGGAGCTTCTGGATGGCGGGCACGGGGCCGAGGCCCATCACGGAAGGATCCACACCAGCTTGAGCGAAGCCGATGATGCGGGCGATGGGTTTGGCGGCCTTCGCAGCGGATTCGGAGGCCAACACCAGCGCTGCGGCGCCATCGTTGATGCCGCTGGCGTTTCCGGCGGTGACACTGCCGTCCTTCTTGAAGGCGGGCTTGAGCTTGGCGAGGCCTTCGAGGGTGGCGTCGGTCTTGATGTACTCATCGCGGTTGAAGGCGACATCGCCCTTCTTACCAGGGATGGTCACGGTGAAGATTTCGCGATCGAACTTGCCCGCGGCCTGAGCCGCCGTTGCCTTCTGCTGGCTGGCGAGCGCGAAGGCATCCTGGTCTTCGCGGCTGATCTGGTGGCGGGACGCGATCTCCTCCGCCGTGATACCCATGTGGGTGTTGCCGTGGCCGCACCAGAGACCGTCCTGGATCATGCTGTCGATGAGCTGGGCGTGGCCCATGCGGGCGCCCCAGCGGGCGCTGGGCATCAGGTAGGGCGCATTGCTCATGCTCTCGGTGCCGCCGCCGATGGCGAAGTCCGCGTCGCCCGCCGTGATGCTTTGGGCGGCGAGGGCCACCGCCTTGAGGCCCGATCCGCAGACCTGATTCGGCGTGTGGGCGGGAGTGGAAAAGGGGATGCCGGCCTTGAGGGCAGCGAGACGAGCCACGTTCTGGCCGCTGCCCGCCTGGAGCACGTTGCCCATCACCACGTCGCCGATCTGGTCGGCGGCGATTCCGGCCCGAACGCAGGCTTCCTGGATAGCCTTGGCGCCCATCTCCACGCTGGTGAGGGCTTTGAGGCCGCCCCCGAAGGAACCGACGGCGCTGCGGGTGGCGGAAAGGATGTAGATGGACATGGAAAGGCTCCCGAACCCACTAATTTAACAGCGGGTCTCGTACAATTCCGTCATCCCTAATCCATGGCACAGACCACCCGTACCTTCATTACCCAGGTTCGCCCTGGCTCATCTCCCCTTGGGAGGCCTCATGCGCCCCATTGCCCTGCCCATCCTGCTCGCCGGCCTCACCCTTCTGAGCCAAGCGCCACCTCCGCCTCCCGCGCCACCGGCCCCTCCGGCGCCCCCCGCTCCCCCTGCCCCTCCTGAGGGGCGTTGGAGCGAGGCTTCGGGTCCCTCCCGCACGGAGACCGTAAACGAGCCTCTTGCCTTCGGCAGCAAGCTCTGGGTGCGCAACCGCAATGGCGCGGTGCGGGTCACAGGCTGGGATCAGGAAACGGTGAATCTGGTGGCCCAGATCCGGGATTCCAGCAAGCGCCCGGTCTCGCTCCGCGTGCAGCGCAAGGGCGCCGACCTGGACATCGAAGCCGAATACCAGCAGCCCACCTGGTCCTTCGGATTCACGGTGAGCCCCCGCTGCGATATGACGCTGCAGGTGCCCCGCCGCCTGATGGCCCACTTCCGCAGTCAGAACGGCCAGATCTCCGTGCGAAATCTAGAAGGCTTCGCCCGCGTGGAAACCTCCAACGGGCTTGTCACTCTCGAAGACATCTCCGGTGAAGTGCAGGTGGACACCTCCAACGGCGGCATCGAATTGCGCCGCCTGAAGGCTCGCGCCAAGGCCAACACGAGCAATGGCCGCATCACCATCGAGCAGGTCGAGGGCGGCATCCAGGCCGAAACGAGCAATGGCGGCATCGTCGCAAAGCAGCTGGATGGCTGGAACGAGGGCATCCATTTGGAGACTTCCAACGGACGTATCGAGCTGGAGCTGGGCAAAGCCACCGGCGAACTCTTCGCGGAAACCACCCACGGCCACATCGATGCCGAAGTGAAGGGCGCCACCGTGGTGGAATCCGGCAAGCACACGCTGCATCTGCGCATTCCGGGCCGCACCCAGAAGATCTCGCTGGAGACCAGCAACGGGAGCATCTCGGTCCGTTGATCGAAGCGCCTTAAACCATCTACGGGTCTTCTCGTAACTCAGGCACCCATTCCGGAGGCCCCATGCGCGCCGCAGCTCTCCTACTTCTCGCCCCCATGCTGGTCGCCGGCAGCCGCCAAGAGCACCGCAACGAGCCCCTCAAGGCTGGCAGCGTGCTCGTGGTGGCCACCTCGAACAGCCCCATTCGCATCGAAGGCTGGGACAAGGAGGAAGTCTCACTGGATGCCGATATCCAGGAGCGCGAAAAGGACGATGTGAAGGTCGAGGTCACGCGATCCCAGGGCCGTCTTGAGATCCGCGCCGTGTTTCCGCACCAGAGCGGCTGGAGCTTCTTCGGGAATAAGCAATCCTGCGCCTTCACGCTCAAGGTGCCCCGCAAGCTGGAAGGCCACTTCCGCACCAGCAACGCGCGCATCGACGCGAGTCATTTGACCGGCGCCCAGGAGTTCTCCACCTCCAATGCCAAGCTCATCCTTGAGGACATTCAGGGCAACGTGGAAGCCCATACCAGCAACGCCACCCTCCAGGCCCACGGCATCACCGGCGACCTGCATGGCGGCACGAGCAACGGCACCCTCCGGTTGGAGCAGGTGAGCGGCGGCGTGGAGTTCTCCACGAGCAACGCCAGCATCGACGCCAAAGATCTAGATGGCCAGGGCAAGGGCATCCGCCTCAGCACCTCCAACGGCTCCATCACCGTGGGGCTGGGCAATGCCAAGGGCGAAGTGGATGCGGCCACCTCCAACGGGTCCGTCAAGGTGGAGCGCACGGGCCTCGAATTGCTCGAGGTGCATTCCCACCGCGCCCGCGTCAAAGTGGCCGGCTCCAATCAGGTCATCCACCTGCGCACCAGCAACGGCAGCATCACGATTCAATAAAGGCCGACCTTTGCGGGGGTAAGCTAGGGCTATGCGGTCCCTGCTTGCCCCTGCACTCGTTTTGACGCTCCAGGCCCAGACGCCGGAGATCCAGGAGCTGCGCCTCACCAACGGCATGCGCGTGCTGTTGGTCGACCGGCCCGGCCTGGGCGCCATTCAGGCCACCCTCGCCTTCCGGGGTGGCAGCGCGGAAGAGCCGGGCCAACTCGTCGGCGCCACCGAGCTGCTGGCGCGCGGCCTTTTTGGCGCCACGCCTCCCGAGGCGGTGGATGCCGGACCCGATGCCAAAGCCCTGGACACCCTGCTTCAACAAGAAGAGGCCCGCCACGAATCCAGTCGGCTTGCCAAGCGCCGCAATCAGGAGCAAGGCGGCGACAACGTCGAGGAATTGGAAGCCTCTCTCCGGGCCCTCATGCAGAAGCGGCTCGCGCTGCTCAAACCTCCCGAAGCGGACCTCTACACGTCCCGCGGCATCCGCATTCAGGCCAAGGCGGAATCGGATCTCCTCGCGATCTCGATTCAGCTCCCCAAAGAACAACTCCCTTTCGTACTGCGCACGGAAGTGCAGCGCATCAAGCGGCTGGCCCTTCCCCATTTCTCCGAAAGCCGCCAGGCCCTGCTGGAGTCCCTCGCCCAACCTTCCCAAGGGTTTGTCCTCCTCGCGGGCGCGGCGCTTCCCGGACATCCCTATGGTCGGGATCTGCGCGACCACCGCGGCGGTATCGAAGCGCTGCGCCTTTCAGAGCTCCGCAGTTTCGCCCGCACCGCCCTCAGCGCCGACCGCGCGTTGCTGGTGCTGGCTGGAGACCTGCAATCCTTCCGGGATCGCGCACTCTTCGAGCAGACCTTCGGGTCCCTGCCCGCGGCGGACAACCAGGATGTCGTCCTGCCTGACCTTCCTCTCGATCTCGGAGAGCGGCGCATCCAGGCCACGCCTGGCGGCGAGCCTAGCCTCCTCATGGGTTGGCGCGTCCCCGCAGCGCGCACCTCCGACCATCTATCTCTCAAGGCGCTGTGGGTGGCGTGGAGCCAGGGATCCAGCTCCATCCTCCATCACCGCCTCGTGGAGGAAAAGGGCCTGGCCCGAAGCGTCGCCGGAGGCCTGGACGCCCCTGGCGGACGTCTCCCCGGCCTCTGGTGGGTGGAGCTGCGCCCCGCGGAGGGCGTGAGTCTGCAGGCCCTGGAGGCGGGCGTGCTTTCAGAGGCCCTTCGCTTGCAGCAGGAGTTGATTCCCACGGAGCAGTGGAAGTCCGTCGCGCGGCACATGGAGCTTGATCGAAGCCTGCTCCTAGAGCAGCCCGCGGCCCTTTCAGATGCGCTCGTACACGCGTGGGCCCAAGAGGGCGATTGGCGCAGGGTTCTCAGCGAAGGTGAGCGCCTCTCCCGCCTAGGCCCCGAATCCATTCAAACCGTGGCGAGGCGGTTGCTCGTGCCCTCCCATCGCACGGTCGCCATGCTGGAGAAAGACCCGCTCATGGGCGGCGACCCTCTAGATCCCCTCCTTGCCGACCTGCTGAAGCGCTTGGCCTCCCGGCGGCTCGCCGACCCCTACCAGATCGAGACTGTCGTACAGGAAGGGCTGCGGCAGATGCGCATGCTTCCGAAAGAAGAGCGGGAGCGAACCCTGCGCCTGCTTCAAGCTCAGCTCAGCCCCGGGGCCGCTCGGTGAGAGGCCTCTGGCTCTGTCTCGCAGCCCTCGCCTGCAGCGCCCAAGTGCCGCTGAGCCTTCCCAATGGGTTGAAAGCTCTGCTGGTGGAGCAGCACGAGAGCGCGGTACTTCGGGTGGAAGTGCGGGCTCCCATTTACGACGCCGATCTTCCGCGCCTCAAAGGGGTGCGACAACCCGGCCTACCGGCCCTCTTCCTCCGCACCCTCCACGCCAGCCCCGCCGGTCGACGCACCCCCGAGAGCTTCGCCGCCGCCCTTGAGCAGAACGGCATTCGGCTCACGTCCTCCTTGGATCATCGGGGGCTGCGCTTCAGCGTCTTGATGCGCAACCGGGATTTGGAATTGGGACTGTCGCTTCTGGCGGACCTGCTTCAGCGCACGGCCTTCGATAACACGACGTTGGAAACCCAGCGCCAGCGGCTCTTCCAAGACACCACCCGGAACACCGTGGACGAATTGCGGACCTCTGCGCTGTTGGCCCAAGGCGGCCCCGAAGCGCCACCGACGGAGGAGGCCCTTTCCCAATTTTCTTTCGAACAGCTGCTGACCTTCCGCGCGCGCATTCTGCGGCCGGAGCGGATCCAGATCCTTCTTGCGGGCGATCTCATCCCCGCCCAGGCCCGCCAATCGCTGCTCTTGGGGTTTGGAGCTTGGTCCATGCCTCCCCAACCCGCGCCTTCCCGCGACATACCGCAGGACGGGCCCATCGGGGTGCAGCACCTTCCTTCCGGTGCACAGCATCTTCTCTTGCTGCCTAATCCTGAGATCAGCTTTCGCCCGCTGCTGGAATGCCTCCTCCATGAGCGGTGGCCTGATCTGCAAGGCGCAGGTCTGCCTGGATCGCCCTGGTACGCCAGCATCCGGGGCACCGAGGCGCTCGACGAAACCTCTGCCCGCGTGGCGCGCATGAGGGCGCTGCGCTTCAGTGCGCAGGATCTCGAGCGCGCCAAGACTCAGGCCGACGCCGCCCATCGCCTCAAGGCCTTGGATCCCACCTCACGGCTGCTGGATCTGCTGGATGAAGGCGAGCCCGTCCTCGAAACCAAGGCTTCCCTCGCGGACCTTCAATCCGCGTGGAAAGCCCTCTGGGCCTTTTGAGGCAGGTTAGAGGCGGACGCCGAAGCGGTTCGCCAGATCCATGTACCGCTCACGAATGCCCACGACGATGGGCTCGGGCAGGTGCGGCGCAGGATCCTGCTTATCCCAATCCTTCAGCGTCTCCAGATAGTCCCGCAGGAACTGCTTATCGAGGCTCGGTGGATTGACGCCGGGCGTCCACTGATCTGCCAACCAGTAGCGGCTGCTGTCGGGCGTGAGGGCCTCATCGATGAGCAGCAACGTGCCGTCTTCGGCCACGCCGAATTCGAATTTGGTGTCCGCCAGCAGAATGCCCCGCTTGGCCGCTTCCTCGGAGCCGCGGCGGTAAAGGGCCAGGCTGAGATCGCGAAGTTTCACGGCGAGATCCGCACCGACGATCTCCGCCATGCGGGCGAAGGGGATGTTCTCGTCGTGACCGCTCTCGGCCTTCGTGGCCGGCGTGAAGATGGGCTCCGGCAGCCGATCCGCCAGGCGCAATCCCCCGGGCAGCTTGACGCCGCACACTTCGCCCGTGGCCTCGTATTCCTTGAGCCCGGATCCCGCGAGGTAGCCGCGCACGACGCACTCCACCGGAAGCGGGTTCGTCTTCTCCACGACGACGGCGCGACCCGCCAACTGCGCGCGAAGGGGCTCCAGCTCCGCCGGCCACTCGTGGGCCTTGCGGAAATGGTTGGGCACCAGATCCTTCGTCGTCTCAAACCAGAAATTCGCCACGGCGGTGAGGATGCGACCCTTGTCGGGGATCCCTTCGGGCATCACGCAATCGAAGGCGCTGATGCGATCCGTCGCCACGATGAGCAGCCGCTTGCCGAGGTCATACACATCCCGCACCTTGCCGCGTCGGAAGATGGGAAAGGGCAGCTCAGTTCGCAGGACGGCGGTCATGGCGGGCTCCAAACCGCCATTGTCTCAAGGATCGGCCCGACCGTCTGCACTCCAGACCCGGGGCTAGATCAACTCGGGCAATTTCCTAGGCGTGGGGGCCGACCAATGCAGCGTCTGGGGCAGCAGGTGATAGCGGTTCATCACACCCACCCAGCGGCTCAGCTCACTTTCCCGCACCTCTCCTGAAGGGCCGGTGGCCGGAAGGCCGCGCTCCGCGTGGAAGGCGCCCAATTCGGCGCCGCTCACGCCCAACAGACTTGGTAGCTCTTCCTGGGGGTAGAGGCGCTCCCCTGGCGGAGGCTGCTGGATGCGGAAATCGAAGGTTTCGCAAAGCACGGAGGCCACCAAGGTGGGGTCCAGCTCCTGGGCCGCATCCAAGTGGGGAAAGGGATTGCCTCCGAGGAGGCCCAGGGCCTGGGCCATTCCCAAATGGGCCAAGGGATGGAGGGGCTGCTCCTTCAGCACGGATTCAAAGATGCGCCGGGCCTCGTCGGCGCGCCCCAGTCCCAGGAGGGCCTCGCCATGGCGCAGCCGGGCCTCCAAGAGCCGAGGCTCTGCCGCGATCCAACGGGTCGTGATGGAGAGCAGCTCCTGCGGGAGGCCCTGCTCCCGGAAGAACTTCGCCAAGAACCCGAGAGCACCCGGATCCTTCGGCGCCAGAAGCAGCAACCGCTCGAGAAACTCCGCAGCCCGCAGGGCTTCGCCGCCCTCCGCGAGGCGGTGGGCCCATTCCCGCAGGATCTGCACCTGCATGGGCACCGGGTGATTGAGGGTGCTGCGTTCCAAGTCCGTGGGGTGGAGGATCTGGGTCCCCACCCAGAGGTAGCGCAGCGGATTGCGCCCCTCGGGGCCCTCCAACTCCTCTTCCAGGACATGAATGATGGTCTTCATGCCCCGCTCCCAAAGGGACGTGAGGCTCGTTTGCGCATGGGTGCGCAGCTCCCGCTTCAAGGGATCGAGGGGATCACCGCTGCGGCCGAGATGCAGTTTGACGCGGAGCACCTGCGGGCCGTCGCCTTCGGCCCCCAACCCCACACGCAGCGCCAGCTCTCCCGTGTCGGGGTCGAACTCATCAAGCAGAAGGTAGCGGAGGGCAGCGCGCACCATCCGAACGTAGCAGAGCGGAGAGAGGATAGGGCCGCATTGGCGAAGCCAATGGCGGGGGCAAAAGCCCCGAGGAGCGAAGCTCCGAGCCATGCCGCCTTATAGGGCAAGGATTGACGGGACCTCTAGCCACTGCCAGCATGGGCCCACACCACGGCCCTACCCTAGGAGAAACACGTGAAAAAGATGATCGCTCTCACTGCCCTCGTCGCCGCTCCCCTGGCCGCCCAAGACTTCGAATTGGGGTTGAACATCTCCCGCCAGATGTACGAAAAGCGGACTGTCTCAATCTTCACTTATGAGCCCCAAGACAAGACCGTCATCGCCGCACGTTTCGGCTATGCACTGGTGGATATTGGCCCCGCGCTCTTTCAGCTGACGGCTGGTTTCCAGCCTCAAGTTGAGACAGACGTCAAGAACACCACGACCGGCCTCGTCGTCGATAAATTCAAGCAAGGTTACTGGAGTGCCGGCGCTGCTTTGAATTTCAAGGCCCTCTTTGCTGTAGGGGTCGGGCTTGAATACCGGTCTGAGAAGCTGGAAGGCACTCTGGGGACCATGGGAGTCAGCACGACCTACGGCCGTCCCTGGGTTCGCGGCAACGTGGGCTATGCCTTCCCTTCTCCTATTGTGAAGCCGTTCATTGGCCTTGAAGTGGCCGCCCCTTTGGCAAAGAAGGATGTGAGCGCGACCGGCCCCATCACTGTCGATGACAGCCTCAAAGCTTATGCCCCCAAGATGACCATCGGCCTCTACGGCGGCATCCGCTTCTAGGTTGTTTACCCCTCCGGAAAAAAGGCACCCCAAGGTTGGGGTGCCTTTTTTCCTAGGGCTTGCTAGGATGGGCCATCCTTCGGGGAACCATGGAACTGCGCATTTTAGGCTGCAGCGGCGGAGAGGCGGACGGCGAGCGCCTCACGGGCATGTTGATCAATGGTGAAGTGGCCATTGATGCAGGCAGCCTGACGGGCGCCCTGACGGTGGAAGAGCAGAAACGCATCCAGCACGTCTTCATCACCCATAGCCACCTCGACCACATCTGCACCCTGCCCTTCTTCACCAAGAACATCTTTGGCCACACCAAGGAGCCCGTGGAGCTCCACGCGCTGCCCGAAACGCTGGATGTGCTGCGCCGCCACCTCTTCAACGACGAGCTGTGGCCCGACTTCAGCGTGATCCCCAACCCCAACGACCCCACCATCCGCTATACGGAGGTGGTGCCCGAGGAAAGCTACGAAGTCTGCGGCATCAAGCTCACGCCCATCCGCGTCAACCACCTGGTGCCCTGCGTCGGCTACAAGGTGGAGGACGGCAAAGACGCCTTCATCTTCACTAGCGACACCACGATCACCGAGCGCATCTGGGAAGTGGCCAACAGCACCCCCAACCTCCGCCTGCTCATCACGGAAGCCAGTTTCCCCAACGAGCAGGACTGGCTGGCTGAAGCCAGCAAACACCTCACGCCGGCCATGCTGGGCGAAGAGCTGAAGAAGCTGAAGGTGCAGGTGCCCGTCGCCATCTACCACCTCACGCCGGGCGACAAGCCCATCATGCTGCCCCAGATCAAGGCGCTCAAAGACAAGCGCATCCGCATGCTGAAGCAGAACGACTGCTTCGTCTGGTAAGGCTGGCAGAGCGTTCACCGGCATCCTGAGGCTGCCCGCCGATCCTCGTCCCAAGCTCTTTTCTCGAGCATTCATGCTGAGGCCTTTCACGAGGTCTCTCGATGCCCACCTCCGCCCCACCTTCGGATGTCACCGCCTCCGTCCAACTCGCCCAGCTGCTCATGGGTCATTGGGCCGCGCAAGCCATCGCGACCGTCGCCCGTCTGGGTCTCGCGGAGGCGCTCGCGGAGGGACCGCGCCATCCAGAATCCCTTGCCGCGGAGCACTCGCTTCGGCCGGAGTCCCTGCGTCGGCTTCTGCGAAGTCTGACGCCCTTTGGCATCTTCTCCGCCGAATCCGATGGGCGATACGGGCTCGGCCCTCTGGGCCAAAGCCTTCGCCGCGACGCACCCGGTTCCCTGCACCATTTCGCGCAGTGGATCTCCGAACCCAGTCACTCTGCTGCCTGGTCTCGCTTGGATCTGGCCCTCGCAGGCGCCAACTCGGCCTTCCAGCACACCCACGGTTGCGATCTCTGGGCCCATCTCGCTGCCGATCCCCAAGCAGCAGCCATTTTCAACGGCGCCATGACCGATATCAGCGGCGTCACGGTACCTCCGCTCCTGGAGGCCTTCGACTTCGGCGCCTTCTCCACCCTTGTGGACGTGGGCGGTGGCCATGGGGCCTTCCTCAAATCCATCCTGGCGATGCATCCGAACCTTAAAGGCATCCTCTTCGACGATCCTTCCGTCGTAGCAACCTGCAGCACCGAGGACTTCGAGGGGCGCTTGGAGCTCCGCGGCGGAAACTTCTTCGAGGCTGTCCCCCGTGGTGCGGACGCCTACCTCCTCAAGGCCGTCCTCCACGATTGGGATGATGCGCAGTGCGTTCACCTGCTCTCCAACATCAGAGCCTCCATGGCACCCCAGGGCAGGTTGCTGGTGGCCGAAATGGTCCTGCCCGAGGACGGCAGCCCCCATCCTGGCCTGCTCGTGGATCTCGAGCTGCTCTGCGTCACCGAGGGCGGTGCCGAGCGCACCCGCGCCGAATACGCGGAGCTGCTGGAACGCGCGGGCTTCCGCTTGGAGGCAGTGCATGCCACCGAAGGGTTCCTCAACCTCATCGAGGCGACCCCGGCCTAGGGTGCTAACCCTGCAGGTAGACTCGCTTCAATTCCGCAAGCGCCTCGGCGAAGGCCTCTTTCAACTTTGGAACGAGAGGGGCCACCGCGCTGAGATCCTTATCCCGGCCGAGGCGCTCGGCATCTTTGGCGATGGCGGCCATGCGCACGAGCCCCAGGTTGGACACACCGCCCTTGAGCGCGTGCGCCGCACCGGAGACATCCTCCGGAATGCCCTTCTCCAGGCCTTCTTCGATCTCCTCGATGCGCTTGGGGGCATCTTCCTCAAAAATCGAGACGAGTTCGGCGATGAGCGCGGGCGCTCCGTCAGGATCCAGCTCGATGAGCATCTGGATCTGCTGAGGATCGAGAACGGGCTGATCGGCCAAGGGTCACCACGAGGAGAAAGGCTCAGGAGAAAACAAGAAGCCCCCGATGGTTTTCGGGGGCTTCGTCGCAGGGCTTGAGTAAAGGCCTCAGAATCCGTGGCCGCCGGGATGGCCCGCGGCCTGGATGCGGATAAGGCTGGCTTCCAGGGAAGCCTGGGCCTCGTCCATATCGTGCTCGGTCTGGGCTTCCTTCAGCAACTTGAGGGCGTGCTGCTTATCGGCCTCGGCCTGGTTCAGGTCGATCATGTCCACGGTCTCGCTCTCGCGGGCGAGGATGGTCACGTGATCCGGACCGACTTCGGCGAAGCCGCCGAAGACCGTGAGCCAATGGCGCTGGCCATCCTGCTTGAAGTACACGAGGCCGTTGCCCACAGGCGTGAGCACGGGCGTGTGGTCCGGCAGGATGCCGTAGTAGCCCTTGTGAGCGGTGGGGAACTGGACTTCCTGCACAGTGGCAGAGAAGACGCGCCGCTCAGGGGTGACCACTTCGAGGAGGAGTTGACCGGCCATGGGATCAGCCCTTCAGCTTTTCGGCCTTCTCGACGGCCTCTTCAATGGTGCCGACGAGATAGAAGGCCTGCTCAGGCAGGTGATCCCACTTGCCGTCGCAGATTTCCGAGAAGCCCTTGATGCTGTCCTCGAGCTTCACGTACTTGCCCTGCATGCCGGTGAACTGCTCGGCCACGAAGAAGGGCTGGGAGAGGAAGCGCTGGATCTTGCGGGCGCGGGCGACGATGAGCTTGTCGTCCTCGCTGAGCTCGTCCATGCCGAGGATGGCGATGATGTCCTGCAGTTCCTTGTACTTCTGCAGGATCGCCTTCACGCGCATGGCGGTGTTGTAGTGGTGATCGCCGAGGATGCGGGGATCCAGCAGGCGGGAGGTGGAGGCGAGGGGATCCACGGCGGGGTAGATGCCCAGCGCCGCGATCTCACGGCTCAGGTTGGTGGTGGCGTCCAAGTGCGCGAAGGTGGTGGCAGGCGCGGGGTCCGTGTAGTCGTCGGCGGGCACGTAGACGGCCTGCACGGAGGTGATGGAGCCCTTCTTCGTGGAGGTGATGCGCTCCTGCAGGCCGCCCATTTCGGTGGCCAGCGTGGGCTGGTAACCCACGGCGGAAGGCATACGGCCCAGCAGCGCGGACACTTCGGCGCCGGCCTGGGTGAAGCGGAAGATGTTGTCCACGAAGAGCAACACGTCCTTGCCTTCCTGATCGCGGAAGTACTCGGCGACGGTGAGGCCGGTGAGGGCCACGCGGGCACGGGCTCCAGGCGGCTCGGTCATCTGGCCGTAAATGAGCGCCACCTTGCTCTTCGAGAGGTCGGTCTTGTCGATAACGCCGCTGTCCATCATTTCGTGCCAGAGGTCGTTGCCCTCGCGGGTGCGCTCACCCACGCCGGCGAACACGGAGTAGCCACCGTGGCCCTTCGCGATGTTGTTGATGAGCTCCATGATGAGCACGGTCTTGCCCACGCCGGCGCCGCCGAAGAGGCCGGTCTTACCGCCCTTGGCGTAGGGCTCGAGGAGGTCGATGACCTTGATGCCCGTCTCGAACATCTCGGAGGCGGTGTTGAGGTCCTCGTACTTGGGGGCCTCGCGGTGGATGGGCAGGGTCATCTTGTGGCCCACGGGACCGCGCTCGTCGACGGGATCACCGACGACATTCAGGATGCGGCCCAGGGTCTCGGGGCCCACGGGCACATTGATCGGCGCGCCGGTGTCGCGCACCACCTGGCCGCGGATCATGCCCTCGGTGGGCTGCATGGCGACGCAGCGGGCGCGGTTCTCGCCGAGGTGCTGCTGCACTTCGAGCGTGACCGTCGCGGTGGTCTTGGTGACGGGATCAGTGATGTCCGTCAGGAGGGCATTCATGATTTCGGGCAGGTGGGCGTCGAATTCGACGTCCACAGCGGGACCGACGATGGCGATCACGCGGCCTTGAAGGTTGCTGGACATGGGTTACCTCGGCGAATGAAAGTCAGGGGCTTAGGCGTTGGCGCCGGAAACGATCTCGATGATCTGGTTCGTGATCGCGGCCTGGCGGATCTTGTTCATGGTGAGCGTCAGCTTGGCGATCATCTCGCCCGCGTTGCCGCTCGCCTTGTCCATGGCCGCCATGCGCGCACCGTGTTCGGACGCGCTGCTCTCGAGCAGAGCGTGCAGAACTTCGGTCTCCACGAAGCGGGGCAGCAGCGTTTCCAAAATGGTGTTGGCGTCCGGCTCGAGCAGGTGGGGAATCTCGGCCTTGGCATCGGCGGCCTGGACCGGCAGCTCGATGGGGAACACCTTCACCACCATGGGCTCCTGGGAGACCGCAGAGTGGAAGTGGTTGTAGATCACGTAGAGCGCGTCGATCTCGCCAGCCTCGAATTCCTTGGCGGCGGAATCGCTCACTTCGCGGCTGACCTTCTGGAGCCCGGTGAGGGGCACGCCGGCGTATTCGGTGTGCATCGCGTAGCCCCGGCGGCGGGCCCAATCCACGGTGCGCTTGCCGACGGCGTCGAGCTTGATGCTGTCCTTGCCCCGCTCTTGCATGAAGGCGGTGGCGCGCTTGAGCAGGTTGGCGTTGAAGCCGCCGCAAAGACCCTTGTCGGAGGCCACCACCATCACCCGCACGACCTTCTCCTCGCGGACGGTCATGAGGGCCTGGGCGGCGGGCCCGGGCTGCAGCTCAGGGTTGCCTTTGACGCTGCTCACCACGCTGTAGACGACATCCTTCATCTTCCCGGCGTAGGGGCGCAGCGCCACGAGGCGCTCCTGCGATTTCCGCAGTTTCACCGCGGAGATCATCTTCATCGCTTTCGTCACCTGCTGGGTGTTTTTCACCGAGCGGATGCGGCGGCGGATGTCCTGGAGACCGGCCATGGTTAGGCTCCGGTGGGAGCGCTCAGGGCGGCCATGAAGCCTTCCTTGAACGCGGTCACGAGGGACTTGAGCTGGGCCTTGGCGTCGTCGGAGATGGCCTTCGTCTCCTTGATGCCGCGGAGCAGTTCGGGGGCGTTGACTTCAACGTTGTCCAGCATCTCCTTCTCGAAGCGGCGGACCTGGGGCACAGGCACGTCGTCGATGTAGCCGCTGGTGGCCGCCCAGATGGAGACGACCTGCTTCTCCACCGAGAGGGGCGCGTACTGGCCCTGCTTGAGCACTTCCACCAGGCGCTGGCCGCGGTTCAGCTGGGCGAGCGTGGCCTTGTCCAGGTCGGAGCCGAACTGGGCGAAGGCGGCGAGCTCGCGGTACTGGGCGAGTTCCAGCTTGATGGTGCCGGCGACGCTCTTCATGGCCTTGATCTGGGCGGAACCACCCACGCGGCTCACGGAGATGCCGACGTTCACGGCGGGACGCACACCGGCGTTGAACAGATCGGACTCGAGGAAGATCTGGCCGTCGGTGATGGAGATGACGTTGGTGGGAATGTAGGCGGACACGTCACCGGCCTGCGTCTCGATGATGGGCAGGGCGGTCATGGAACCGGCGCCGCGCTCATCGGACAGCTTGCACGCGCGTTCCAGAAGGCGGGAGTGGAGGTAGAACACGTCGCCGGGGTAGGCCTCACGTCCGGGAGGACGGCGCACGAGCAGGGAGATTTCGCGGTAGGCCGCGGCCTGCTTGGAGAGATCGTCGTAGACGCAAAGGACGTGCTGGCCGGCGTTGTCCTTGGAGGAGGGCTCGCCGTTCTTGCCGTGCCACATGAAGTACTCGCCGAGGGCGGCACCGGTCATGGGGGCGAGGAAGAGCAAGGGAGCAGGCTCGGAGGCCGTGGCGGAGACGACGATGGTGTGGCCCATGGCGTCGTTGGCTTCCAGCGTCTTCACGACCTGCGCCACGGTGGAGCGCTTCTGGCCGATGGCGACGTAGATGCAGATGACGCCGGTGCCCTTCTGGTTGATGATCGTGTCCACGGCGACGGCGGTCTTGCCGGTCTGGCGGTCACCGATGATGAGCTCGCGCTGGCCGCGGCCCACGGGGATGAGGGCGTCGATGGCCTTGAGGCCCGTCTGCATGGGCTCGTGCACGGACTTGCGGTCCACGATGCCGGGGGCGATCTGCTCGATGGGGTTGAACTTGGCGGCCTGGATGGGGCCCTTGCCATCGATGGGCATGCCCAGCGCATTCACCACGCGGCCCACGAACTGGGGACCCACGGGCACGCTCATCACGCGGCCGGTGCGCTTGACGGTGTCGCCTTCCTTGATGAGGTTGGCGTCGCCCAGAATGATGATGCCGACGTTGTCCTCTTCCAGGTTGAAGGCCATGCCCATCACCTGGTGGGGCAGCTCCAGCAGCTCGCCGGCCATGACGCTCTCCAGACCGTGGGCGCGGGCGATGCCGTCACCGACGCTGATGACGGTGCCGACTTCGGCCACGTCGACGGACGTGTCGAAGCCCTCGATCTGGCTGCGGATAATGCGGGAGATCTCTTCCGCGCGGATGTCCATGCTGTCCTCCGAAATACTTGAAAAGGTCTAAAGGGTTAGGCGGTCAGGAGCTGCTGCTTGAGGATGGCGAGCCGGCCGCTGAGGCTGGCGTCGTACACGGTGGAGCCCACCTGCACCTTCAGGCCGCCGAGCAGGCTCGGATCCTGGGCGAGGGTGAGGCGCACGGTCTTTCCGGTGCGCGCTCCGAGGGAGGACTTCAACGACGCCTGCTGGGCATCGCTCAGCGCCTGGGCCGACGTGACCTTGGCCACGACGATGCCGTTCTTCTGATCCACCAGATCGTGGAAAACCTCGGCGAGGATCGGCAGGATGGCGAGGCGGCCGGCCTCGGCCACCACCTTCACGAAGCGCTGCATCGTGACGCTGGCGCCGGCCTGCTTGAGGATGGCTTCCATCACTTCGGCCTTCTTCTTGGGAAGGGCCATGGGGCTGGCAAGCAAGCGCTGCAGATCGGGGCTCTGGGCCATCATGGCTCCGAGGCGATCCAGCTCCGACTGCAGCTGATCGAGGGCGCCGGCCTTGGCGCCGATTTCCAGCAGCGCCTTGGCGTAGCGGCGGGCGACAAGCCTGCTCAATTCACACCTCCCTGGGAACCGATCTCGCGGATGGCCTTATCCATCACAGCGCCTGCGGCGCCGCCCTGGAGGCCCTTTTCGATACGCTTGGCCGCGGCTTCGGCGGCGAGCTGGGCCACGAGGGCGCGCAGCTCCAGCTCAGCCTGCTTCTGCTTGAAGGCGATCTCCGCGGCCGCCTGAGCGACGATCATCTCGGCCTCCTGCTTGGCGCCTTCGATGACGCGGGCCTTCTCGGCCTCCGCATCCGCTTCGGCCTTGGCCACGATGCCTTCGAGCTCCTTCTGGTGGCCCGCCATGCGGGCTTCCAGTTCGCGGATCTGGGCTTCGCCTTCGGCCTTGTCTCGCTCGGCCTGCTGCAGACGGCTTTCGATGTCCTTCGCCTTCTGAGCGTAGGAAGCCTTCATGCCCGCGCCGAGCATGAACCAGAGGCCCACAGCAAAGAGTCCGAAGTTGATCACCTTGAAGGCTTCGGCTTTCCAATCGATGCCGTGATGGGCGCCACCGTGTTCACCGCCCTCGTGCTTGCCGCCCTCGTGGGTGGCCTGGCCTTCATGGGTCGCGCCGGCGGCGTGCGCCTCCGGAGCATGGCCTTCGGCAGCGTGGGCTTCGTGGCCTTCGGTCTTAGCGGGTTCGGCGTGCTGCTCGCCATGGGCGGCCGGAGCGTGCTCCTGGGCGCGCAGCGCGAGGGGAGTCGACACCAGAGCGGCGCCGAGCATCAGGGAGGAGAGAATGCGCGTGAGCTTCATGGATCAGGCCTTCACAAGCTGTTGGGCCATGGCATCGGCCAGCTGGTCCACCTGGGCCACCAAGTCCTTCTTGGCGGTTTCGCGCTGCCCCTCGAGGGCGGCGAAGGCTTCCGAGCGCGCGGCATTGGCCTTCGCGCGGGCGGCTTCGATGAGGCGCAGCTTCTCCGCCGAGGCCGCATCGGCCAGGGCCTTGCGGCGCTCCGAAGCCTGCAGGCGCAGCGAGCGCAGCTGGGTGTCGTGCTCCTTCTGACGGCTCTCCAGCAACGCCATGGCTTGAGCCTTGGTGTCGCTGCCCGCAGAGAGGCGCTTGGCGCGGTCGCTGAGCACCTCGGCCATGGGCTTGAAGAAGGATCCCTTCAGCACCAGCACGAGCAGCGCCACGAGCACCATCACCGCCAGGATCTGGGGCAGGTAGGGCCGCATGGGGTCGGGGAGAGAGGCCAGCAGACCGCCATCGCCCTCCAGGATCATCAGGTTTGCCAGCATGCTCAGCACAAGAGCTCCCAGAAGCTGTTCAAGAACCCCGTGCCTGGATAGCCGGGGGGAAAACACCGCGGGCGCAGACCCCCGCCCACAGGCACGAAAACCCTAGAATCCTACCAGTGGGTGGCCCTCCCCTCAAGGGCGCGTTTCTGACCTGAACCCGAGCCCGATCACGAAGCGCTTGTGAGGCTTGGAGAAACGCCGCAACCTCGGCTCCTGCGAAAGATTCCTGCTTGACCTCCGAGCCCTCCGGTGAGATGCTGAGTGCTCTGGCGATGAGGGCGATTAGCTCAGTCGGTAGAGCAGCTGCTTTACACGCAGCATGTCGGCGGTTCGAGTCCGTCATCGCCCACCAGCTCGCTGGTGATCAGTACCACAACTTGGGGTTGTAGCTCAGTCGGTTAGAGTGACGGCCTGTCACGCCGTAGGTCGCGGGTTCGAGCCCCGTCAGCCCCGCCAAAAACGCACCCGCAAGGGTGCGTTTTCTTTTGCGGGCTGACGGGGCTCGGACCCGCGAGTGCGAAGGTTCCGCCGTCAAACGAAGGCCCTCCGGGGGAGGGCCGCAGTAGGCGGAGCCTCCGCGGTGTTCTTCGCCAAAGGCGAAGAACACGTTCGAGCTACTCTCCGACGGAGAACTTCCCCCTAACCAGCATCAGCGCAGCGAAGCGCCCGCTGATGTCCGTCCGGGACCTCAATCCTCCATGAACCAAATCCCCACGATGAACCCATTCCTCACCTCGTAGATCGAGACGCCGCGCAGGATCTTGCCATCCGCCCGCCCCTTGATCCACTCGTGATCGATCACATGGCTCCCCGCCACCATGCGCTCGGTGACATCCATTTTGAGCTCCGGAGACGCGGCAAAGCTGCTCTTCCACACATTCGCGCAATCCGTCTTCCCCTGCACCTGCAGTCGGCTCGGGAAGGCCCAGAGCTTCACATCCAAGTCCAACGTCCCCAGCAACGCGTTCATATCCTTGGCGTTGTAAGCCTCCACATGGCGGCGCACCACCGCCTCCGGCGACTGGAAGGGGTTCACCTTGACCACGCCCTGAACCGGGTCCTGCAGCAAAAGAAAGAGTGCGGCGATGGGGAGCATGAGAACCTCGTAGGCTGGCCTGAAGCATAGACCCATGCGCTCCCGGGTACAGTGGAAGTTGACTATGAAGCTACCCCTCGTCGCCCTTTGCGGACGCCCCAACGTGGGCAAGTCCACCCTCTTCAACCGGCTCACGCGCACCCGGGCGGCCCTCGTGCACGATCTCCCGGGCATGACGCGGGATCGCAGCTACGGCCGCGTCACCTGCGAATCGGAAGAGCACGTCGCAGAGGAAGTCTTCGAGCTCGTCGACACCGGCGGCCTCGATTACGAAGGCGATGACGTCATCACCGCCGGCATCACACGCATGGCTCAGGCCGCGCTCTCCGAAGCCCACGTCACCGTCATGCTCGTGGATGGCCAGGCCGGCATGACCACCGGCGACGAAGAGATCGCCCAGCGCCTGCTGCGCCTTGGCAAGCCCTTCATCCTCGCTGTGAACAAGATGGATGGTGTGCGCGGTGGATCCCCCGATGGCGCCTTCTACGGCTTTGGAGCCGAAGAGGTCATCCCCATCGCCGCGGCCCACGGCAAGGGAACACAGCAGCTACTCGACGCCATCCGCGCCCGCCTGCCCTTCCACCGCACGCCGGAAGAGGCCCAGGCCCACTCGCTGGAAGATGAGCTTCGCCTCGCCCTCATCGGCCGTCCCAACGTGGGCAAGAGCTCCCTCACCAACAAGCTGCTGGGCTACGAGCGCAGCCTCGTCAGCGAAGTGGCCGGCACTACCCGCGACACCGTAGACACGGTATTCCATCGCAACGACCGCATCTTCCGCCTCATCGACACCGCGGGCATCCGTCGCAAAGGCAAGACCACGGAAGGCGCAGAGAAACTCTCCATCCTCAAAGCCAAGCAGGCCATGGCCCGCGCCGACGTAAGCCTTCTCCTCATCGATGCGGTGGAAGGTGTCACCCACCAGGACGCCGTCGTTGCCGGCTACGCGCAAGAAGCTGGCGCCGCCGTCATCCTCGTCGTCAACAAGTGGGATCTCGTCCCCAAGGACACCTACACCACCCTCGCCTTCGAAGAGAAGATCCGCCACGATCTAGGCTTCCTCCAGCACGCACCCATGCTCTTCATCTCGGCACTCACGGGCCAGCGCGTCTCCAAGCTCTTCGACGTGATCGCCTCCGTGGCCGACAGCCACGCACGACGCGTCGGCACCGGCGAGCTCAACCGCTTCCTCCGCGAATCGGTGGGGGCCTTCGCGCCCCACGCCATCGAGGGCGGCAAGATCCCCAAACTCTTCTTCATGACCCAAGTGGGCGTGCGGCCCCCGAGCTTCGTCATCAAGGCCAACACCGACCGCGGTCTCCACTTCAGCTACATGCGCTACCTGGAAAACCGCCTGCGGGAGGACTTCGGTTTCGAAGGCACTCCCATCCGACTGAGCATCCAAAAGAAGGGCAAGGGCGAAGAAGGCGTAGAGCCCGAAGTAGCCGCCGTGCGCCGCATCCTCGACCCCGGCGAAGGGCTCAAGCCCTCCCGCAGCAATGAGGCCTTCCAGGCCGAGCGCGCGACGAAGGTGAAACCCAAGCCCCGGCCCAAGAAGAAGGAAGGCCCCAAGCCTGCCGCCAAGCAAGCAGCCAAGCGCGCCCGGCCCGGAGCGCCTGGGACTCAAAAGCGTACGCGACAGAAGTCGACGAAGCGGGGGTAAGGCTCCTTCGCATCAAGTTGCGAAGGTCAATCTGGTCCTTTCGCCGCTTTAGTCTTCATCCGCAGGTATTAGCATCGAATCGTCGCTAGGATGGGTCACCTTCCCCGGTGACCCCATGAAGCGATTCGCCGCCCTCCTTTTCGCTCTGCTTCCGCTTGGCGCCCAAACCCGACCGACGGTGCTGAAAGCCGCGCGCATGCTCGATGTGCGAACGGGGAAAATCATCGCCCCTGCCTCCTTGTGGATGAAGGAGGGCCGCATCCAATCGGGCCCAGCACCCAGCGATGCCGAAGTGATCGATCTCGGCGATCGCACGTTGCTCCCCGGCCTCATCGATGCGCACACCCATCTGCTCTTCCGGCCTGGGCGAGGCGAACTCGCGTCCATCAAGGACACCTCCTTCGACCGCTTCGTGTTCGGCATCGTCAACGCGCGCAACATGCTTGGGGCAGGATTCACCACCGTGCGTGACCTCGGCACTAGCACGGCCTTTGGCGATGTCGCGTTGCGCGAGGCCATCCAGCACGGCGACGTAGAGGGGCCTCGCCTGCTCGCGGCGGGGCCCGCCCTCTCCATCACGGGCGGACACGGCGATGTGAACGGGTATCCGCTCGACGTCCATTTCGACAAATCCAATCTCGTCGATAGCCCCGAGGCCGCGGTGCGCACCGTCCGCGAATGGAAGAAGCGCGGCGCCGACTGGATCAAAATCCACGCGACGGGAGGCGTGCTCAGCAACCATGACGATCCGGGCGCGCCCAGTTTCTCTCCGCTGGAATTCAAGGCCATCGCAGATGAGGCCCGGCGCCGCGGGATGGATGTGGCCGCCCATGCCCACGGCGATCAGGGTATTCGCGAAGCCGTGGAGGCTGGCGTCCGCTCCATCGAGCACGGCAGTCTCATGAGCGCCGCCACCGCCCAAGTCATGAAACAGAAGGGCGCCTTTCTCGTTCCAACCTTGTGGGCTTTGGAGAGCATCCTTCAACCAGGAAATCCTCTCCGCATTCCCGAAGGCAGCCTCGCCAAAGCGCGCGCCCTCATGCCCCTGCGGCGCGCAGGCTTCAAGACCGCCCTCGATGCGGGCGTGAAAATCGCCTACGGCACGGATGCGGGCGTCTTCGATCATCGGGAGGCCACGAAGGATTTCCGTCTGCTCGTCGACTACGGAATGACTCCGCTCCAGGCCCTTCAAAGCGCCACCCTCGTCGCTGCGGAGCTGCTCAGGATGGAGAAGGATCTCGGTTCTCTCGAAGCGGGACATCTGGCGGACGTAGTCGCCGTGGAGGGCGATCCCTTGAAGGATGTCGCCGTGCTCGAACGCGTCGTCTTCGTCATGAAAGAAGGCCGGGTGTACAAGCACTGACGCCGACGCAAAAGCTCGCCTAGTGAGTAGGGAAAGGACCCATGGCCTAAGAAAAGGCCTTCATTCGTTGTGACGATCTCGCGACATTTCACAAGAATTCATGGTCCTTAACAGAACCTTATCCGAGAGTGGGTGGGTCTTGCTCCACCATCCCTTTTTTTGACTCGCAGAAGCCGCGCGGGTGCGACGGTGTCTGCCCTCACGAGGAGTTTTCATGAAGACCCCGATCACCTTGCTGTGCCTTGGATTGGCTGCGGGCAGCCTCTCCGCCCAATCCCCCTCCCTGCTCCGCGCGTCCAGCGACCATTTGCTCGCTCAGCGCTCGGCGCTAGGTCTCGACGGCCGGCATGACTTTCAGTTGCAGCGCGCCCACGTGGACGAGCTGGGCCAGACCCACGCCCGCTTCCAGCAGCACTACCTCGGCGTGAAGGTGTGGGGCGGCGAAGTCATCACCCACACTGACGCGGAAGGCACCCAACGCGAAATGACCCAGGCTCACCTCAAGGGCATCAACCTCAACACCGAACCGGCCCTCGCCGCCAGTGAAGCCCTCTCCATCGCGCACCATGATCTGCTCCCCAAGGGGGCCTATGCCAGTGAGCCCACCGCGGAGCTGGTGATCTTCCCTCACACGACTCAGATCGAGCGGGTCATCTCCCGCGGAGAAGGCTACGCCCCGACCACACGGGTGACTTCCTTCACCACCCACAAGCTCGCCTATCACGTGCACACCGAACTGGAGAACGGGACCGAGGAGACCGCCCACACCGATTACATGATCGATGCCCATACGGGCGCCGTGATCGAGAAGTGGTCCTCACTCGAAACCACCGCCGCCACGGGCACCGGCAAAAGCCAGTACAGCGGCACCGTAAGCCTCTCCACCAACACCATCTCCGGCGGCTACGAGCTGCACGACGTCGTGCGCAGCATGAGCTTCACGACGCGCAACCTGAACCATGCGACGAGCGGCACCGGCACCATCTACACCGATGCCGACGACACCTGGGGCGATGGCGCCAACTATGTGGAAGGCAGCTCCACCACGGCCGCCAACGGTCAGACCGCCGCGGTGGATGCCCACTTCGGCTCCATGAAGACCTTCGACATGTACAAGAACGTCTTCGGCCGCAACGGCATCAACGGCGCGGGCAAGGCTACCTACAACCGCGTGCACTACAGCAACTCCTACGACAACGCTTTCTGGTCGGACAGCTGCTTCTGCATGACCTACGGCGACGGCAACGTCTTCAAGACACTCACCGCCCTCGACGTGGCCGGCCACGAGATGACCCACGGCGTGACGGCCAACAGCGCCAAGCTGGTCTATAGCGGCGAGAGCGGCGGCCTCAACGAATCCATGTCCGATATCTTCGGCACCATGGTGGAGTTCTACGTCCGCGGCGGTGGCACCACCTCCATCCCTGCGACGGGCGGCACCTGGACCATCGGCGAGCAGTTGCGCTCCACGCCCCTACGCTACATGTACAAGCCCAGCCTGGACGGCGCCTCGAAGGACGCCTGGTACAGCGGCCTCGGCAGCCTGGACGTGCACTACTCCAGCGGCCCCATGAACCGCTGCTTCTACTTCCTTAGCCAGGGCGCAAGCTCCAGCAGCAGCTCCCCCTACTACAGCTCCTACCTGCCCGGCGGCATGACGGGCATCGGCAACAACGCGGCGGCCAAGATCGTCTACCGCGCGCTCACCGTCTACATGACGAGCACGACGAACTACGCCTCCGCGAAGACCGCCTGCCAGCACGCCGCCAGCGATCTCTACGGCGCCGCCAGCGCCCAGTACACGGCGGTCACCAATGCCTTCAAGGCCATCAACCGATAGTCTCAAGAGGGCACACTCTGCCCCCTAAGCTCCTGTAACCCCCATTCAGGGGCCCATCCAAGCAGGTTCACCTGGTCAGGGGCCCGGAATTTCGGGCCCCTGATTGTTTTCTATTTGACAGGTTCGGCTACACTCCCCCCATGCGAATCCTGGTCATCGAAGACGAAGCGAAGGCCGCCCGCCAACTAAAGGCGGGTTTGGAAATGGCCCACTTCCAAGTGGACGTCACCGGCGATGGCACGCTGGGTCTCCGCATGGCGACCGCAGGTGGTTTCGACGCTCTGCTCGTCGACATCATCCTGCCCGGACTCTCCGGTATGGATCTGGTCGGGAGAGCCCTGCAAACCGGACTCAACACCACCGTGCACTTTCTCTCCGCAAAGGGGACGGTTGAC
>JACXTT010000635.1_pt1 | contig 59979 bp, 62 predicted proteins | sample 9270951 | NCBI WGS metagenome assembly JACXTT01 (sample SAMN15532306, study PRJNA645909) | rock metagenome | isolation source: weathered quartz diorite | place: Puerto Rico | collected 2017-06-21
CAAAGGGTGCCTGTTTTACCCAGGTTGTTTTTAAATTCAGCAGCGTTAAACGCGTGCTGCGCGTTTGCCGCACCTGCAAAAGCAAGTAGCAAAACGGCCGAGGTTAATATCTTTTTCATCTCTGTAATGATAATGGAAAGCTTTGATTTATCGTGCTTGTCATCAAATATTTACAAATATACCTGGCCCATGTTTACAAATGGTTAAGCACCAGGCTTGCTGTCCTTGTTCTTGTCGGGCTGTTGATCGGCCCGGGGAGCTATGCCATCTTCAAAATTCAAGGTAAAGGCCGATTCCGAAGCGCGGCTCGCTCTTTCCAAACCGCTGATATTGGGCTCGTCGGCATCCAATATTTGGTTGCCGGTATCTACTCCGTCGCCCTGTTCAAATTCATTACCAGGGTCTTTATCTTCCTGAGCATCATCAAGATTGGGATTTTCTGGGATTGCCATAATTTTGTGGGTTTAATTAGGTATACAACGATAAACGGGGCGAGATGTTTGCCCTAAATCCAGTGAGTGGTAGCGTTTTCTGCTTTCATGCTTAAAATGTATTTTTGCCCGGTATGTCGTCAATCCGTAACAAACTTTACTTCGCATCTGATTTTCATTTAGGCGCCGGTGGTTATGCCGAAAGCCGTAAACGCGAAGACCGGATAGTTCGCTGGCTGGATAGTATTAAAGCAGATGCCGCCGAACTGTTTTTAATGGGCGATGTATTTGATTTTTGGTTTGAATATAAAACCGTAGTACCCAAAGGCTATATCCGTTTTTTAGGCAAACTGGCCGAGCTTATCGATGCAGGCGTAAAGCTTTACCTGTTTAAAGGCAACCACGATATGTGGATGTTTGATTATTTTGAAAAGGAACTGGGCGCCACCATTATCAGCAATGAGTTGAAGATAGAACGCAACGGCAAAAAGTTTTTCCTGCATCATGGCGATGGCCTTGGCCCGGGCGATGGTTTTTATAAAGTGATGAAAAACTTTTTCAGGAGCGGCCTTTGTCAGTGGCTCTTTGCCCGCATACATCCTAACCTGGGGGTGGGCATTGCCAATTATTGGTCGACGCATAGCCGCACCAGCAACGAGAAAAAAGAGAACCCGAAACCAGGGGAACAGGAATGGCTGGTTACTTTTTGCCGCGAAGAATTGCAAACCAATTTTTACGATTATCTCATCTTCGGTCACCGGCACTTACCCCTGGATATACAGCTAAACCCCAACAGCCGCTACATTAATCTGGGCGAATGGGTTAACTACAACACCTACGCCGAATTTGACGGGACCGAACTCAAATTAAAGCAGTTTGAAAAGCTTTAGTTAGCATTCAAAATTTTGCTTTTTTGAATCTGGTATTCGGCTTCGGTTATGGCACCGCTATCTAAAAGCTGCTTGTATTTTTGCAATTCATCTGCCGATGACTGATTAGGGAAGTTATAAAACTTTTGCTCGTCAACTCTTTTGCTGCAATAAACTATAATTACACCAAATACACTCAAAAAAAAGCCCAGTAATAAGCCTCCAATAGGTCCTATTGTTCTGTTTAAACCTGCATTGTATCCCCATATCGGCGGGATAATCATGATACCAAATGCGATAATAATAAGAATGATTTCTGGTGCGCCTAATCCACCCATGATAATAAGATTTAAGTTGATGGATAAATATAGAAATTAGTTTTTAACTTTTTGCCTGTATTTATCACTCCATACTCACCGCACAATACTTACAATACACTGAATTATATATGCCTGAAAATATGTACTTTTGTGGGCTTTTTGCAGTATGTCTGTATCCCGATCGAAAACATAAAGAATTTTCTTAACCCGGACCATCATCAACTGTAATGAGTTATAGATATTGAGGATAATATATGTTAGAGAAATTAGAACTGATATTTCAACGTTGGAAAAGTGTAGAAGGCGAATTGAGCAATCCGGAAGTAATGTCGGATATGAAACGCTTTGCCCAGCTGAATAAGGAATATAAAGACCTTGCCAAAATTGTTGATGAGTACCACATCTATCGTAACATCATCAGCAATATCGACACCAATAAAGAGATCCTGGCGACAGAAAAAGACGAAGAATTTCGTGAAATGGCCAAAACAGAGCTGGATGAATTACTCGTTCAGCGCGAAGAAAAAGAGGAAGAGATCCGCCTAATGCTGATCCCTAAAGATCCTGAAGACAGCAAAAATGCTATTGTCGAGATCCGCGGTGGTACCGGTGGTGATGAGGCAGCTCTTTTTGCCGGCGATCTTTATCGCATGTACATGCGTTACTGCGAAAAACGCGGCTGGAAAACCGAACTGGTTGATTATACCGAAGGTACCAGTGGCGGCTATAAAGAGATTGTGTTTAACGTAAACGCCGAAGACGCTTACGGTAACTTAAAATATGAGTCGGGCGTGCACCGCGTACAACGTGTACCTGATACCGAAACCCAGGGCAGGGTACATACTTCGGCTGCTTCGGTTGTGGTATTACCCGAGGTTGATGAGTTTGATATCGACTTACAGGTAAGTGATATCCGCAAAGATCTGTTCTGCGCATCAGGACCAGGCGGACAATCGGTAAATACTACCTATTCTGCCGTTAGGTTAACCCACCTTCCTACCGGTATTGTGGCGCAATGCCAGGATCAAAAATCGCAGTTAAAAAATTACGATAAGGCTTTACAGGTACTACGTTCACGTGTTTATGAGATGGAATTGCAGAAACACCTGGAAGAAACCTCCAAAAAACGTAAAACCATGGTATCTACCGGTGATCGTTCGGCAAAGGTTCGTACCTATAACTATCCTCAAGGCCGCTTAACCGAACACCGCATCGGGCTTACCATATATAACCTGCCCGGTGTAATGAATGGCGATCTGCAGGAAATAATGGAAGCCCTGCAATTTGCCGAAAATGCAGAGAAACTAAAAGAAGGAACAGTAGTTTAACCATACCCGACGCGGGTTTCCAGGATCGGAAAGATTATTTAATATGATATAAAAATGCCTTAAGTTATATACTTAAGGCATTTTTAATTTACGGACAACCTCTTTTACCTAACCAACTGTAATCCAATTGTTAAAAAATGTAAAAACTATCGCGATGCGATAATTACAATCCCTTTTTCATCTTATTTTCATATAAGCCGCCTACTTTAGCCCTTGTACAGTGATGATGTAGCGCTTTTGATAACACTTTCGTATTGTACTTAGCGCTTCATAACACCGCTTATTTTTTTGACAATAACTAAATTTTATTTATGCTGGCAGTAAAAACTTTAACCAATAATTTAGCCACTTACAGGCGCAGTGTACGCTTAATGGGTGATAAATTTGAAATTAGTGTAGTTGGGAACGATCCCCTACTGGCCGATGAACAAATTGATATTGCCATCAACGAAATTAACCGCGTTGAAAAATTACTGTCGGCTTTTAGCGAAGACAGTTATATCAACCAGATTAACCGTAATGCAGGCATCGAACCGGTGAAAGCAAATACTGAAATTTTCAGACTGATTGACAGGGCTCTTCAAATATCAGAACTTACACACGGAGCCTTTGACATTACTTACTTTACCGGTACCGCTTATACTGATGACGCCGTGCTTGCCGAAAATGCCGATGTTAAAATAGCACCTTCGCCGGTAATGCTTACCAATTATAAAAATGTAGTGGTTGATGCCGCTAAGCAAACCGTTTTTTTAAAGGAAAAAGGTATGCGCATTGGCTTTGGCGCTAATAGCAAAGGTTATGCAGCCGACCGTGCCAAATATATTTTGCAAATGAATGGCGTAAGCAGCGGTGTTATCAACGCAGGAGGCGATTTGCTAACCTGGGGTACACAGCCAAACCAAAAACCATGGACAGTTGGTACAGCCGATCCGGAACAAAGAAAACAACCATTTGCCCATCTGGATATCAGCAATATGGCTTTTGCCACATCCATTAATGCCGAAAAATATGCCAGCATCAGCAACAAAAAATTTGTTAGTGTAATGACGGCCAAAAAAGGCTTCCCGGTAAGTGAAATTACCAGCGTGAGCATCATCAGCCCAACAGCCGAGCTATCAGACGCTATGGCTTCACCACTGATTAACATTGGTGTTAACGCAGGCCTGTATATGATCAACCAGCTAAATCAAATTGCCTGTATTATTATTGACGACCAAAACCGTATTTATACGTCAAAGGATGTTAGTATCTGATACAAGCATTTATATTTAAACATATCATAATTATTCTGGCAAATCTGCAAGCTTCATTACTCATCTGCCTTAACACTTTGTATACAAAATGTTAAGGCAGATGGTATTTTTGTTAACAGTATCCCTCCCCTTGGATTTAACTGTATAAATTGACCGATATTTGACAACAATTTTAAGTTTTTCATCCCCTCAATGATAAAGTGGTTTGCGTATATTGTCCTGGTATTAATATTTGCACCATATTTGTTATTTGCAGGCGCTAAAAACAGTCTGTCGGATCCTGTTTATAGCAAAATCGCACCCATTCTGCACAATAAAATTCTGGCGGATACTATATTGGTAAAAAATGCGAAGCAGGATGAAAAAAATAAAATTAAGGAGGTAGCAAAACCAAAAAAGCAGGCTAAGCCCACAAAGGTTGATGATTCAGGGGAACCCGTGACCTCTAAACCCAAACCCAAGAGACAACGCCGGCCAGAGGGCTTGGAACGCCCGCCGGAGATACCCAGAAGAAATGGCAATTAACAGGTTAATAAAAATTAACAATTATTGATGAAGTACCTTTGCTTACTTTTTTTTATTGCCGGCAGCAATGCCCTGTACGCTGCAGGTATTGACAGGAGTCTCCTGACTATAGGTCACAGCTTTCGGCTCAATGCTGATACAGACACTATTGTCAGAAAAAAGTCGGTTTCTGTTGGTGTAAGTTATGGCAGTGATGCCTTGTTTTTTGGGCGTACCGGTCCCATTAAGTATCCGTTTGTTACCGGCGATGCTATATATAATACTAAAGCGGGGGTGTTTATATATGGCTCTGTACTCAAAGTATTAGGCTATGCACCTGTTGATGAGGTTGATGTGGGTGGCGGCTATTTTTACAAATTCTCCAAATCATTTTCGGGCGCGGTTAGTTATACCCGGTTCATATTTAACAAGAATGCCAATGTGATCAAGTCGGCATCGTCAAATGATATCAATTTTAAAAATGCCTACGACTGGAAACTCTTTAAAACCACCGTTGTTCTGGATTATCTTTTCGGAAAATCGAATGACTTTTTTACTACCGTAAGTACCTCAAAATATTTTGAAACCAGCTGGAGTATTTTTGACGATAAAGACTACCTGTCGTTCAATCCTTCATTCAATGTGATCCTGGGAACACAGAATTTTGTGCAACGTTATGAAGTTGATCATAATTACCAGCACGTTTTACCTCCTGCCGTATTAGAAAATCTCGACCTGAGTGCCGCACGCAGAAACAGAATCTTTAATGTGCTTAACTATAGCTTTAAGGTACCGGTTGCCTATAACAGGCCGCATTATACGCTGGAAGCTTCCTGGCGCTATTCGATGCCTGTTAATGTGGAAGGTACCCTCGAAAACAGGCGGGAATCGTTTTTTAACTTTACATTTTACTACCTTTTTTATTAACGGCGTATGAATGTATTGATTATTGAGGACGAACGGGCACTTGCACAGGAACTGGAAATATTTCTGACCAATTATAACTATATCTGCGATGTTTGTTTTACTGGAGCATCGGCTTCCGAAAAAATTGCGGTTAACCTGTATGATTTTATTTTGATTGATCTTGGTCTGCCTGATTATGACGGACTGGATCTGTTGAAAGAGGCCAAAAAAGTAGATTCTGAAGCTGCTTGTATCATACTCACCGCCCGTGCAGAAATTAACGACCGTATTAAGGGGCTTGATTTGGGAGCCGACGATTATTTACCCAAACCATTTTCGCTGCTCGAACTTCAAAGCCGTATGCAGGCCATTATACGTCGCAAGTTTGGAGTAAAAAATAATACTATTGAACTGGGAGAATTCCTGATTGACCTAACCAATCGTACTATATCGCATGGAAATAGCGTTGTAAATACTATTACCAAAAAGGAATTTGACCTGATAGCTTATTTAATTTTACACAAAAACAGGACCTTAACCCGCATGCAGTTAAGCGAACATATTTGGGGTAGCGTAGTAAATAATGATTACGACTCCAACTATATTGATGCGCACATCAAAAATATACGGAAAAAGTTAAATGCCTTCGGCTCTCCCGATTGGCTGGAAACGGTACGGGGCTTAGGTTATAAAATAAAGATCAACGCTTAAGTATTGAAACTCAGAACAAAACTTACGCTTTTTAATGCCATATCAAAACTGGTAATTGTAGTACTGTTTGTATTGCTGGTACCCGTATTGATCAAAAACATAAGCAGTAATTATGTTGATAGTAAACTTATCAAACAAAAAAACAAGCTGCTGCAAATAGTAAAAAGTCGGGGTATTCAAACTTATATCGAAAACGGCGAAGCTTATGGCAGTTACCTGCCCCTTAAAGAGGAATACATTAGCTTGGATGAGGTTGAACCCGGTTTCTTTTTAGATACTATTAAAATGGGTAAACGCCGGCTTGAAGGCGACACCGTTGAGTACCGTATACTAAGCCACACCTTTAAAGTTAAAAACCACAACTACTTACTGGAGATAGGTAAAAGTGTAGATACGCTTGATGAAACCAGTGCTCCATTACAAAACATTGCTTTCCAGGTATTACTGGGCATGATATTGCTTACTATTCTGGCCGATCAGTTTTATTCTAATTACGTACTCAAACCTCTACGCCTAATTATTAAAACCAAACTCGTTGGCCAAAAGTTCCCCAATTTTAATTCCTACCGAAAGGTACGCACCTCAACCAGCGATTTTGAATACCTGGATATCAGTATCCATAAAATGGTGGAGACCATTGCCGATAAATTCCAGAAAGAACGGGAGTTTATTTCCAATGCATCACATGAACTGATGACGCCTATATCTATTCTGCAATCAAAAATCGAAAACATGTTTGAGGAAGAAGATATCAGCGATGACCTGAAAGGGCGCCTCATCGAAATGCAGAAAATACTGAACCGTTTAAAAAGTATCACCAAAACCCTGTTATTGATATCGCAAATTGAAAATGAACAATTTTTAAAGGAAGACAAGGTGCCTGTGGTTGAACTGCTTCAGGATGTGTACGATGAAATTTCCATACGCCTGCAGGACAAAAATATCAGTTATAGTATCGACGTACCAGAAAACTGGAATTTGGTAAATATTAATAAGTTCCTGCTGTTCAATTTATTTTTCAACCTCATCAACAATGCCATCAAATACAACAACGAGGGCGGCTATATTCAAATAACCGCAACCGCAGGACACAATAACTTTATCATCAGCATAACCGATAATGGTATCGGTATCGACGCCGAAGTTATCCCTTTTATATTTAATCGTTTTAAAAAATTCAGACAATCACTTCAGCAGGATAGTTTTGGTTTAGGTTTGCCTATTGTTAAATCAATAGCTACTTTCCATGATATCGACATTGAGGTGATCTCTGCTAAAGATACTGGCAGTACCTTTAAACTGATGTTTCCGGCCACGCTCATCGTGGTGAATTAAGCACGACACCCGTTATATTTGTATCGACAATTTTACATACTTTGTACTAAAAACAAGCCATTTTTTGAAGTTTGGACAAAATGTCAATTACCTCTTTGAAAATTCCTTTCCTAAACATTAAAAAAATATAGCTACAGTACGCTTTTATACCGTTTAAAAAACAATCATTGTTTTTTGCTGTTTTTGGCATTGGCTTTGCCAATGAAGTATAAAACATATCATAATTATATATGAAAACTCTTAGAATTAAGATAGCCACCCTGAGTTTGGCTTTAGCCACCGTCGGTATTTTAGGCTCAGGTTGCGATTCATTGACCAAAACACAAAAAGGTGCAGCAATTGGTGCAGGTGCAGGAGGTACAATAGGTGCTTTTATTGGTAAAGCAGCTGGTAACACCGCATTGGGAGCCATTATTGGTGGCGCAGTAGGTGGTACCGCAGGTGCATTTATTGGTCGTAACATGGATAGACAGGCTGCCGAAATAAAGCAAACGGTTCCGGGAGCTACTGTTACACGTGAAGGTGAAGGCATCTTGGTTAAATTCGACTCAGGTATATTATTTGATACCGATAAATCTGACGTTAAACCTGCAGCCCAGGCCAACCTGCAAAAATTGGCTACATCATTACAAAACAACCCAAACACCAATATTTTGATAGTAGGCCATACCGATAGTACAGGTACAGCACAACACAATATGGATCTTTCTATCAGAAGGGCCGAAGCGGTAAAATCATACATTGTATCTAATAATGTAAGCTCATCCCGTTTAACTACATCAGGCAAAGGTAAAACAGAGCCAATTGCAGACAATGCAACACCTGCAGGCCGTGCACAAAACCGCAGGGTTGAAATTGTAATTGTTGCTAATGACCAAATGAAACAGCAAGCTAAACAAGCTGCTCAGTAATAACCATATAATAAGATCAAGTTAATTTCAAAGCACCGTGCCGCGAGGGCCCGGTGCTTTGTTTTTATATATGATTCTGTTATATTTCGTTAATACATAAAACAATTTGTAATCAACAAGTTAATCTATTATTTTTGCTATTATGGTAAAAAGATCAGGAGCTTTATTGTTGACCTTACTGTACACTGTTACAGTATTGGGCTTTGCTCTTAATCTGCATTATTGTGGTACGCAGATAGCCTCTGTTAAAGTTGATTCTCCGGCTATCAGTTGCAAAATGGCTCAAGACTGCGGCAAAATGAAATGCTGCAAGGATAAGCATCTGCAAATTAAAGTAAAGGATGCTCACCAGATTGAACCGGTTTCCATCATCTCCAAACTTTTTGGTTTCGATGTGCCCCGTTTGTCTTTCAATGGATTATTTACACCGTCCAGGCAATCATTTGCCAATCCGTCCCTTGAACGCGGGCCACCTGGTATGCCCTGGCAAAACATTGCCACATTTATTAAAAATTGCATTTTTCGTATTTGATCAACACTGATTGTTTACAGAATACCCGGTAAAATTACCGGTAGCTTATTTTCCAACAATTAATTAAAAGATCAAAATGAAAACTCTAAAAATATTTATCATACTTTTTGTATTTACCGTCACAGCTGCAAAAGCCCAGTTTACCAAAGCCGAGCTGCAGGTGAGCGGCCTTACTTGCGCGTTATGTGCCAAATCAACCGAAAAAGCGCTACGTACCCTCCCTTTTGTAAGCGAGATCAAAACCGATCTCATGCACAATTTATACCTTATTACTTTTAAAAGTGATGTACCGGTAAATTTTGAGCAGATCAGCAAAAAGGTTCAGGGTTCAGGCTTTTCGGTAAACAGCTTAAAGGCTACCTTTAACTTTGATAATACCAAAGTTGCCGATAACATTTTCAGCTATGGCGGTGATACTTACAGGTTACTGAACCCTGCAGACAAAGCCCTAAGCGGCACTGTGAATTTCACTATAGTTGATAATGGCTTTGCCCCAAAATCGGTATCCAAAAAATACCTGGGCCAGGTTACCGATACTACTCCAGCAAGTGGCCGCATCTATCATTTAGCTATATAATCTTCATCAACAAACCATCATGAAGAAATTAATATTGGCTATCGGCCTTATGGCTATGGCATGCCCTGCGTTTTCGCAGGAACTGTATGTAAATACCGAACCGGCCAGCAACATGGCCACCGGCTCATTGGGCCTGCGTTTAGAAAACCAGGGATTTTTTAAACCTGATTATAAAAACCGTACAAGTTTTGAGGCGATGTACGGTGTAAACAGGCACTTAATGGTACATGGATCATTATATACATCCAATTATTATAGCAACAGCCAGCATTTTGAAGGTGGTAGTGTATATGCCAAATACCGGTTTTTGTCCATAGATACGGTACAGAAGCATTTCCGGGGAGCTTTTTTCGCCAAAGTGTCCAGTATCAATAACCCTATCGTTAACCAGGAAATAACATTAGAAGGCGACAATTCCGGATTGCAAAGCGGCGTAGTATTTACCCAGCTTTTACATAAACTGGCGTTATCCGGTTCGGCAAGCTATCTGCGTGCTTTTGATAACCGGGGCGGCTATGATCTTACACCATTACAGGCCCGCAACTCGGTAGCTTATACCCTATCAGCCGGGTATCTTTTGTTCCCCAAAAACTATAAGGACTATCAGCAAACCAATGTTAATCTGTACGCTGAATTATTGGGTAAAACCAACCCGGGCCATGGGCAAAGTTATCTGGATATAGCGCCAGCGGTACAGTTTATATTTAACAGTGTTTGCCGCCTGGATTTGTCATACCGTACGCCACTTTACAACGATATGATACGCAACAGCAAGAACATGTACCTGATAAGGCTGGAGTATAACTTTTTTAATCTGTAACGTGATAAAATACAAAGGCCTTGTTTTAGTATAAACAGGGCCTTTGCGTTTTTATTATGAAAATTCAGGTACCTACTTGCCAGCCATCAAGCTTACAATCATATTTATATCCTAAATCCCACATAACCTTATTCCAGTCATTAATCTCATTTAATTTCATTTCTTTGGGATCAGTAAAACCAGCAATTTCGAAATCTCCATTATAATCCTGGATTGTTATTTCACTGTAATCCGGAAACTGATCCTGGAGGTGTTTTTTAAAACTTATGGCTTTAATTTCAGTATCCGTAAGAAAATAAAATTCAATCGGTAGTTTATCAATTGGAGTAATTCCGTCCTGATATATCCTTTCCAATACATCTTCGTTAATCTCGAGCCCAATATCACTGCTGTATGATTCCTGATCGAAATATGTGTTTTCCATTTCTAAAATTATATTTTATTAGTAAAAAATCAAAAGCCCCGTTCCGATATCGGAACGGGGCTTTTATCTATATTAAAATAAGCTTATTTAAGTGTAAAGCCTGTTTTACCCATGGTACCACCATCGGCATAAAGCAATACAGTATAAGTACCTTTCTGGAAGGGCAGGTTTGGATTTACCCAATCAATAGTGTACTGGCTGCCATCATCTTTAAAATCAATTGATGTTTTATAGGTGTATTGCAGATCCTGATTATCAGCGCTGAAAGTTCCGCCATCGGCAGGGGTTATCAGATTGCCGGTTGGATCAATAATACGCACATAAATATCATGCATGCTTTTTATGGCGATACTGTTGCTGGCTACTGTAAAATTGATCTTGATTTTCTTAGCAGGACTTGCGCGGGTAACATCAACTTCTTTACCACTGCTTTTAACCTTATATGCTACCACATTTGCCTGTGCCAGCTTGAGTGCCTGCGCTACCTTTACCTTGGCATCCAGATCCTGGTTTTGCTTGGTAAGCGTATCGGCCTTTTTAGCTACCGTTGCCAAATTGGTTTTTAGCGTATCCCTTTCGGTTGTTAATGATTGATTTTGCTTTTTAAGCTCTTCAATGTCGGCGGTGTATTTAGTTACAAAATACCTTAATTGTTTTACATCCTCCTGGGCTTTTGCCAATTCTTCTTTGGTTAGTTTACCTTTAGCCAATTGTGTTCTTAACACATGGATCTTGGATTGCAACGAATCATTTTTGGCCTGCAATGCTGCTGACATTTTAGCTTTACCGGCATTTACCTGCTCAATTTGCGACTCAAGACTGTCTAATTCGGTTTGCAGGCGGGTTTGTTCATCATGCTGGTACACGATTTTAGTATCCGACTTGTTTTTTTGCAAGTACAGATACACATCAGTACCCAATAGAGCCAATACCACCACGATGAGGAAATAAATGACGTTGGAGTTTTTCTTAGATGGTTGACCGGATTGATTTTCCATAGCAATTAAATGTTTAATGTTTTAATACAGTTAAAAAGCAAAGCTGTTTTAAAAAAGTGCAGCTATTTAACTATCGTGATTAATTTACAAGCAAATCTAAACGGATAGATATTGCCCGCTTTACCTGTATTTTTCCTTTGATCAGCACTTTCATGCCCAACGATATGTAAACGTTGAAACACTAAAAATATGATTTTTAATAGAATCTCAAGTAAACAAATACCTTAGGCAACGGTTAAAAATAAATACAATATGCTAAAATCACAATAAACCTTCAAATTTTATACTTCATAATAAAAGTGCAACGTTATGAGTTTTATATCTTTGCAACTTTTATTTTAATTCTCATTGATGCATATATTTCGCCGCTTTATACTACTGATTATACCCCTGCTTACTATGGCAACTGTTTATGCGCAGCCAGCCGAACCCGCTTCTGATGAACCAATAGTTAAAACCGAACCCAAACGGGAATTCAGGGGAGTGTGGATAGCAACAGTAGTCAATATCGACTGGCCTACGAGTACCAAGTTTACCGCTGATAAGCAAAAACAGGAATTGATAGATATACTCAATTCACATCAGGAAACAGGTATCAATGCGGTGATGTTGCAGGTGCGCCCTGCCGCCGACGCTTTTTATGCTAAGAGCCGGGAACCCTGGTCTAAGTATTTAACCGGCAAACAGGGACAAGGTCCTTATCCCGCTTATGACCCTTTGGAATTTGCCATAACCGAGGCCCACAAACGCGGCATGGAATTGCACGCCTGGTTTAATCCTTACCGTGCTACTTTCGATGGTAATTTCGCGGCGCTAAGTCCGCAGCATATTACCAAAATAAAGCCTGATTGGTTTTTCACCTATGGTGGCATCAAAACTTTTAACCCGGGTTTGCCCGAGGTTCGTGAATACATTGTACAAGTAATATTGGATGTGGTTGACAACTACGATATTGACGGTGTACACATGGATGATTATTTTTATCCATACCCTATTGCCGGTCAAAAGATCAATGACGATGATACCTATAAAAAATATGGTCAGGGTTATGACAATATTAAAGACTGGCGTCGCCACAATGTTGACCTGCTGATCAAAATGATAGGCGACAGCGTACATGCTCATAACCCCGACATCAAATTTGGCATTAGTCCATTTGGTATATGGGCCAATAAATCCCAAAACGACGAGGGTTCTGAAACTAACGGAGGTTCATCCTATTACGAAAATTACGCCGACTCGCGCGAATGGGTAAAACAAGGATGGATAGATTATATCAATCCTCAGCTTTACTGGCCCATTGGTAACCGCGCAGCTGATTTTGAAAAATTGCTCAACTGGTGGAGCGACAATACTTTTGGAAGGCATCTGTATATCGGACAAGCCGCGTATCGTATCAACGAGCGTAAAACAGTAGCTTTTAAAAATCCCAAACAACTACCCGACCAGATTAATATGATGCGTGCCAACCCCAGGGTTCAGGGCAGTGTTTATTTCAGCTCCAATTCATTAACCAATAACCCACTAGGCTTTACCGATTCGCTCCGCGAAAATTATTATAAATATCCGGCCTTGCCACCAGTGATGCTTTGGCGAGACTCCATTGCCCCTAATGTGCCCCGGGAATTTACCGCGAAAGCCATACAGGGCCATGTACAATTAAGATGGATGGCGCCCACCCTGGCCCGAGACGAACAGCCCGTTTATGGCTACGTGATCTACCGGTTTACCGACGGGGAAAAAATCAATATCGACGATCCTAAAAACATACTCCGAATTCAATATAACAACGGCTTAACCTTTGAGGATACTACTGCACAAAGAGGTAAAACTTATATGTACGTGATCACCGCGCTTGACCGGTTAAAAAACGAGAGTGACCGGTCGCCCACTATCGCAGTAACGGTTCGTTAATTAACTATTCATTACCGAGCCGCAGTTGATATCGATGGTTTGTCCGGTGATAGATCGCTGGCTCAGTAAGTAAGCTACCAAACCTGCAATTTCATCGGGCTGGCTCATACGTCTAAGTGGTACGCTTTGCATGGCTATTTCGTAAAATTCTTGTTTACTGATACCTATGCCATCGGCAATGCCCTGCAAACCGTCCTGCGACATTTCGGTATCTACCCAACCCGGGCAAATGGCATTTACCAGGATGTTTTCGGGAGCAAACTGTACTGCCCAGGAACGCATCAGGCCCAGCAAACCTGCTTTAGAGGCGCAATAGGCAGAATAGTTAGCCACACCCAATCGCGCCAGTACAGATGAGGTGATTACAATATGTTTCTCAACTGTTGTATTCCGCAGTGCAGGTAAAAATGTATTGACAAAGTTATAAGTACCGGTAAGGTTAGTGTCGATAATATCGACCCAGCGGTCATCATCGCCCCAGTAATTTTCTCCACCGATACCGGAGTTGGCTATCAGTCCATTCACTGTGGTGTTACTCAATTGTTCAAAAGCCTGGGCAAGACTTTTTTTGTCACGGATATCTGCCACCAGCAGGCTATGATTGCCCGCCACCAAACTTTGCAATGTTTGTTGTAATTTTTGTTCATTGCGCCCCAGCAAAATACAGGTATTACCATCCCGTGCCAGCTTTTGCGCAATAGCTTGTCCAATGCCGCTCCCGGCGCCGCTAATGATATAGGTGTTGGTCATATTTATTTTTACAGACTGATGAGTTGTTTTTGTTGCAGGCGATCAAGGTAAATATCGATCTCCGCATCGCCCATACCAAATATTTTATCCTCGTTCCAAAAGGTAGCGTATATGGCCGATCGTGTGTTCGCGCCGCTATTGTAAATATCCAATAGCCGTTGTTCAATATAACCCAGGCCCGCCTCATTTATCTGCAAACGTTTCAAATGAGCCTGCAAAGCGGGTTTTAGTAAAGGGATGCCTCCCCAGAAGCTATTTTCGTTGAGCCATTTTTCCAGTTTTCCTGCATCTCCCTGTACATATAACTGCCAGGCCTCGGTGACCAGTTCAAACTCCCATTCGTTCAGGCGTTCACGGCTATCGTATAATTCCTCAAATTGTTCGCCGTTGAGTTCACCCAGTCCTTTGGCAAAATTAAACTGAGCACAATCGGCCAGACAAATCAGATAGATAGCGGGTTCCGACATATCCGTTTTTCGACTAAGCATCTGTAAAACACCCAGTAAGTTCACCTGGCAATGCAGATCGAACTCAAACCAGAGGTTAATTTCAGAATAGTCGCTGTTGAGTTTACCTAACTCTTCAATTACCTTATGCTGATAGGTATCAATGTTCTCTTTGAAGGTTTGGCTAATCCATTGGGCTCGTGTACTCCAAAAACTACCCGACAGGATATTTTCCTGCAAAGGGCCCTCAGAAAGCACCTCGCGCCATACCAGTACATCGCCATCAAGCCCGGTTTCGTTAAATCCGGACAGTGTTGCATCCCCGTTTAAAATATGCAATATGTTACTCATTGGTTTAAGAATTAGTAGTGACGCAACGGCCTTAGTCGCCGGGCATCCTGATGGTAAAAATAAATTTAAAAAAGCAGCAATTATACTCGATCAAAAAATTCCCGGAAATTCTGAAGATGGTTTAACGCTTTTTAACTTTTGGAGTTAAATTTCCTCTCTGTGGGAGGGATCGCTGATTTGTGATGCGACAGAGACTAGCACCAGGCTAGTGCTTTCACATGGACAAGTATAGATAAAGTATGGAAGATGGTTTAAAATATGGGGTAATTGATTGAAATATTGGCAATCAGTGGTTAAAAATTTCCGATATTTAATTACCATCAAAAACCAAAGCCATGAAAAGTATCCATATTGCAATCGTGTTTCTAATGGCCACCGTGCCGTTGATATTGGCTCCTCCGCCACCCATCTTAAACAAAAAAGGCATGCATCATTCCAGCATTTGCAAAACGGCTATGCTTTCGAAAAAGGGAGGAAAGTCCGGATGCTGCAGTCATCACTGCCGGAAGAACCAGCACGTTTAATAACAGATCCCCCTCTGCACTCAGGATGACAAAGGGAGATCCGGCCAATTAATTATTAAATTTGATCACCTCAAAATCAGAGGCTTTTACCTGATGCAATAAGGCTAGTTCATCATTATTCCAGCGCTCATCCTGCGAACCGCTGATGTACATATTGCTGCCAATATCGGCCAGTATGATACCATATTTTTTGAATGCCTTGAGTATGGTTTGAATATGCGGCGGAAACCCGCTGATGTTAAAACCGGCTTTAAGACGAAGCCGCGCGCCAAATGGTAATGCGGCATGGACTAAACCACTACCATTACCGTTATGCCTTGCCGGCAGTATATGCGAATTAAGTGTATTGCCGCGCTGCAGCGTAAAACGGATGGCATGATCTATCTCGCCTTTAATCACTTCATCATACCTTACCAATCCTGCAAATATGGGCAAACCGGCGGCATCGGCCGAGGTCCAACCTTCGGGACGCAACGCGTTGGAGTTCAGGTTGAATACCGCTCCGCTTGAAGCTTCCCAATGGTTACCGTTCACATTGGCGTTATAAAGCTCATATAACATGTGATTATCTTTATCAACCACAATAACGTGAGCATCGCCGCCATCTTCTACCGGCGCGTTTAAAGGAATGGGATAAGGTCCAGGATCACTTTCATCGCCGTAATTATCGTCAACATCATTTGCCCGGAATACAATAGGCACTTTTGGTTGACTGCCGCAAACTACTGTAAAGGGAAAACCCATGGTTTCGCCATCATAGGTACCGCTTCCAAAATCGGGATGCAATCCGGTTGCCGCATATTTTGCTATGATCTGCGTACTGTACGGGTCTACCGGAAATGTTGATATGTCCTGGTTCCAGGCGTTGGTGGATGGGAAGATTGGTATAGCTTCGGCATCGGCTTTGGTAGCCGTGCATGTAACCGGGGCGGCAAGCTGCAAGGAGTCGTTTTTTTGAGTAGGTGTTTTTGCCGATTCGTTTTTGTTACAGGCCGCCAAAGCGGTGAATGCTATAGCAAAAACCAGCTTAATAATCTTTTTCATGGCATATATAGTAATCGCTGGATGAATTTCCGGGCTGATACATAAATTTCAAAAAAATTAACTATTAATAAAATAACCGAAAACCGTGATTTTTGGGTTGCTTTTTTTTCATTGGCTCAACCTTGCATTCATTTGTAATTACTGGGTAGAAAAGGTTAAAAAAGAGCGGAGGATAGTGCGATTCCTCTCTTGAGATTTGTAATGAATGCTTATTGTGGTTAGGTGATTGCATCGCTATTGCATTTTAAACGCAAACCCATGTTAAGCGCTCGTTACAAACGAGCGCAAGTATAAAATCGATAAAAAGGCCTGTCAGTCTGAGCTTGTCGAAGACTCGCGTGCAGAGCCCAGCCCACCATGCTTCGACGGAGCTCATCATGACACCCGGTTTTTATCTATAGGCATCATTAGAAAACAAAAAAGAACCCTGCCTTGCGGCAGGGTTCGCACATTTAACTATTTATACTGAACAAAAAACTACAATTTAACCCAACTTTATGAACAACCCATAGAGTTGCCACAGTTGAGACATTTGTAACAGGTGCCCGAGCGCAGGGTGGTATGCCCGCATACGTTACAGGCGGGAGCATCGCTTTGTACGCCCATACTCAGATCGACGGACAAACCCTGTCTTTTAGCATTATTAAACCCATTATTAACAGGCACATATACATTGCTTTCATCGGTATTAAAATCCTCATCACCCATTTGCGGATTGCCGAGAGGTGCATTGTTTTCAGTGAGTACATGCACCAGATCGGTACGGTTCTGGTATTCATAACCCAGCATCCGGAAAATATAATCGATAATACTGGTGGCGCTCTTGATATTGGCATGGCCCGATACCATACCGGCAGGCTCAAAACGAGTGAAAGTAAATTTCTCTACATACTCTTCCAGCGGCACTCCGTATTGTAGGCCCACCGAAACGGCAATGGCAAAACAGTTCATGAGCGAGCGGAAGGTAGCACCCTCCTTGTGCATATCCACAAATATTTCGCCCAGGGTACCATCCTCATATTCGCCGGTGCGCACAAATACATTTTGCCCGTCGATAGTGGCTTTTTGCGTAAACCCGCGGCGTTTAAAGGGCAAACTCTTCTTTTGCACCACGCGCGACAGTTCGCGCATAAAGTTGGTGTCTTTTGATTTTTCCATAATGGCTATCGCCGCCTCGATCACCTGTTCGGGTGTCAGATCGCTTAGTTTTACGTTGGCAGCTTCACCCAATACCTCTTCTACGGTTTCCAGTTTATCGTCTTCCTCTTCTTTGGCGTCGGATTTGGTGGATAACGGCTGGCTCAGCTTGCAGCCATCGCGGTAAAGCGCGTTGGCTTTCAGCCCCAGCTCCCATGATAGCTGGTAGCAATCCTTGATCTCATCAACCTTAGCTTCATTAGGCAGGTTGATGGTTTTGGATATAGCGCCTGACAGAAAAGGCTGTGCGGCGGCCATCATTTTGATGTGCCCATGCGCGTGGATGTAGCGCTCGCCTTTGGCGCCGCATTTATTGGCGCAATCAAAAATGGGGTAATGTGCTTCTTTCAGATAAGGGGCACCTTCAATGGTCATGGTACCGCAGATGTACTCATTGGCTTCAGCTATTTGTTTTTTGCTGAAACCGAGGGCGCGCAGCACGTTAAAATCGGGCGCGTTGTATTGATCGGCAGTGATGCCGAGGCGTTTCAGGCATTCCTCGCCCAGCGACCAGATATTGAACGCGAAGCTGATCTCAAAGGCCGATACCAGTCCTTTATCGAGTTTTTCCAGTTCATCATCGGTAAAACCTTTAGCTTTCAAACTGTCGGTATTGATGTGCGGAGCACCTTTTAAGCTGGCCGAACCTTTGGCATAGTTTACAATGGCGGTAACCTCGTGTTCGCGGTAGCCCAAATTGCGTAAGGCTTCGGGCACCGCCTGGTTAATGATCTTGAAATAACCACCACCCGATAGCTTTTTGAATTTTACCAGCGCAAAATCTGGTTCGATACCCGTTGTATCGCAATCCATCACCAAACCAATGGTGCCGGTTGGGGCAATAACAGTAGTTTGAGCGTTACGATAGCCGTGCTTCTCGCCCATTTCTACAGCCTTATCCCAGGCGTTGCAGGCGGCCGACAGCAGGTAATCCGGACAATACTTTGGATCAATACCCGGAGGGGCTATCTCCAGATTCTCGTAATTTTCGGTAGAGTTATAAGCAGCGTAGCGATGATTGCGCATTACCCGCAGCATATGCTGTTTATTATCGTTGTATTTGCGGAAAGGCCCCAACTCCCGGGCCATTTCGGCCGAGGTAGCATAGGCCGTCCCGGTCATAATAGCTGTGATGGCCCCACCAATAGCGCGGGCCTTGTCGCTGTCATAAGGAATTCCGTTTACCATTAAGGCCGATCCTAAGTTGGCATAACCCAGGCCCAGGGTTCGGTAATCGTAAGATAACTGCGCTACTTCTTCGGATGGGAATTGTGCCATCAGTACGGAGATCTCCAATACGATAGTCCACATGCGGCAGGCATGTTCAAATCCTTTTACATCAAATACCCGTGTTTGCGGATCAAAAAAATGCGCCAGGTTGATAGAGGCCAGATTACAGGCCGTATTATCCAGGAACATATACTCTGAGCATGGGTTGGAGGCATTGATGCGACCACCTTCGGGGCAGGTATGCCACTCGTTAATAGTGGTATCAAACTGCACACCCGGATCGGCACAAGCCCAGGCTGCGAAAGCGATATCATCCCATAGTTTTTGTGAAGAGACGGTTTTGGTCACTTTACCGGTAATGCGACTGGTGAGTTCCCAGGGCCTCCCGCCTTTAAGGGCATGGAAAAAACTATTGGGAACGCGCACCGAATTGTTGGAGTTTTGACCCGATACAGTACGGTAAGCCTCGCCTTCATAGTCGGACGAATAACCGGCGGCTATCAGCGCGGCTACTTTCTTTTCCTCCTCTACTTTCCAATTCACAAAACCTTCAATTTCGGGGTGATCCAGATCGAGGCAAACCATTTTGGCCGCCCGTCGTGTTGTACCGCCCGATTTGATGGCACCGGCGGCACGGTCACCTATTTTGAGGAAAGACATTAAGCCTGAGGAATAACCACCACCGGCCAGTTTTTCTGTTTCGCCGCGAATTTTGGAGAAGTTGGTACCCACACCCGATCCATATTTAAATATACGGGCCTCGCGTACCCAAAGATCCATGATGCCGCCCTTGTTCACGAGGTCGTCATCAACAGAAAGTATAAAGCAGGCATGCGGCTGCGGGCGCTCATAAGCCGAGGTTGATTTGCTGAGCGTTTCGGTAAGCGGATCAACAAAGTAATGCCCCTGTGGCTTACCTGTGATACCATACGAATTATGCAACCCGGTATTGAACCATTGCGGCGAGTTTGGCGCTGCCAGTTGCCCAACAATGGTATAAACAATTTCGTCATAAAAAATATCAGCGTCTTTTGAGCTGGCGAAATAACCATAGCGCACGCCCCAGTCTTTCCAGCAGTTGGCCATGCGGTGAGCCACCTGCTTAATGCTTTTTTCGGCCCCGATGCTGCCATCGGCCTGCGGCACACCGGCTTTACGGAAATACTTTTGCGCCAGTATATCGGTTGCCACCTGGCTCCAGGTAACGGGCACTTCTACATCGTTCATTTCAAACACCGCATCGCCCGATGGGTTGCGGATCACCGACGATCGCTTATCATATGTAAACAGATCAAATACGTTAATTCCTTCTTTAGTGAAATAGCGTGTTGTTTTAAGCCCTTTCCCGCTGCTGAAGGCGGACATTTTGGAGGTAATGTTTTTGGCCATAGTATTATAGATTTAGAAGATGAGAGAGCGATAACTCAAAACACTAAGGGTGTTTTAATCAAAGCTATCAGTATCGGTATTACCTTTTATTTCAGAGTTTTCCACACATGTCAATTAATAGGCTCCCGCATTATATATAAAATAGCAATATTTTGATTATCAATGCCTTACGCGTGTTAATAATTAAAAAATTATCTTTTTATATCATTTTTTTGTAGCTTACAGCATATTGATCAGTTATATTAAACTGTCAATTAAATTATCAATCCCTATACATGAAAAAATTAATTCTGATAGTACTTTTGGCTGCTTTTACACGGAGCGTCCGCGCGCAGGAACAACCTCACGTATATAACCCCAATGCCGATGCTAAAGCAGAGATCGCAGCCGCGGTAAAACAGGCCGCAAAACAACATAAGAATGTGCTTTTACAAATTGGCGGTAACTGGTGCGTCTGGTGCCTGCGCTTTAACGATCTGGTGACCAAAGATGCCGACCTGAACAAATACCTGAATGATAACTACGTGGTTTTGCATGTAAACTACAGTAAAGAAAACGAGAATAAAGCCGTGCTAGCCGATCTGGGTTATCCGCAGCGTTTCGGATTCCCGGTATTTGTAGTGCTGGATGACAAAGGCGCACGTCTGCATACTCAAAACTCAGGTTACCTGGAAGAAGGCAAAGGGCACAGCAAAGAAAAGGTGATGGATTTTTTAAAGGACTGGTCGCCCGCGGCAATTGATCCCAAAACTTACGAGAAGGCGAAGTAACTCCCTTCTAATCCCTTAAATATGAAAAGACTGTCATGCTGAGCTCCGTCGAAGCATAGTAGGCAGGCTTCTGCGCTCTACCCTTCGACAAGCTCAGGGTGACAGCCCTTTTTTGCTCGCGCCCCTTTAATAGCTGTAACAATTTTGATGTGCTCGAATCGAAGTGACAGCTAATCACTAACCTACACCACCATGACTGAATTTTTCACCAGTTTATCCCCACAAAAAAATGCCAGGATCGCAGGCTTATTATATCTTGTCAATATAGTTACGGGCATTTTTGTCCTGATGTATATTCCCGGAAAGCTCATTGTTTGGAGTAATGCGGCTACAACTTTTAAAAATATCACCGAATCCGAAACATTGTTTCGCGTAGGCATTTTGGTCTATTTTGTTTGTTATATCTTCTTTTTGCTGCTTCCGCTTGCTTTGTACAAATTATTAAAAGAGGTAAATAAAAACTACGCTATTCTGATGGTTATATTAGCACTGGTTCAGATACCAATGGCTTTTGTAAATATCCTTAACTACTTTGCTGTATTAACCCTTATTGGTAAAGCTAGCTACCTGCATACATTTGATCTGTCCCATCTGCAGGCCCAGGTGATGTTAAATCTTCACTTTTATAGCCAGGGCAATCAGGTAGCTTCTATATTCTGGGGACTTTGGCTGCTCCCTTTTGGTTACCTGGTATATAAATCGGGTTTTCTGCCAAAGATTTTAGGTATTTTTTTGATAGTGGGAGGTTTGAGTTACCTGATAGATTTTACTTGTGATTTTCTATTTACGGGCTACGGTAAAATGACCATTTCTAGTTTTGTTACCATACCCGCCAGTATTGGCGAAATAGGCATCTGCCTGTGGCTGCTGATCATGGGGGTGAAGAAACAGAAAGCAACATAAGGCTTCAATCGGAACAAAAACCTATATAAACAAAAAAGGCTCACCATTACAGTGAGCCTTTTTCCATTAAAAGTATATTTAAATAAGGTTATTCAACAATGCTTACTTTAAGCATATTGGTTTTACCTTGTTTAATAATAGGCACAGCGGCAGTGTTAATCACTACGTCGCCGGCTTTGATGAGGTCTTCTGATTTCAGGATGCCGTTTACATCGCTGATAGTTTGGTCGGTACTTTCCAGTTTATCATAGAAAAAGGCACGTACACCCCAAACCAAACTTAAAGCATTTAGCAATTGCCTGTTGGAGGTGAATATATAAGTACTTGCTTGTGGTCTGTGGCTCGAGATCTGGAAAGCGGTATAACCAGATGTGGTCATGGATACGATACCTACCGCATTGGTGTGCTGCGCCAGGTGAACGGCCGATTCGCAAACCGCGTTGCTCAGGTAATCTGGCGAAGATGGATCAGTATTATTAACTTTAGCAGTATTAAAGCTGTAACCAAACTCCTCCACGTTACGCACAATTTTAGCCATGGTTTCGATAACAATAACCGGGAACTCACCAACTGAAGTCTCGCCGCTAAGCATCACCGCGTCGGCGCCATCCAGTACCGAGTTGGCTACGTCATTTACCTCGGCGCGTGTTGGACGTGGGGTAGTGATCATAGATTCCAGCATTTGGGTAGCTACAATTACCGGTTTTGAAGCCGCACGACATTTGCTCGCGATCATTTTTTGTAACAATGGCACTTCCTCCAATGGCATTTCTACACCAAGGTCGCCACGGGCCACCATTACACCGTCGGTAGCGGCAATAATTTCGTCGATGTTATCAATAGCTTCCGGTTTCTCTACTTTGGCGATAACCTTAGCAGCTTTACCACTTTGGGCGATGATATGTTTTAATTCAGTAATATCCTGACCAGTACGTACAAATGATAAACCTATCCACTCTACATCATATTTCAATGCGAATTGCAGGTTGATCAAATCTTCTTCTGTTAAGCTTGGGATAGATACTTTAGTGTTTGGCAGGTTAACCCCTTTGCGCGAGGTTAAGATACCGCCGTGTACCACTTCGCAGATAACGGTGTCTTTTTTGTTGGTTTCAATAACGCGCAACTGCAGTTTACCATCGTCCAATAAAATAATTTCATTGGCTTGTACATCCTGTGGGAAGGTATCATAAGTAATATAGATCTGCTCATCATTACCGATACATTCCTGAGTGGTGATTTTAATATGAGTTCCGTTAACCAGGTGTATGCCACCATCTTTTACCAAACCGATACGGATTTTAGGGCCCTGTAAATCAGCCAGGATGCCAACGTTGGTTTTGTATTGTTCGTTAATTTCACGAATGATGTCAATTACGGCTTTATGATCCTCCGGTCTTCCGTGCGAAAAATTAAGGCGGCAAACATTAACACCGGCTTTGATCATGGCTAATAAAACATCTTTTTTAGCTGACGCCGGGCCCATGGTGGCTACAATTTTAGTACGATTATAGTATAGTTTCATATTGTTCGGGTTAAACTGGCTTACATTATATATTTAGTGTAAAACCAACACTCTATTTTTAAATTTTGCGCTAAAATAACAGATTTTCCCGTGATTTTATTTTTTTCGGATCAATCTTTACGGCGGCCACAACTTCGGGTATCTTATTAATGGTTGATACCAGGCTGTCCAGGTCGTCGTCGTCAATGTAATTGCGAATCATGATAAAGTAATCGGCACTCCTGATCTCGGGCACCAGATAACCGTCAGATCCCTTATTACCAATAAAATAGAAGTCGGTTTCGGTGGTTTCCCACTGGTAATGAAAAAGGGAGAACAATACAGGTTCGGCTCCCTGATAGATATCAACAGAGAGGTCGTTTGCCCTCACGAAATTAAAGTTTAAAGATTTGTTGATAAGGTAACAAATACGGTAGTCTTTTAACGATGTGGTTATGGCGATAAGCACAAAATCAAAATCGATCTCAAACTTTAAAAATTTCCTGTTCAAAATCATTACTTTTACAAACGTCAAAATTACGAATACAAACCGTTTGAATAAAATTTTGTTACCGAAATATATTGTAAAAGTTTTAGATTTGATAATTGACAGAATTTATTTTTCTTTGCACTGAATTTTTATTAATCATTAAACTATAAAGACTATGTCTGATATCGCTTCAAGAGTAAAAGCTATTATCGTAGAGAAACTGGGTGTTGACGAAAGTGAAGTTACACCAGAAGCGAGTTTCACCAATGATCTTGGTGCCGACTCGTTAGACACCGTGGAACTAATCATGGAGTTTGAAAAAGAATTTAACGTGGCTATTCCTGACGATCAGGCTGAAACTATTGGTACTGTTGGCCAGGCAGTTGCTTATCTTGAAAAAAACGTTAAATAAGACTCCCTAACTGGATTAAATGGAGTTTAAAAGAGTTGTAGTAACCGGGCTTGGAGCACTTACTCCTATTGGTAACACAGTTTCAGAATACTGGAACGGTTTGATCAATGGGGTAAGTGGCGCTGCCTTAATTAAAAGTTTTGACACTGAAAAGTTCAAAACTAAATTCGCATGTGAAGTTAAGGGCTTTGATGCGGATGGTTTCCTGGGCCGTAAAGACGCCCGAAAATTAGATCCTTTTGTTCAATACGCTCTTTTTTCAACCGAAGAAGCCGTAAAGGATGCAGGATTAGATTTCGAAAAATTAGATGTTAACCGTATAGGTGTTATATGGGGAGCGGGCATAGGTGGTTTAAAAACCTTCCTTGACGAGGTGATGAACTTTGCCAAAGGCGATGGTTCACCTCGCTTTAACCCTTTCTTTATACCTAAAATGATAGCTGATATTGCCCCTGGTCATATCTCTATTAAATATGGCTTACGTGGCCCCAACTTTACAACGGTATCTGCCTGCGCTTCATCAAACAACTCCCTGATTGATTCATTTAACTATATCCGCATGGGTAAAGCTAATATGTTTATCAGCGGTGGTTCTGAAGCCATCATTAACGAAGCCGGTATTGGCGGTTTTAATGCAATGCACGCCCTGTCAACCCGTAACGACGATCCGGCAACGGCTTCGCGTCCTTTTGACCTGGATCGTGATGGTTTTGTGGCCGGTGAAGGTGCTGGTACCATTATTCTTGAAGAACTGGAACACGCTAAAGCACGCGGCGCAAAAATTTATGCCGAAATGATAGGCGGAGGCATGAGTGCCGATGCTTACCACATGACCGCCCCACACCCCGAAGGGTTAGGCGCGGCAGCCGTTATGCGTGCAGCTTTAGAAGATGCTAACCTTACCCCTGCCGATATCGATTACGTAAATGTTCACGGCACATCTACACCAATTGGTGATCCGCAGGAAATTAAGGCTATACATGATGTTTTTGGCAACGATATTTACCGTATTAATATCAGTTCAACCAAATCAATGACCGGTCATCTCCTGGGTGCTGCCGGCGCAATTGAGGCCATAGCATCTATATTAGCTTTAAAGAATGGTATAATTCCCCCTACTATTAACCATTTCACTGACGATCCTGCTTTTGACTCTAAAATCAACTTTACCTTTAACAACGCCCAAAAGCGCGATGTAAGGATAGTTCAAAGTAACGGATTTGGCTTTGGTGGCCATAATGCTTCTGTTATATTTAAAAAGTACGAAGATTAATTGTGGTTGTGGATGCCTATCAGTCAGTTTTATAAGCTATATCTATCACCCAACAGGAAATACGTTAAAATCTTAAAGAATTTGCTCGGTTTTGTGCCGGGCAATTTGTCTTTATACCGATTGGCGTTCCGGCATAAGTCGGTTGCCCAAAACGTAAAAAAAGGGGTAAAAAACAGCAACGAGCGCCTGGAGTTTCTGGGCGATGCCGTGCTGGGCAGTGTGGTAGCCGAAGTGCTCTTTAAACTATACCCGTATGAAGACGAAGGTTTTTTGACTGAACTACGCTCCAAGATAGTAAGCCGCGTAAATCTTAACCAGCTTGCCCGCAAACTGGGTTTTGATAAACTCATTGAATATGATAGCCGCATGCTTAACTCAAGCAGGCAGGGATCGTTACTGGGCGATGCTTTTGAAGCGCTTGTGGGTGCCGTTTATTTGGATAAGGGATACGACTTTACCAAAAATTTCCTGATCAACCACATCATCAAATCGCATATTGATATCCACAAGCTGGAACAAACCGAAACCAATTTCAAAAGCAAATTGATTGAATGGTGCCAGCGTCATGGTCGTGATATTATTTTTGAACTGGTAACCAACCTGGAGGGTGAAAGCGCCAAACTTTTTACCGTACAAGCCAGCGTTGATGGCGAGGTGGTAGGCGAAGGCAAAGAATTCAGCAAAAAGAACGCCGAGAAACTGGCTGCCGAAAAAGCCTGTGAGTCTTTGGGGATTTAAGAGGGAACAAGGACTTTGGGATTAAGAATTTTGCTTTTAGTTCCAGGAATCTTTATTCTACCCTCCTCTGATTTTTGTTCTGTCCCTATTTTTTATTCTAAAAATCTTTGTTCTTTTCTCCGAAAATCCTTACTCCAAAAAATTAATGTTTCTCTTTCTTCAGTGTCTCTCCCGGTTCTGAGAGCCTCAGTGTAGTATCTTTTTTGATAAAAGTTGGCGAATTTAAGCCCTCCAGCATATCTTTCTCTCCACTGTTTTTATAATACTCATACGACTTTTGCATCTGTTTGATCAGGTCATAATCTGTCCAGCCTTTCAGGTCTTCGTAGGATGGGGTATAGTAATTCATGAACCTGCGGGCGGCACTATCTGTTGGTAGTTTGGTATACTGTTTTACAAAATAAACATTGTAGCGCCTGTTAATTTCGGCCTGCTCGGCTTCTCCTTTGGCAAAATTGGCAAATCGGCGCGCACGGCCAGGGGTTTTACCAAACAGTTCGTAAAGGCCCGTAATCGGACTGCTTAAAAACGAGAGCACAGGAGGCTTACCGCTATAATAAGTACCTTGTTTACGGTAGTCGTTCATGATGGCGTTAAGTTCCTGCTTTTTTGTTTGGCCAAGCACTTTTACTTCGGCCAGCTTGATTACCGGCTGCATGTATACCGGCATATCGCTGTTATTCAGCACCACAACTTTTTGCGGGGTAAACTCTTCCTTTGTAAAAAATAAGGTATCGCCGGCAGAAGCTTTGATCGAAAACCAACCCAGGTCGTCACTGATCATCAGGCTGTTAGTTTTGAGGTTTTTGATCAAAACCTGGCCAATACGCTCAGGTGTACTCTTTTTGGAGATCACTCCTTTGAGTGTAAATTCCTGAGCTGAAGCTATTAAAGCGGAACAAATACAGGCTATAAGAAGCAGGGGAAAACGATAATACATGAATGTGATATAACGTAAAGATACCAACTGTATTTTACACCAAATGTAAAAAAGTGTTAAACTTTGGATTGAGCCTAAAGTCTTGAGTTCTGATTCTTAAGTCGGAACTGAATAAAAAGGGCTCTTGATTATATCGAATTCAGTTAAAAATCAATTAATAATTTGAATTTTGGGCTCAAAACTCAAGACTTCAGGCTCAGAACTTCATACTTTTCAAACTTCAAAACAAAAACCCTATCTTTGCACATGATAAAATCCATGACAGGGTATGGAATTGCCAGTTTTGACTCCGGTAATACTAAATATACCGTTGAGATCAAATCCCTGAACAGCAAATTCCTTGAACTATCCCTTCGCTTGCCCAAAATATTCTCTGAAAAAGAGTTTCAGCTGCGTAATGATTGCAGTAAGCAAATTGAACGTGGTAAAGTAAACCTGTCTATCAACATTGAACAGGTAAATACGGCAGTAAAGGCTGCGGGTATTGATAAGGATTTACTTAAACAATACTATCTGCAGCTAAAAGAGGTAAGTCAGGAACTTAACGAACCCACTACCAACCTGTTACAGCTTGCCTTAGGTTTGCCCGAGGTGGTAAAATATGACGACGAAACGGCATCGGAAGATGAATGGAAATTGGTTGAAAAAACATTTCAACAGGCTTTGGCTGCATTTCAGCAGTTCCGATCGGATGAAGGCAACGTACTCGAAAATGATGTAAAACACCGCATCAATATCATACTGAAAAACCTGGAACTGGTGGAATTGGAAGATCCTAAACGGGTACCCCTGATACGTGAACGTCTGAATACATTTTTAAGCGAAGCTGCCGACAGGGAAGCTATCGACCAAAATCGTTTTGAGCAGGAACTGATATACTATATTGATAAACTGGATATCACCGAGGAAAAAATACGGCTGAAAACACATTGTGAGTATTTTATCGAAACCCTGAAAAATGCCGATGCTAATGGCAAAAAGCTTGGTTTTATCTCGCAGGAGATCGGGCGGGAAATAAATACTCTGGGTTCCAAAGCTAACGATGCCAACATCCAGAAACTGGTAGTAGGCATGAAAGAGGAACTCGAAAAAATTAAAGAACAACTGTTAAACGTATTATAGCATAATCATTGAGTCATCTGGTCATTAAGTCATTACATAATAAAATGAATAATGGCCCAATGACACTAATGCCCCAATGACAGAATCAAGAATGTCCATAGAAGGTAAACTCATCATATTCTCAGCCCCATCGGGAGCAGGTAAAACCACCATCGTACATCACCTGCTTAGCAAAATGCCGGAGCTTGAATTTTCCATTTCGGCAACCACCCGTGAATGCCGTGGCGATGAGGTGCATGAAAAAGATTATTACTTTATAAGCAAGGAAGAATTTTTGCACCGTATTGCCAAAAAACAGTTTGTGGAGTTTGAAGAGGTTTACAGCGGTACATTTTACGGTACTCTGCGTACCGAAATTGAACGCATTTGGGCAAAAGGTAAAACCGTGATATTTGACATTGATGTAGAAGGCGGCATGCACCTGAAACGTAAGTATGACGGGCAGGCCCTGGCCATATTTGTACAGCCCCCATCGCTGGAGGTTTTGATAGAACGCCTCACCGGTCGTGGTACTGATAGTGAGGAAAAGCTAAAAGAACGCTTTGCTAAAGCTGAAAAAGAGCTAAAATACGCCCCACAGTTTGACATTATCCTCAAAAATTACGATCTTGAAACGGCTTGTAAGGAAGCGGAGGAATTGGTAAGAGATTTTATTAGCCCCCCAGCCCCCTAAAGGGGGAGTTCTGAATAACTCATTCAGAACAGGGGCCCTACAATAACATTATTAATCATTCCCCCTTCAGGGGGTTAGGGGCACCATATGAAAATAGGTTTACTGTTTGGTTCATTTAATCCCATACACATAGGGCACCTGATTATTGCCAATTATATGGCTAATCATACTACCTTAGATAAGGTTTGGCTGGTGGTATCGCCGCAAAATCCGCTCAAAAAATATGGTGATTTGATCAACACTTACGACAGATTGGAAATGGCTAAACTGGCTACAGACCACGCCACCAACATCAGCGTGAGCGATGTAGAGCTAAAACTGCCTCAGCCATCTTACACCATTGATACACTCGCCCATTTGAAAGAGAAATACCCTGAACATGATTTCGCCCTTATTATGGGATCTGACAACCTCGGTACACTGCACAAATGGAAAAACTATAAGCTGATATTGCGCGATTACAAAATATATGTATATCCGCGTCCTGGTTATGAGAATGCCGAACTCGCCGATCATCCAGCGGTTACCATCACCATGACCCCGCAAATGGAGCTATCGGCAACTTTCATACGTAAATCCATCGCCGAAAAAAAGAACGTACAATATTTTGTACCCGATCCGGTCTTGAAATTTATTGAAAGTAAAGGACTATATAGATAGGTAAAAGGCGAAAGGTTAAGGGTTAAAGGTTTTCCCCGAACCTTCCCTCTGTGCTTTTGCCTTTCGCCCTTAACCTTTTACCTTTCCCCTCCTTAAACTGCCTTTGTCCTTTTACCTTTCGCCTCCTTAAACTATCTTTGTTCCTGTGAGCGAAAAAACCATATTGAAACTGCAGCTGCCCACCGATCCGCTTTGGGTTAAAAACGTGGTGGAAAGCAATATTGAGGAGTTACTGACCGACCATGCTTTTTGCGAGCAAAAGGCGGCCAGCAATGCCATTACCCTTATTGTGCAAAACCCCAACCTAAACGATCTGGTACAGGAAATGGCACTGCTGGTTCAGGAAGAAATGGATCACTTTAAACGGGTTCACGATATTATACTGCAACGAGGTTTTGTACTGGGTCGCGAGCGAAAGGATAATTATGTGAATGAGCTGCGCAAATTCATCATCATAGGCGGTGGCCGTGAAGCTCAGCTAATCGACAGGCTACTATTTTCGGCCATGATAGAAGCACGCAGCTGCGAGCGGTTCAAAGTACTGTCAGAAAATATTGACGATACTCATTTATCTGAATTTTACCACGAGCTCATGGTAAGCGAAGCCACCCATTATGCCATGTTCATTCGCCTGGCCAAAAAATACGCGGTTGAAATTGATGTAGATAAACGATGGGCCGAGTTTTTAAAATACGAGGCACAGGTGATCCAGAACTACGGCAAGAGCGAAACCATACACGGCTAATTCATCTATACAAACAGCCTAATTACCGATACATTTTTTATTAACGGCTTTGAATGCGTTACTTTATACATGTCGCGCTTTAAAACCTTTTCCGTTATTATACATATTGCCGGCTGGTTATTGTTTATGGCCTTCCCGCTGCTGTTCCTAAGTAATCGCTGGCAGGGTGATATCACCTGGTCTATATTAGAAAAGCACAGCTACTGGTTATTCTGCTATACTTATGTTTTTCTTTTTTACAGCAATGCCTACTTTTTTATCCCTACATTCTTTTTAAAAAGGAGATATGTGTTATACAGCATCATTGTACTTTTGCTGTTTGGCGGGGTATATTATCTGCAGCCTTTTGACAAATTATTACGCAGTATCGGGCACCGAACAATGGGTATGTATGGACGTGCCCGGCCGTCATTTGGGTCATTTCCGCCGGGTTATCCAGGCCCTGAAACCATGCCAACAGATGGAAGAATGGTGCCTCGTCCTGAATTTTCGGGAGATACGACGCGACAATTCCCATCACCCATGTTCCCCAATGGGCAGCCTTATGGTAAACATCGTTTTTGGCGTTTACGACCAACGGACAGCATCAGCATATTTATATTTATCATGATCATGGCATTAAGCACTGCCATCAGGATCATACAACAATGGCGGCTTACTGAACGCCGCGCCATACAGGCCGAGGCTGATAAAACCACAGCCGAGCTGTCCTTCTTAAAGGCCCAGATCAACCCGCATTTTTTATTCAATACACTCAATAACATTTATACCCTGGCCGTTATAAAAGACGATCATGCTGCAGATAGTATTATGAAGTTATCCAATATTATGCGTTATGTAACCGATGATGTGGCAGCCGATATGGTTCCGCTGCAAAACGAGGTAGACTGTATCAGCGATTATATCGAATTACAACGTTTACGCATCGGTAACAATACCAGGGTCAATTTTATAGTGACGGGCGATATTGAAAGCAAAAAAATAGCGCCACTTGTGCTGATGACCTTTATAGAGAATGTATTTAAATACGGCGTAAGCAAACATGAAAAAACAACCATTGATATTAAGATCAGCGTGAGTGATACTGATATTTCTTTTTTTTGCAGAAACCATATTTTTGTGCGCCGCGAGGAAAATCAGCGCGGTGGAATAGGCATCAGGAATACACAGCTGCGTCTAAATCATTTGTACCCTGAAAAGCATTTACTCAACATATGGAATGAGGATAAAGAGTATTCGGTACAGCTTATCATTAACCAGGTATAATTTATGGCATTACAATGTATCGCTATTGACGATGAACCACTGGCGCTAAGACTGATAGCAGAATACGTATCGCACTTTCCGGCCCTGCAGCTGATTAAAACGTTTGATGATGCCATATCCGGCGCCGAGTTTTTAAAGACCAAACCAGTCGATCTGCTTTTTATTGATATTAATATGCCCGATATCACCGGTATCGATCTGGTACGATCGTTACCGGTAAAACCCATAGTAATATTTACCACCGCCTATAAAAACTTTGCCTACGAAGGCTTTGAGCTGGAAGCGCTGGACTATATCCTGAAACCTATCGATTTTAAACGCTTTGAAAAAGCCGTGGAAAAGGCCGTGGATTATTATCGATACAAAAACCCGGCAAGTAACGCACAGCCAGAAGAAAGCCTGTATGTATATTCGGAATACCGCATGGTAAAAATAGACCTGGGCGCCATTGAATATATCGAAAGTATGGAAGATTATATTAAGATACATCAAACCAATGCCCCAACGGTTCTTACATTGATGTCCCTGAAAAAAGTACTTGAAAAGTTACCTGCCGATAAATTTCAGCGCATACACCGCAGTTATATTGTACCGTTGAGCAAGATCCGTTCTATCCAGAACCGTAAAATTAAATTAACCGATGTAGAACTACCGGTAAGCGACAGCTATCATGATATTATCCGTAACTGGATGAAATTCAGATGAAAAAACCGTGTCTATCGGCACAAAATCACTGTTTACCGATACATTCCGCGTCCTGGTTACTTCCCTATATACATTTACAGGCGTTAATAAACATTGTTTAACCTTATTAATCCTGTAGACCATGGAACGTAAAAGCTTTCTTCGCACCTTTGCTGTAGCCGCAGCAGCGGGCCCTCTGCTCATTGAAGCCTGTAAAAAAGATTCGGCAGCTGCCCAAACAGACAGTACCACCACCACTACTACATCAACCAACGGCACTACATGTACTACTACCCCAACGGAAACAGAGGGACCTTACCCTTATGTTGGTGGCGAAATAACCAATCCGCTAAACCGTGCTGATGTTACCAGTGGACAAACCGGGGTACCTCTGACTGTAAATTTCCTGGTAGTGAACGTAAACGACAACTGTAACGTAGTTACTGGCGCCCGGGTAGACATATGGCATTGCAATAAAGATGGCTATTACTCCGGATATGCCAACCAACCGGGCTTACTGGGCAGCAAAAGCTATGTGGGCGAAACCTGGTTGCGCGGATACTTATTGACAGATAGCTCAGGACTGGCCAAATTTACTACCATTTACCCTGGTTGGTATGGCGGCAGGGCCACGCACATACACATGGAAGTTTTTGTGAATAGTGTATTAAAAAAAGTATCACAGCTTACTTTCTCTGAAACTATATCTGATGCCGTGCATGTTTCCACTCTATATGCCGCCCATGGTATAAACCCTATCCGCAACGCAAACGATAGCGTTTTTGGTGATTCGGCAACCGATCTTGCTCTGGAAACTCTGGCTTTAACCGGCAGCGTTTCAGCAGGATATTCAGGCACTTTTACCCTTGGCGTAGCACTTTAAAAGTTTGACGTTTTACGTTACCCCCTTTCAAAACATATAACGTATCACGTAAAACGAACAACCTAAAAACTCTAAAAATCAAGAAAATGGCACTTATCAAATTAGCATATAAACAGATTATTGATGCATCGGCACGGGGTAAGTTTGAAAGAAATGTATTACAGGCATCATACCAGGAATTTTTGCTCAAAATGCAGACTTACAACCCGAATAGTACATTTAAAACTTTTACGGCGTTAAAAGCTCATGATGGCCGGGCCAACTCATTGCATTATAAATTGAGTTTTGCGGTTGGGCATTTTATACAAACGCTGGATAATAAGATACCCGGACTTGCTGACAATCTGGGTAACCCTGTAAAATTTGAACTGCCGCAATTTGAACTGATAGAATCGCATATCAATGATATTTCTTCGCACAAAGTGGCTATTACTTACACTACCGGTATTTTAACCCTGGTTAATCAATTGGCGGAGTTTATGGTATTGGCAGAAGGCGATGTATCCGAAAAATTTGTGGTCGATACTTTTATATTAAAAATGCAACACGGGCTTTCCATAACCAGTTACCAGGAGTATCAGCCCGAACCACTGTTTAAAGACAGTTTCCAGCAGGGTTAATCCTGTTATCCCTCTTTTTCATGAGTCAGGTTGGGCGTCTGTGTGTTTTACATGCAGGCGCTTTTTGGTTATGTTTTAACAAAGCCAACTACATTCTGCAGGTAGTTATCCATCATGTCTATATCAACCACATCATTAATAAAACCGATGTGCATATCCGGGCGAATGATAAGGGCCTTTTTCTGTTTCTCTTTAATACCAAAAGCATCAAACACGTGTTGGTTTTTAGCTGATGGTGGCAGATAAAAAAAGTTAAGGGTGCCTGTATAATTCTGGGTGATCCATTTGGCAAGGGTAAACAGATCGAGCTCCTGCAATTTGCCTATGGTTATCATGGTAAAACCGGGTTTGCTGCACCATTCATGCAAATCTGTTTCCTGTTGTTTCTTTTCGTCGAACACTTTGAGGTAAGGAAATCTGTCGCCGGCTTTTATGGGCGAATCATGACTGAGGTGCAGATTGATCTGGCTTTCGCGATAGCTGATCCCGGTTTGGGATATTCTCCTAAAAAAAGCTTCCCTTAATGCCGGTTTACCCCAAACGTTTTTCAGTATGGCAGGTAACGCCCATTTTTTGAACAGGCCTACAAACCAATTACGCGACAGTATCAGTTTAAAAACACGATCGGTAGTATTCAATAGGTCTTTAGCTACCGGCATACGTTCGGCGGCATAGCTATCCAATACTTTTTCCTGCAATTGTTTGTTGACTACGCCGGCCATTTTCCAGGCCAGGTTATAAGCATCCTGCAAACCAGTGTTCATGCCCTGTCCGCCCACAGGCGAATGGATATGCGCGGCGTCGCCAATTAAAAAACACCTGTTCTGCCTGAAATTATCGGCCATTCGGTGATGCAGACGGTAGCTGGTAAACCAGTTGGTATGTTCTACCCCAATAGTTTGCCTGGTAATAGCATTCAGAAAAGGCAATATTTCTTCTATTTGTAAATCTTCCTGCTGATCAAACCCTTCAGGCAGTTGGCCAACAATACGGTAGCACTGCTCCTCGGGCATTGGAAAAAATGCAGCGAACCCTTTTTTTGCTAAAAAGAGGGCTACCTTATCGCCAAAAGCATTATTGATTTTTACATCGGCCAGGTAAAATTGGTGTTGATAAGTATCGCCATTAAAAGGTATCTGCAGCTGTTTCCGCACCAGGCTATGTGCACCATCGGCTCCAATGAGCCAATCGCAGGTGATGTGCTGGGTTTCTTCACCAGCCTGCAATTGCACCAGCACTTTACCTGCTTGTTGTTCTATGGTCAATAACGATGTATTCCAATAGACCGGGCAGCAATTGAGTGTTAAAAAATCGAGCAGAAGGCGTTCATTTTTACTTTGCTGATACAGATGTACAAACGGGAATGCTGTTTGAGTATCGCCTACATTACTTAATGATAATTCGGCTACTTCTTTGCCTTCCTGATTAAATACAACACCTGCCGCTTGCTTTCCCCCATTTATAATGGTATCAATAACACCCATTTGCCGGTATATCTCCAGCGAACGGGCTTGCACGGCCAGTGCTTTAGAATGGGTAGTTGGCCCTTGTTTGCTGTCAATAATTACAGGCTGCACACCATAACGCAATAGCTGGGCGGCCATCATCAAACCCGAAGGCCCGGCCCCTACTATCAATACGCTGGTATGCTGCTGCGTAACCGTCATTTTTTATTTATGGGTGAAAAAGCAGGAAAATTGTTGGCCGTTTGTGCAGTTCGGGCACTTTTTTCTGCCACTCGGCAATGGTTTTGGTTTGTACAAATTCTGTAGGGGCCGTCAAATCAGTGGCTATGCAGAGCTTGGTTTTGGGATTGGCTGTTTTTAATATTTCTTCCAGCATAGGGTTATTGCGGAACGGCGTTTCAATAAACAACTGTGTTTGATCGAGCTTAATAGCTGCGGCTTCCAGCTCTTTGATCTTTTTGCTGCGTAACACCTTATCAATAGGTAAATAACCATGAAAGGTAAAACTTTGGCCATTAAAGCCCGAAGCCATCAGCGCAAGCAAAATAGAGCTTGGGCCCACCAAAGGCACCACTTTAATACCCATGCGGTGTGCCTTATCCACAATCTCGGCGCCAGGATCGGCAATACCAGGACAGCCCGCCTCGCTCATCAGGCCCACATCGTTACCTGCCTGCAAACCTTTAAAAAAATCGGCCTTACCCATATCGCGATTATGCTTGCTGTAATCATGAATGATGAGCTCGCTTTGTGGCGTTTTTAAGCCTGCCAGCTTTAAAAACTTGCGGGCGGTTTTCTCATTCTCCACAATATATTCTTTGATACTGTTAATGGTATCAACCAGGTATGGTGTAAATGATTGGGCGGCCGTTTCTTCGGCCAGCGGTACGGGTATTAAATAAAGGGTTCCATAGGGCATATTGCAAAGTTGGTGTTTTTTGTTTAAATTAAGCTATTGAAAGGAGCCCGAAAAAAATGAATTCATTAGGCGTAAACTGGTTTATTGAGGGATATATTGATTTTGAACAGAAGAAGTACGTCCTGCTGAATTACTTACAGGAAATTAATCGCCATTTTGATAAAAGCAGGCTATACCCCAACCTGGCCGATCTCATTTTCCACTACAACAACCTGGTTGATTTTAAAAAGAACAAAACGGTACTGCAGCAATCTTTTCCGCAGCGTTTAACACAGGCAGATATCGACGCAGTAAAGCTTACCTATCAAAAGATCATTAAAGACGATCAAAACATGCAGGAGATTGAACAGATTATCGCCTATGCTATGTCGCAGATGGATCCTGCTATACAAACCGGTAAAGAGATTTATGATTTTGTAGAGAGTCGCCTTAATATTGACCCGATAGGTATTGTGCCCCTGATGCCTTATCACGGCTATTTTTCGCTACGAAACGGCAAGGAGCGTACTAACTGGATATACGAGTATCACCTCACTATTTTTGAAGATAAGGATGATAAATACCGCGGCATCAACATATCCTTTATTGATACTTATGAGCACAGCATCACCAACACGCCCGAGGCTATGAAACTGAACCTGATCAATCGTAACAAATTTTTACCTAACCCAGCGGTATATTATGTGCACAGCGACATCACGTTTCCACTGGAGCAAACCTTATTACCGGTAGCTAAGAGAAGTTTGGTAAAATATATTTCGAGCGCGGCATAAACCGTTTCTGAACCATGATTTACACGATTAAGGGATTACAATGATTTGATTGATAAAATCGTTTCTAATCCCTTAATCGTGTAAAAACTCATTGACTAAAATGAATGCGCCTTACCCCTTGTAGTGGTACAAAGTTTTATTATTTTTAACCAACCAAAACCAACAAGCATGAATTTTCCAAGTAATTTAAAATATACCAAAGACCATGAATGGGTACTTGCTGAGGGGGACACAGCAACTATAGGTATTACCGAATTCGCGCAGCGCGAGCTGGGCGATATTGTTTTTGTCGACATCCCTACCGTAGGAAAGAAAATTGACGCAGAGGACGTTTTTGGTACAATAGAGGCTGTAAAAACCGTATCTGACGTATTTATGCCCGTTGCCGGCGAGATCATTCAATTTAATGAAGAATTAGAAAGTGAGCCCGAATTGGTAAACTCTGATCCTTATGGCGATGGCTGGATTGTTAAGATTAAGCTCAAAGATCCAAAATCCGTTAATTCGCTTTTGTCTGCAGACGATTATAGAAAACTGGTAGATCAGTAAATTCTTTTCTTGTGCTATTGATCTGAAGGTCGTGATATTTCGTCTATTTTTGCTGGAATCCTGAAAGTTTATTGCCTATAACAATAAATTAGAAGATATTGTGGGAGCCTAAAGTTTTACTATTTTTGAGCTCACAAAATTAACAATATGAATTTTCCAGCTGAGTTAAAATACACTAAAGATCACGAGTGGATACGCATTGAAGGCAAAGAAGCAACTGTAGGCATTACCGAATTTGCACAGCGCGAATTAGGCGATATTGTTTTCGTTGATGTTCCTACCAAAGGAAAAGCACTTGAACAAGATGAAGTTTTTGGAACGATAGAGGCTGTAAAAACCGTATCTGACCTATTTTTACCCGTTGCCGCCACCATTATAGAAGTTAATCCTGATTTAGACGGTGAGCCCGAACTGGTGAACACCGACCCTTATGGCGACGGCTGGCTGGTTAAGATTAGCATTGCTGATGCAGCATCTGTTGATTCATTACTATCAGCCGCAGATTATGAGGCTTTGGTAAATGCTTAAATGAAAATATTTCTAAAATATCACGGGCTCACTATTTTGTGGGCCTTATTTGTTTTTACCATGTGCGCCGTTGATCTGGGAGATGCCGGCAAATCGCCGATGTTTTTCCCTGGTTTTGATAAGCTGACCCATACCGGCTTCTTTTTCACGCTGGTAGTACTTTTATGCAATGGGATAATAAGGCAACAAAAACCGCGGTCGCTCTCGTATAAACAGATAGTTTTAGTTACAATAGTTGCCATTTTTTTCGGTGGGCTGATAGAGATCCTTCAGCTCACCCTTTTTATATGGCGCAGTGCCGAATGGGGCGACCTTTTTGCAGATACTTTGGGGACCTGCATGGGCATGTTCGCGATATTGGTTACGTTAGGAGCAACGGGTTATGGTAAAAAATAAATTCATTGTATTAGGGGCATTCGTACTATTGATGAGCCTGTCGTCATGCGGCATATTTAAAAAAAGCTGCAACTGTCCGCATTTTTCTGATGTGCAGATACACAAATCTGCAGATATGCGGATGATAGGATAGTTTACACCTATCATAAGCGGCTTTTAACCCTGATCGGCCATTGCTCTCTATACTGTAAACAGAGGCTCTGCCTATCGGGGATTGCTTCGTGCCTTGCAATCACGAGTGGAAATAATCCGCACATCCACATATCTCCTTGTCATTATTTTATCATTTCTCATCCACACATCCAAAATCTGCACTTTTGCACATCAATCGCACACTCCTTATTTGGATTTAATATAAATAAGATTACATTTGCTGTGGTTTAAAATTATACGATGACACTTTCACAACTTGAAGTAGGCGAAATAGGAATTGTAAAGGAATTTACTGATTTGGAAATGTCGGTAAAGCTGATGGAAATGGGTTGCCTGCCGGGCGAGGAAATAAGAATTTCACGTATTGCCCCTCTTGGTGATCCCATCGCTATCCATGTTTCGGGCTACCAGTTAAGTCTGCGTAAATTTGAGGCCTCCACCATTGTGTTGCAGTAGTTTTATAAAAATTGAAAGCCGATATAAGAGTTGCACTTGTAGGGAATCCCAACACCGGTAAATCAACTCTCTTTAATATACTAACCGGTCTTAATCAAAAAATAGGAAATTTTCCTGGGGTTACGGTCGACAAAAAAACAGGTTTTTGCCAGCTGCCTGATGGCCGCACCGCCGAGATCATTGACCTGCCAGGTACTTACAGCATCTACCCCAAAAGTAAAGACGAATCTGTTGTATTTTCGGTATTGGCCGATAAGGCCAAAGGATTAACACCCGATTTGATCGTGGTGATATTGGATGCTTCAAATCTCAAGCGCAACCTGTTGCTTTATACCCAGATAGCCGATTTGAAAATACCCATAGTGGTGGCTTTAAACATGATCGATATATCTGAAAAAGCCGGCATTGATATCGATATCAACCTGTTTGCTAAAAAACTGGGAGTTCAGGTAGTCCCGATTTCAGCACGCAAGATAAAAGGTATCGACCAGCTTAAAAATGCCATTGCCTACACCAATAAAATCGCCCTGCAACAGGATACCATTGATGTAGAAGTTATTGCCCCGCAAATTATAGCGCAGATCAAAAACGACCTGAAGATCGATAACTCCTACCTGGCCCTGCAACTGGCGCATCAGCATGAAACGTTAAGCTATCTTTCGACAGAACAAAGCGACCGGATAGAGAAACTGGAACAGGAGTTTTCGTTCCACTCGCAAAAGTCGCAGGCTACGGAAACCATCGCTCGCTATAATTTCATCAACGATTTATTATACGATACCGTTAAAAAGCCTGAAACAGCCCATGATGAAACCGTAAGCAATAAGATTGATAAGATATTGACGCATAAAGTGTTTGGCTTTGTGATCTTCTTCGCCATATTGATGTTCATTTTCCAGGCTATCTTTTCCTGGTCGGCCTACCCTATGTCACTGATTGAAGATCTGTTTATCTGGCTGCAAAAAGTGATCAGTAATATACTGCCTGCCGGGCCGCTGGTAAGTTTAATAGTTGATGGGGTGTTGGCTGGTTTAAGCGGCGTAATGGTATTTATACCACAAATAGCCATACTTTTTGCGCTGATATCGATACTGGAAGATACCGGTTATATGTCGCGTGTTACATTTATGATGGATAAAGTGATGCGCAAAGTTGGCCTCAATGGCAAATCGGTAGTGCCGCTTATTGGTGGTTTTGCCTGCGCGGTGCCTTCTATCATGAGCACGCGTAACATCGAAAACTGGAAAGACAGAATGATCACCATTATGGTTACCCCTTTGGTAGCCTGTTCTGCCCGTCTACCCATTTACACGCTGATGATTGCCCTGGTGGTACCTAACCGCAATGTATGGTGGATCTTCAACCTCCAAGGCCTTGCGCTTACTGCCATGTACCTGCTCAGCATCGTTTCGGCAGTTACCGTAGCCTTTGTCATGAAGTTTGTTTTAAAAGCTCGCGAGCGTGGTTACTTTATAATGGAACTGCCAGTGTACCGTATGCCCCGTTGGAAAAATGTAGGCTTTACGATGTATGATCGTTCCAAAACGTTTGTGCTGCAGGCCGGGAAGGTGATCATAGCCGTATCAGTAATATTATGGGTGCTGAAATCATATGGCCCCGGAGATACCTTTGCCAAAATCGATCAAAAATATCATCAGCCACAATACACCAAAACCATGACGCCCGATAGCCTCACCAAAGTTATCGCGTCTGAAAAACTGGAAAGCTCCTATGCCGGTGTATTCGGTCATGTGATTGAACCGGTGATTAAACCACTGGGCTTCGACTGGAAGATAGGCATAGCGCTTATCAGTTCTTTTGCCGCCCGCGAAGTGTTTGTAGGCACCATGGCCACCATTTACAGCGTGGAAGGCGATGCTGACAAGATGGAATCGGTGCAGCAAAAAATGCACAGCGCCACTAATCCCAATACGGGGCAACCCGTGTTTACGCTGGCAGTGGCGTTTTCGCTCATGATGTTTTATGCCTTTGCCATGCAATGCGCCAGCACAGTAGCCGTAGTATACCGCGAAACCAAGAACTGGCGCTGGCCAGCCGCGCAGTTTGCCTACATGACCGTATTGGCCTACACCGCCAGCTTTATTGTTTACCATTGGTTGAAGTGAGGTCTTGGTTCATGGTTGATAGATCATAGTTCATGGTTACTTGATTTTCGAATCATGAACAGATACTAATCTCTTTGTCATTACTTAAAAACTTCCGGCTATGATCTATGAACCATCAACTATGAACTGATGAAATCCCTATATTTGTATAGAGGTAAAAATTGGATAAAGTAAAAGTTTTAGAAAAGTATCTTCCGCCAGACGCGGCGCCCCTGATTGGCCGCTGGATAGATTACTTTAAATGTGAGTTTAAAATTTCGCGTAATCGCGGCAGCAAATTTGGTGATTACCGGGCACCTTACGGTGGTAAAGGTCATCGCATCTCCGTTAATTATGATCTTAACCCATACGCTTTCCTGGTAACTACGGTACATGAATTTGCGCATCTGCATACCTGGAATGAACATAAACAAAAAGCCAAGCCACACGGCACCGAATGGAAAGCCAACTTCAAAAAAATGATGCAGCCTTTTTTTGAAAAAGACATTTTCCCTGCCGATGTAAAACACGCCATCACCAGCTACCTGAACAACCCGGCAGCATCAAGTTGCTCGGATTTAAATCTATACCGCTCCCTACGCAAATATGACGCGCCAAAAGAATCTGTACTCACCGTAGAAAAAGTACCACTGAAAGCGCTATTCAAAATAAAAGGCGGCAGGATTTTCCGCAAGGAAGAGCAATTGCGCAAGCGTTTTAAATGCACAGAGATAGCCACCAAACGGGTTTATTTATTTAGTCCCGTTGCTGAGGTGGAGTTGGTGGAAGATTAGTTTTTATTTCGGAATTCGGATGTTCGATTTCGGATTTATTTATTTGGAACTCTAATCAAATTTCAGAAATCAAAAATTTCCAAACTCTCCAAATCCGAAATCGAACATCCGAATTCCGAAATCAATTAAATCCTTACTTTTACGCCATGGCAAAAGTTAAATCATTTGTAAATAATCCTTACCAGGAAAACACCTACCTTTTATACGACGAAACCGGCGAATGTGTCATTATCGATCCAGGCATGTATACCGCTTCCGAACAAAATGCGGTTACCAATTTTATAAAGGATAATAATTTAACGCCGGTAATGCTGTTAAACACCCATTGCCATATTGACCATGTGCTGGGGAATAAATTTGTATTTGATCAATACGGATTAAAACCAAAGTTCCACATAGGCGAATCAGAAGTACTGGCCGCAGTGGTAGCTTACGCGCCGCAAATGGGAATCCGTTATGAAGTATCACCCCTACCTGATGAATACCTGCCAGAAACCGGAAGCATACAATTTGGTAACACCACCCTATATCTGATCTTTGCGCCCGGTCATTCACCTGCATCCTTGTGTTTTTATGATAAAGAAGCCAATATCCTGATAGGCGGCGATGTTCTATTCAGGTTGAGCATTGGCCGGTATGATCTCCCCGGTGGGAATTTTAGCACGCTGATGGATAATATCACTACCAAACTGTTTCGCCTGCCCGATGATTGTACGGTTTACCCAGGCCACGGTCCCGAAACGACTATCGGTTATGAAAAACAAAACAACCCGTTTTTAAACTAAAAGTCAAAATTAAAAAGTCAAAAGTCCTTCGCAACTCATAACTTGCAACTTACAACTCCAAAACTAATTGAACACCTCGGTATATATCGCTAAAAGGTACTTGTTTTCGGGCAAAAAAATGCACGCTATTAATATCATTTCGGGCATTTCTATGCTCGGCGTTTTAATAGGCAGCGCGGCACTTATCATTATTTTATCGGTATTTAATGGCTTCGAAAAGGTGATCCTATCGTTGTATAGCAACTTTGCACCCGAAATAAAAATCGAGACCCGGCTCGGTAAAACTTTTAATCCGGATACCCCTTACTTTAATACATTACACCAGGATAAACGCCTTATTTCCTATACACAGGTACTCCAGGAAAAGGCCCTGATCAAATACGGCGACAAAACTTTTTTAGGAACCGTAAAAGGTGTAAGCGACGATTTTTTAAAAAATAAGCGTTTGGATAGTACCGTGCAGGTGGGCTCCTTCACCTTAAAAAGCGGCGGCCAAAACTTCGCGGTTATTGGCGCAACTATCCAAAATAATCTTGGCATTAATGTCCATGATGAGCTTTCACCCATACAAATATATTCGCCCCGGCGCGGGACCGAAAGCTCAGACAATCCGCTCAATGAATTTGTGGTTCGCTCCATCAATCCATCCGGCGTATTTGGCATACAGCAGGAGTTTGATGATATCGTGGTAACCCCACTCGAATTTGCCCGCGATCTGCTCGATCAGCCCAAAGAAGTATCATCCATAGAGCTTACTTATAAAAAAGGCACCGATCTAGCATCTGTACAAAACAAAATAATAAATGATATCGGCACAAAGTTCACCGTAAAAAACCGTAAAGAACAAAATACCGAACTGTACAAAACATTAAATTACGAACGTTGGTCGATATTCATGATACTTACCTTCGTGCTTATCATAGCTATATTTAACATTATTGGTTCCTTAACCATGCTGGTGATTGATAAGCGTAAGGATATTGCCATACTAAGTAGTTTGGGTGCCAACAAGCAAACCATTCAAGGTATTTTCTTTTTTGAGGGGATGATGATATCATTCATAGGTTGCATTGCCGGCATTATTTTAGGTTTGATATTCTGCTTGTTGCAACAGCATTTTGGCTGGATAAAAATGGGCGCGCAAATGTCCGTAATTGATGCTTATCCTGTTGATATTAACCCGGTTGATGTTGGCCTGGTATTTTTAACAGTTGGCATTATTTCTGTAATAGCATCGGGCATCAGCGCACGATTAAGTATTAAAGGTTTAGATGAAATCAAACAGGATTTGTAAATTTGCAGTATGAGGATAGTTTCAAGCCAACAGCCTTTAGTCGGAAGTCCTAAGTCGAAATCTCTTTTTTCCAGACTTCTGACTGATAACTCAGAATTAAAGACTAAGCGAGTGGGAGGTATTAAATATTTCGCGTTCTTATTTGTGTTAATTGCTGCATGCTCATGTAACAGGAACCAGTCAAAAACCAAAGAACCAACGGTTTTTAAAGGCTTGTACAGTTTTGGCCCCGAAATAAAATCATTCAAGGATTGCGATAGTGGCAGAGAGTTTTGGGTTACCGACAGCTCGGCCCAATTAGAACTGCAATACTCACAACTCAATTTCGAAAAACCTTACGAGCCCGTATATGTTGAGGTTGAAGGTATCAAATCAAAATCTGGCAAAGAAGGTATGGGATCTGAATATGACAGTACCCTGGTTGTAAAAAAAGTTATAAAAATAACCAAAGAGATACCCCAGGACATTTGCAATTAATAACTTATTATTAATAGCTTTAATTATTCATAACGCCTGCTATATTTCAGCCGTTTTAAACCAAATAAATAAAACTCATTTGCCACAGTGGCGTTAATTAACTATTATGGAATCAAAACGTCAGCAAAAATTTGCCGGAGTAATACAGCAGGACCTGGCCGCCATATTTCAGCGCGAAGGCATGAACTATTTGCCCAATACCCTGGTAACCATTACTAAAGTACGCGTAACGCCAGACCTGGCCATTGCCCGCATATTTTTAAGCTTCTTTGGCAACAACAATTTGCAGTTAGCCCTGCAAACTATCAAATCTCACGCTTCCGAGATCAGGTATAAACTGGGCGCCCGTATTAAAGACCAGGTAAGGATCATTCCGCAACTGGAGTTTTTTGTGGATGATACCAGCGAATATGTAGAGCGTATGGACAAGATATTTGAAAAAATAAGCAAAGAAGAGCGCCAGCCCGATACCGAATAATATTGATGGATGGATCCGCATGCCCGCCTAAAAGCGTATTTGCAAAATAACCCCGCCGCCATTGGCAAAGTGGTTGACTATAATGCCGGCACCGACCGGCTTTTTTCATTGGATTTTACCGCTGCCAACACCGAGCTCAACATGGGCATTATTGCAGATACACAGCAATTTAGTGATTGGGTAAGTGAAAAGCTAAGAACCAACAATTGTCGCTACGGCATTGGTGGCTATATGGAGCACCGCACCATTTATGCCATGAGCCCGCATTTTGATACCGATGATGAACCACGCCGCCTGCATCTGGGTGTTGATATCTGGGGCGATGCGGGCACGCCCATCTATTCACCATTTGATGGCACGGTACATAGTTTTCAGGATAATAATAACCTGGGCGATTACGGCCCCACTATTATATTGCAACACAACCTCGATGGCTTAATCTTATACAGCCTATACGGCCACCTGAGCGGTATGAGTTTGAATGGATTGACCATTGGCATGCCTATCTATAAAAGCCAGCGGATAGCCACACTGGGCAATAACCGGGAGAACGGCCAATGGCCACCACATCTTCATTTTCAGCTCCTATATGACATGGAAGGCAAACAGGGCGATTATCCGGGAGTATGCAAATATTCTGAAAAGGAAAAATATGAATTGAACGTTCCTGATCCAAAACTGGTGCTGGGGTTTTAGAACTTTAGATTTTTATAAAATAGATTTATGAATACTATATCTGAGAGTTTCGAAATCATTCTTAAAAAGCAACATGAATGGAATTATCTTTTTCCCAAGATAATAAGAAAACCAGCAAGCATGCAGGATATCCTTAATATTGAATCAGCACTTGAGATTACCTTTAATAACGAGCTAAGAGAACTGTATTTATTTGCAGATGGGACGGATATTGATAACATTACCCCTTGTGGGCTTACAGGCTTAATACCTATTCATAACTTTTTAAGCTTAGAAAACGCCGTCCAATATTATAACATGAGTATAACCTTTGAAGAAAACTTCCATAATTGGGAACAAGACTTCCAGGTTAATAAAAAATTATTCCCCTTTTTGGAAGATGGTGCCGGTAACTGCTATTGGGTTGATTTAAATGAAAGAACCAATAATTACGGCCAAATATTTTGGACAAACACATTTGGTCAAGATCCTGATTATACGTATACATCGCTCACAAACATGTTCAATGTAATTGCAGAGTGTTACAAAACAGGAATCATAACTATTGATAACGAAGGTTACCTTACTTGCGACTATGATGCCTTTAGGCATCTTTCTCGCTCATATAACCCAGAGCTATTGTTCTACACTGATAATTATAATTAGGAGATTAATTACTGAGCTCTTCACATTAAACTTTATATCCGTTTTATTGTCGATATTTATAGTATGATAAAGCGCTTGTTTATCCTCTTTACGCTTATGGTGATAATAGACCATGTGGCTTCCGCCCAACCCGCTTTTAAGGGTGGGCAAAACGCGCTTATGGATTTTTTACGAACCCAAATTGTATACCCTGAATACTCCAGCAAAAACTGTATTTCGGGGACTATTGATGTGGCTTTCCGGCTTGACCATCAAGGCAAAGTAACCAGCGCCAACGTACAGCAAGGCCTGGGTATCGATCTGGACGACGAAGCCCTCCGGGTTATTAAATTGACATCTGGCCATTGGACCATACCTGCTGATTATAACGAGAATACCAATCTGGTACAACCTATCCGCTTTGATCCTTCCCAAACCAATTGTGGCACCCTGAATAGCCCAGCAAATATGCAAGCTGCAATTGACGATTATAAAAACAGGCAGGAGTTAGAAAATGCCGTTACTAATTACTACATCAACAAATACAAGGGCAAGGCCGACACCAGCAAAGAGCCCACAATTCTGGCCTTAAAAAAACAACTGGGCTTTGATGACGAGTTAATTGGCGACCTGCTAAAACAGGCTAATCAAAAATTAAAACAGGGTGATAAAGAGGGCGCCTGTACCGACTGGACCTTTATCCGCAACATAGGCAGCGATAAAGCCGACAGTTTTATTAAAAAATATTGCGGGCAATAATATTTATAAAATCTCTACATTCACTGCATGGTTCAACACGAACAGCAATTACGCAAAAAGGTAAAAACCTGGATCATTATATTTATCATTGGCTTAGTATTAAGTGGCGTAACTGCCTTTCCTATCGAAACCGAACTGGCCTTTTTCGCAACGCATGCTCAGGTTTTTCCTGCCTTTATGCAGCCTTGGATCATGAAGGTTTATCTGGCCGTAAAAACCACTAATCAAAACTACCCTTACCTAAGTTACGGTACTGATTGGTTGGCGTTTGGTCACCTGGTAATAGCCATGGCATTTGTCGGCCCGTTAAAAGATCCCGTAAAGAACATCTGGGTTATCCAGTTCGGGATGATCGCCTGCGTCATGGTCTTTCCGCTGGCCTTCATCGCCGGCCCGATACGGGGTATACCCATTTACTGGCGCTTTATTGATTGTTGTTTCGGCATTTTTGGCATTATACCGCTTTATATCTGCTATCGCGACATTAAAAAGCTGGAGACCTTAACTTCCTAAAGGCAAAACCATTGATTGCGGTTTAGAGACGACCATATTTCTGTTTCCCATCGGAACCGCCGAATGATTCCGATGCTGCTGATCCAAAATATATTGCACAATCAATTTGCCCATCTTTTGTTTTCCGGCTGTTGAAAGATGCCCGCTATTGCGATACAGTATTTTATGCTTCTCGTAATCATCACACACCATGTTAAAAGGCACCACAATGGTTGAATCCTGAAGATGAGTGTCCTTTAACAATTGACCAACCTGCTTTCTGTAATCATCAAGACTACCGGTGCTGCCATTATCAATAATTAAAGAAGCTACTTCATTACGGGCTTTTTGTAATACGTCAAGACTATCGGTTGTTTCTTTAAAACCAAAGTCGGGCATGGTTACAAAAACAGGTTCAATATTATTTTTCAATAAATCACCAATAATGAGCGAGCAATAGTAAGCGTAAAATTTAGCACCCATCTCTCCGGTAGCATCGCTGGTGCCTGCCAAAACAATGCAGTAATCAAGGTTGTGGTGTAAAATTTCGCTGCTGGAGTAAGGCGTACCCGGACTTGTATACAGGTTGTCATAGATCTGTTTTGTTTTGGCTTCGGGTTCGCCAAATGAAATGATCTCTGTTTTTAGACCATGTTTTAAAAACTCATTGCTAATAATGGTATCCAGTGTAGTTCCGCTGGCCCAGCTATCGCCTATAATACCAATCCGGAGTACTTCGTTCCTGTGTTTTACCTCATGCCGGGATATGTGCCTTGGCTCAAAAGAATATCTTTTATACAAGTAATAACCAAATTCAGCTAACAGCATACCTGTTAATAACAACAACAGCTTTATTCGCATACTTATATCCAGTTACAAAAGGGGGTTACGTAACAGCACTATTTTACGATCAAATATCCGATAAAGATTTGCTTTTTGTAAAAAAATTTCAGGTGTAATTATAGAAAAAACAGGTAGGTTACGTGTTTTAAAGTTTGCCGCAGTTTTTCAAGTGCTATGCCCACCTGGCGCTCAACCGTTTTGGGCGAAATATTGAGTTTACTGGCAATCTCTTTATACTTCATATCGCTGAAGCGGCTCATCACAAAAATTTCGCGGCATTTTTCGGGCAGGGTATTAATAGCTGCGTTAATTTGATGGGTTAATTCTTTTTCTTCGTACCCACTTTCAACCGTGTTACGTACCTCATCAAAAAGATTATTCTTTTCCAGGTAAGCCACATATAAATTCTCTATTTTCTGATGTTTTAAATAATTAAGGCTCCGGTTTTGTACCATTTTAAATAAATAAGAGCCTACCGAAGTTGAAAAAGTAACTTCATGCCCCTTCTCCCATAAAAGAGCGAAGACATCAGCAACAATTTCTTCAGAAATAGAAAGATCATTTACAAAACGATTGCAAAAAAGCGTAAGCCGGGTATAATAAAGCTTAAATAAAGCCTCAAATGCCCTTGTGTCGCCTTGCGTAAGCTTGGTAATGAGTATTTCGTCGTTTTTAGTAATCATTTATTCATAATCCAATCAAAATGAGGCACTTTTTAAAAAACTTTAACAAGTTAGATAAAAAAAATTAAATGTTTCAAATTTAATATGGAAATAATGATAAAGTAATTATAAAACATTTTGCATAGTGTAATACAAACACAATTAACTCGGGATTTTAAAGCCCATTACCGAATATTTACAAAAAATATTTTTAATGTCTTTGAGGGTAAGCCGTTTTTTGATTGTCTTGCTATTATAATAAGAATGGATAACGACGAGATAAAACTATTATTGGTAAGATATATTACCCGTGAGGCTGATGAGCAGGAGACAGACCGGGTAAGGGAATGGGTAAAAGCACATCCAGAAAATGAGCAGTACTTTGCGCAGCTGTATGAGGCCTGGCAAAATATGATTTACCTGAAGCCGGAGATTGTTGATGAAGAAAAAGCATATCAAAAATTTTTATCGACCATACCGCGGGAAACTAAATACAGACAATTATATAAATGGAGCAAGATAGCAGCCGTTGTAGCGCTGTTTAGTGTGCTTTCCGTTTTCTTGATAAGGCATTATTCACAAAATGTGCAAAGCATCAGAATTGTATCTGTTAATAAAGGAGGCATTAAAAAAATAGTTTTAATGGATGGTACACTTGTTTGGCTAAACGCAGGCAGCAAGTTAAACTACAATACTGATTTTGGTAAAAAAAACCGGACAGTTTATTTAGAAGGCGAGGCATTCTTTGAAATAGCACCCGGAAAAAAAACTCTCCCCTTTATTGTTAATACAAAAAATTATACCATCAGGGATATCGGCACCAAGTTTAATTTGAAGTCATATCCTAACGACTCTTTCTTTGAAACAACGGTTATTAAAGGTGAGGTTTCAGTTGAGGGCAATGTTGATAACAATACCCGCGAAATGAGTCGTATATATGTTAAACCGAGACAGGTACTGCGGATATATTATCAGCAACAGAAAGAAAAATACACCTATAACTCAGATGATCAAACAACCAAAGAGCTGAACGAGATCCAGGTTTTACAAGTCGACTCGGCCAATATGGATAAGTATGATGGCTGGAAAGAAGATTTGCTGGTATTTGACGGCAATACGCTCAATGAAATATCCAGCGTACTGGAGCGCCGGTACAATGTAAAAATAATCATCAATGATGCCGGGCTACAAAATTTAAAATATTCCGGAAGCTTTAAAAATATAGCCACTATTGATAAAGTATTGGGCTTGATAAAAGGAAATACAGACATTGATTATACTATAGATGGCAGTACTGTAACCATTACCAAAAGAACCAACTAATCAACTATAAAACATAAACCATTAAAAAAACAGCTATGGCAAAAAAATAACTCCTCTCTCCTTTCAATAAAAAAACCCGGTGTGCGCTAACACTCCGGGCTATGTAAAGAATTAATAGCTAATACCCTACGCTTGGGGAAGCATTGTATTAACTAATTAACAAACACAAATTTATGATAAATTTTGACAGAAAATCTGTAATGGCTGTGCGTGCATGGCAAAAAACCATTAAAATTATGAAGCTTGTTACTGTTTTGCTCTTTATGGGTATAATGCACATACATGCTGCCGTTTATTCACAAAACGTTTACAATTTCAATCTCAATAATATCTCGGTAAAACAGATGTTCAAGCAGATAGAAAAAAACAGCAAATACACTGTTTTTTACCGACTTGACCAGGTAAATACCGACAAAAAAATAAGCGTGGAGTTACAGGACGCCAGCATCGAAACGGTGATGAAAAGTGTGCTTCAGAACCAGTCATTAACTTTTCAGGTAGTTGATGATATCATTATTATCAAACCAGCAGATGGTAAAGCTATTGCAACAGTTACCGTAAGCGGTATAGTTAAAGATGTAAGCGGCACTCCATTGCCCGGAGTAAGCGTTAAACTGGCCGGTAGTTCATTAGGTACCGTAACTGATCTTAATGGTAAATACAGCCTTACACTACCCGACGGTAACGGTACGCTGGAATTTACTTTTTTGGGGTTTACAACGCAGCGTATACCGGTTAATGACAAAACCAGCATAAACGTAACCCTGGCAGAAGAGTCAAAATCATTAAATGAAGTTGTTGTTGTAGGTTATGCTACACAAAAGAAAAAGGACCTGACTGGTGCCGTAGCTGTTGTAAACGTAAAAGATCTTAACAAACAAGCATCATCGTCGGTAAATAGTCAACTTCAGGGGCAGGCTTCTGGCGTAACGGTTACAGGCTCAGGCCAGCCAGGCGAAGAACCACAGGTACATATACGCGGGTTTAATACCTTTGGTAATAACACCCCTCTTTATGTAGTTGATGGTGTTGAAACCTATGACATCAGTACCATTAACCCGAATGACGTAGAGTCATTACAGGTGCTAAAAGATGCCAGTTCAGCTTCTATATATGGGGCGAGGGCTGCAAATGGAGTTATCATCATTACAACAAAAAGAGGTAAAGGCAAGGTAAACATCCAATACGATGCTTATTATGGCTCACAGGTACCTAAAGGCGGTAACGTTTGGAACACCATCACTCCGCAACAATTGGCCGACCTTAAATTAACCGCAACAAAAAATTCGGGCATTACCGATCTTACAGATCCTTTATACAATCCAACAGGCACAGGGACAACTTTTACCTTACCCGATTATATTACACCTGCAGGAGCCAAAAACGGCGATCCATCTGTTGATCCATCAAAGTATTACGTAAATCCACTCTACACATCTGCCAATGATTATAATAATTTTTACAGAATAACCAAGGCTAATAAAGCGGGCACCGACTGGTATCATGAGATATTTAAATCGGCCCCGATGACCAGTCATAATATATCATTAAGTGGCAGCACAGAACAAGCCAGCTACCTGTTCTCCTTAAATTATTTCAATCAGCAGGGCACTTTGATAGATACCTACTTAAAACGGTACAGCCTGCGTTCCAATACAAACTTTAATATCACCAAACACATTAGGGTAGGCGAAAATCTTTCTTATTCTATCACCAGAAACCCACAGGTTAGCACCAATAACCCTGATGGTGTAATTGCGCATGCACTTAGGGAGCAACCTATTATACCCGTGTATGACATTATGGGCAATTATGCAGGGAGCTACGGAACTGGTCTTGGCGATGCCAACAACCCGGTAGCTATACAACAACGCACCAAAAACAACGCAACAACAAGCTATCGTTTATTGGGTAACGTATTCGCCGAAGCCGACATTATCAAAGGATTAACCCTGAGAACAAGTTTTGGCGGCGACATTGTGAACAGCAATGATCATTCGTTTACCTACCCAACCTACGAAAACGTTGAGAATTCAACCATAAATACTTATACCGAAAATGCCAATAATAACTATAGTTACAACTGGACAAATACACTTTCTTATAAAAGGATATTTGGCAAACATGACCTGACCGTTGTAGTTGGTACAGAGGCAATAGACAGCCATACCAGCAGCTTAGGGGGTAGCATACAAGGCTTTTATACATTTGATCCCAATTACGTAAGTCTTTCAACCGGAACAAACAATAAAAATACTTACAGCAGCAAAGCATCATCATCTCTGTTCTCGGAGTTTGCCCGCTTAGATTATATTTATAACAATAAGTATCTATTTAATGCTACTGTTCGTCGTGATGGGGCTTCTGTATTTCCGGTTAATAATCGTTACGGCTACTTCCCTGCCTTTAGTGCCGGTTGGCGTATATCGCAGGAAGATTTCATGAAGAACATCAAATGGCTTACCGATCTTAAAATAAGAGGTGGTTATGGTATAATGGGTAACCAGATCAATATGGGGGCACAAGACCCTTATATTACTTTCAGCAATAATATTGGTCAATCCTATTATCCGCTTGATGGCACAAGTAACCTGACACCTGGATTCTATCAGCAACAGATCGCTAATCCCAATGCTGTATGGGAAAAAGATGGCAACTCCAACTTTGGATTTGATGCCACTTTATTTGATGGCAAAATTGCAGTGACTGCTGATTATTATCGGAAAGACATTAAAGACCTCCTATTTCAAGCCAACCAATTAGCTACTGCCGGTAACGGTAAATTGCCTCAGCAAAATGTTGGCAAAATGAAAACAGACGGGTTAGATGTTTCTATTACGGGCAACTTTAAAGCCAGCAGCGACCTTAGCTTTAATGCTACTGGAACTATAACAACTTACAATAATAAAATTTTAAAAGTATCCGATGATGCTGACTACTTTACAGGTACATCAACAAGTCGTTTCGATGGCCCTATTACCCGTAACCAGGTTGGGCACTCTATGGGCGAATTTTATGGCTATCAAATAGTAGGTTTCTGGAATAACCAGAGCCAAATAGACGCAGCTAATGCCAGCGCTCAAAAAATCACCAATGACCCAAATGCGGTTTATCAATCAGATGTAAAGGTTGGCCGTTTCAGGTATAAGGACGTTAATGGCGACGGTATAATCACGTCTGCCGACCGTACTTTCATAGGAAATCCCAATCCCAAGGTTACTGCTGGCTTAAACCTGGGCGTAAACTATAAAAACTTTGATGCCAGCGTATTTTTATATGGTTCATTTGGCAATAAAATCTGGAACAGCGTAAAATACTGGAGAGATTTTTATGCTTCGTTCGGAACTGCTAAAAGTTATACTGCCCTTAACGACTCATGGACACCTACCCATCAAAATGCTTCGGCCCCGATACAGGAGCTGGATGCATCAACCAGCAGCGGCGCTACTCCAAACTCTTATTTCGTAGAAAACGGCACCTATGTACGTATGCGTAACGCCCAGATTGGCTACACCTTTAATTTGGCATCGCTAAAAAAAGTAGGGATCCAAAAACTAAGGATTTATGTATCGGGAACTAACCTGTTTACGCTAACCGGCTACAAAGGGGTTGATCCGGAGCTTGGCGGCACAACAACAGATTTTGGTATTGACGAAGGAAGCTACGCCAGTCCGCGCACTTTCTTATTTGGAGTTAATTTTTCATTATAACATTAATACTACGGAGGATTACAATGAAAGCTAAAAGATATATATCAGCAGCCTTGTTAAGCGCTTTAGCGCTTGGCGCCTGTAAAAAATCATACCTTGATAAACCAATTACCGGTGCATTACTACCACAATATTTACAAACCGAAGCAGGCGCTAACCAGTTGCTTGTTGGCGCTTATGCAGCCTTAGACGGGCAGCAAGGCGGCGATGCAGCCATCGGTGGTGGCGGCGCATGGGAAGCCTCGCCTGATAACTGGATATATGGAGGGGTTCTGGGTGCCGACGCGCACAAAGGCAGTATAGCCGGCGATCAGCAACAGATAGAGCCTATGGCAAAATATAATGCCGATGCTAGTAACGGTTTTTTCAATAGTAAATGGAAGGCCGATTATGAAGGCATATCGCGTGTTAACAATACCATCAAGGCTACTAATGCCATACCTTCCATTACAGCTGCTGCTAAAGCCAATATATTGGCCCAGGCCCGGTTTTTAAGGGCTCATTACTATTTCGATCTTAAAAAGATGTTTAATATGGTGCCCTATATTGATGAAACAACGGTGGATATCAACCAGCCTAACAATACCGACATCTGGCCAAAAATTGAGGCTGATTTTAAATATGCCTATGACAATCTGCCAAATACACAACCCGAAGTTGGCCGGGCCAATAAATGGGCGGCAGGTGCATATTTAGCTAAAACTTATTTGTACGAGCATAAATATACCGATGCTAAACCTGTTTTTGATGCGGTTATAACTCAGGGGGTAACTGCTGGTGGTCAAAAATATGTGCTAAACGCACATTTTAATGATAATTTCAGAACAGCCACTAACAACAGCGCCGAATCGGTATTTGCAGTGCAGGCTGCAGCTAATACAGACCCAAACGGCCCTTCAAATGCTAACAATGGCGATATGCTAAACTTTCCTTATGGCAATAGCAGTCCGTTCAGTTGCTGTGGCTTCTATCAACCATCCATTGATCTGGCAAACCATTTCCGCACTAACCCGGCTACAGGCTTACCTTATCTTGACGATTATAACAGCCATCCCATCAAAACCGATATTGGCATACCATCAAGCGCCGATTTTACTTTGGACGATGGAACGATTGATCCCCGTCTTGATTGGACTGTTGGCCGCCGGGGTATACCTTATCTTGACTGGGGAAACCATCCCGGTGCCGATTGGATAAGAGATCAGAAATTTGGCGGCCCGTATTCACCTATCAAAAATGTGTATGGCCAGGCCGAGCAGAATGTAAATGGCGATAACACTTCATGGGCCCCAGGTTCAGGCATAAACTATAATCTTATCCGTTATGCCGATGTGTTATTGATGGCTGCAGAAGTTGAAGCACAACTCGGCAACCTGGATAAAGCTGAAAGTTATGTTAACATCGTACGTAACAGAGCTACAGACCCCACTGGATTTGTGCATACCTATAAGGATGACAGCAAACCAACCAGTGGTTTTACTACTGACCCGGCAGCCAATTATAAGGTTAACCCTTACCCGGCAGGTGCTTTTACAAGCCAGGCATTTGCTCTTAAAGCTATTTATTTTGAGCGCAAAATTGAGCTGGCCATGGAAGGGCACCGCTTTTTTGACCTGGTTAGATGGGGCATAGCGGATACCGAGCTTAATGCCTACATAGCTTATGAAAGTACGCTTACCAACGATTTAACCGGTGGTAAATTCATTAAAGGCAAGAATGAATATTACCCTATACCACTAAGCCAGATTGACCTGAGTTCAAAAGGTGGTACACCACAGCTTAAACAAAACCCTGGCTATCATTAATAAAAATTCACTCTAAACTTACCGGAATACCTTATTCCGGTAAGTTTTTTTAAATACCACTTATCGCCCTTCCTGTTTTAAATATTCAAAACATAATATTATTTTTTATGAATAAATCATCAACGCGGTTTTTATCGTTGGATGTGTTTCGGGGCATGACCATTTGCTTTATGATCATTGTAAATACGCCTGGCAGTGGTGCGGCTCCTTTTTCGCCGCTTGAGCATGCCGCCTGGCATGGCTTTACCCCTACCGATTTGGTATTTCCCTCTTTTTTGTTCGCAGTAGGCAATGCTATGAGTTTCTCCATGAAACGCTATCAGGAAATGGGTAATACAGCGGTTTTGAGCAAAATCTTTAAACGTACCCTCCTTATTTTCTTAATCGGTTATCTCATGTATTGGTTCCCATTTTTTAATTTCAAGGGTGGCCATATTTCCTTATCACCTATTGCAGATACCCGCATCATGGGTGTATTACAGCGCATAGCTTTATGCTATTGCTTTGCATCACTCATGATCCACTTTCTGTCAAAGCAGTCGGTCGTTATTTTATCTGTGCTGTTACTAATTGGCTACTGGGTTCTGTTGCTGGTTTTTGGCGATCCTAATGACCCGCTGAGCATGACCGGTAACGCAGGTATATTCCTGGATAAATTTATCCTGGGCGATAGCCACATGTATCATGGCGAAAAAATAGCATTTGATCCCGAAGGCATCCTGAGCACCTTGCCCGCTATCGTGAACGTAGTTGTTGGCTACTATGCCGGCAAATTCATACAACAAAAAGGTAAGGGTTATGATACCATTGCAAAAATGCTGCTTACAGGAGCATTATTTATCTTTTTAGCCTTATGCTGGAACATGGTATTCCCGATCAATAAAAAGCTATGGACAAGCTCCTTCGTGCTGGTTACTACCGGGCTCGATTTGGTGATCCTTTCCTTCCTTGTTTACGCTTTGGAGATCAACAACTGGAACAAAGGCAACTGGACGCGCTTTTTTACTATCCTCGGTAAAAATCCGCTGCCTATCTATGTACTGTCAGAAATACTGGTGATATTTTTTTATATGTTCAGCGTTAAAGGCACCAGCTTTTACGATTGGATCAATACCTCCCTTTACCAGGTAATAGCTCCCGGAGCTATTGGTTCACTGCTGTTTGCCATTAGCTACATGCTTATTTGCTGGTGTGTGGGCTGGATACTGGATAAAAAGAAGATCTATATCCGCGTTTAAATTTTCAACCTAAATATATCGCTAAAGGGGCTGTATCATCAATTATGATCAGCCTCTTTTTTATTTGATTTATCCGGATACTTATTGTTGTGCCAATCATTAATTGATGTATGGTCTTAAGTTGTGTGGGGTCCATTAACAAAAAGTGGGTTTACATGGGTTTACACTTTTTAAGGTTAACATCAATTTAAACAATTAATAATCAAATAGTTAAATGTTTTTTATATGAAAAAAGTGTAAACCCACTTTTTCATAAATTAACGTCAATTCATAAAGGATACAATATCAATAAGGATCAATCCGATTGATGATAAAGCCTCTTTTTATATCCCTTAATTATCAACCTTTTTGCCCAATGAGCTTGTATCCATCGGCCATATCCGGTATTTGATCAAAGGACATACCTGCGTACCGCTTTTCTATCCTGCCAATATGGGTGCAGGCATGTTCCAGATACTCATCGTCAATAACTTCCTGTATCGTATCTCTTATACCTTCCCGGCTCAAATTTGCCGCGATGATCATATCAGATCCCCAGAAACTGGCCGAACTGGATTGGGCCATTAATCTTTGAATATTAGCCAGCGTAAATAGCGTCGCCACAAACACATCGCCGCTTTCCAATATGATGTGTACATCGATATTATCATCAAGCTCGTTGGTTTCGTTATATCCGGCCGGAAAAGTGATCTTAAAATCCATCATAGTTTAAAAAATGGTAAAGATAAAACTTGACTCATTATTAGTTTTAACTAATTCATTTATAATTTTCCCTGATAAAAATTGATAATTGCATAAATAATCAATTAAAAAATGAAATTATTAAGCATAAATTCAGTTAAAATGAAAATTTGATATAAATAATTGAATTTTTTTGTCAAAATTTTTGCTTTTTTATAAAAACACTTCATAAATTACATTTTATAAAAAATAACTGATTGATAAATTTCTAATTACAGCAATTTTAACATGGAGGAATCAGCTTATTTTAACAAATACGATCCCATTAATGGTGTATGGGACGAAATGTATGGCGCCAATTGCAGTGTTCGCGATCATTATTTGAAAGTAATCGAATATATCTCGAAAGAATCAGCCGACGACCTGAACAAAAAAGAAGAACTCGCCAAGAGCCTTTTCATGAGCCAGGGTATTACTTTTACGGTTTATAACAGCGGCGAGGGTATCGAAAAGATATTCCCCTTTGATATCATCCCCCGCATTATTACCGCCGGTGAGTGGGCTTTTGTAGAGAAGGGTATTAAGCAACGACTTACGGCCCTTAACCTCTTCCTGAAGGACATATACAACAACCAGTTTATTGTAAAGGATGGCATAGTACCTATTGATATTATTTACTCCTGTCCGCATTTTCTGCGCGAGATGTATCAGCTTAAGGTGCCTTATGATATCTATGTGCACATATCGGGTATCGACCTGATCCGAGATGAGGATGGAACTTTTTATGTACTGGAAGATAACCTGCGCACTCCCTCAGGTGTGAGCTATATGCTCGAAAACCGCGAGATCACCAAACGCCTGTTTCCCGATCTGCTGCCGCAATGCGGGGTTCGTAGTGTAACGGAGTATCCAACCATATTGTATAAGAACTTACTAGCGCTTTCGCCCAGGCAAATATCAAACCCAACTATCGTATTATTAAGTCCGGGGATATATAACTCGGCTTATTTTGAGCATACTACCCTGGCCCGTTTGATGGGTGTTGAACTGGTAGAAGGGCGCGACCTGGTGGTTAATAACCATAAGGTATATATGAAAACCACAACCGGCTTGCAGCAGGTAGATGTGATATATCGCCGGGTTGACGACGAATACCTTGATCCGCTGGTATTTAACCCGGAGAGTATGCTGGGGGTTGCCGGCATTATGGGCGCCTACCGCAAAGGCAATGTGGCCATAGTAAATGCTACTGGTACCGGGGTTGCCGACGATAAAGCGGTTTACGCTTACGTTCCGGATATGATACGCTATTACCTGAACGAAGAACCGATCCTGAAAAATGTACCCACACATCAATTGGGCAACCCCGATGAGCGCGAACATGTATTCAAAAACCTGAACAACATGGTGGTTAAAAAAACCAATGGCAGCGGAGGTTATGGTATGCTCATGGGCCATGCCGCATCTGAACAGGAAATTGACGATTATAAAAAAGAGATCCTGAAAGATCCGCGCAATTTTAT
>JACXTT010000636.1_pt1 | contig 59975 bp, 47 predicted proteins | sample 9270951 | NCBI WGS metagenome assembly JACXTT01 (sample SAMN15532306, study PRJNA645909) | rock metagenome | isolation source: weathered quartz diorite | place: Puerto Rico | collected 2017-06-21
CGCCGGGATGCCACGAGAAGTAAGCCCGGCGATTGTTGACCATCGTCGGAAAGCCAATCCGGCCTTCGAGATCGTCGAGGATGACAAGCCCAAGATCGCGCAACTCGGCGCGGGCGATTTCCAGGTCCTTTTCCGCCTTGGCAAGCTCTTCCTTGACCTCATAGCGGCGATGCCGGCCCGGCCAATCGAGTGTGTGACGCTCGCGGTCGAGGCGTGCCTCTTCGGGATGCAGCCGAGCCGTGGTTTGCCGGCTGGTCAGAATATCCTGGGTAATCTGTTGCACCAATGGCAACATCTTGTGCACGGTTTTCAAGCTCAGGACGACCTCGCCGCGCTCAGGCGATTCGGAAGCGTCCGAAGTGGGGTAGCTTCTGGAGCCGCTCATTGGGGGCCTCTTTCTTCGGAAGATGGCCGGTGGTTCTCTCTATTTAATATCATACGTCGGAAATCAAGACGCGCATCTGAAAAAAATCGAGATTTTCCGCCAAGGTGGACGCCGCTCGCGTGAGAACTTTTACGATTGGCCAAGTCTGCCAGGAAAGTGCCCGTTTCGTTCCCAGGCTCTGCCACGGAACGCACTTCCGCGAGCCTTCGCAGCAGTATCCTTCGTTGTTGTAGACTCGCCGAACTGCCGCCCTATGAAATCTTCGGAACAACCATCAAACGTCCGCGCGGCGTCATGATGCGAGACCGAACCCGTGGTAGCGCGTGCCGAGGGGGAGCCTGGGAACAAGTTTCCCACAAATCGAAGATTTATCTCGATTTATCTTCTTGTGCCGCTTTAGAATCTGGTGGCGTCTCAATCCGTTGCCGATTTTCCAGGGTATTCCACATGGCCGTTGCTCCGCCGCCGCTGCCGACTTGTTCGGTTTGCCAGAAGGTTCTCGATCCGAACGGCACCTGCCCGCGCTGCCGGGCGCCGGAGGATTGGAACGATCAGATCGAAGCGCTCGATTTCGTGGTGCGCCGCCTGAAGGATTGGAACCAGGCAGGACACCTTACCGATCGGCAATTTCAGACGTTGGCTGACAGCTACCAGAAGCGCCGCGACATGATGATGGGGGCGTCGAGCGGCGGGCAGACCTTTCAGGCGGACGCGACCTTTGCACGCCGGGACGAATGCTGGAGCTGCAAGGAATATCTGTACAGGAACTCCTCGCATTGCCATGGGTGTGGCGCTCCCGTGACCGATCCAGGCGTACGCTCGCTGCGCTACCTCGAATATCTCTACCGCGAAACGCAACTGCACGAGGAGTCAGGCTGGCTGACTCTGCGGCAGGCACACGAGTTTCTTGCCGATGTCAACGAACGGATCAACGCCCTGAAACGCAAGCTGGAGCGCGACCGCGCCCCCTTCGTCCTGCCGGTCGAGGAAGAGCCGAAGCCGCGCGCCCGGCGGCGCCGCCGCGAGGAGGTCGAGGAACCGGTCGAGGAAGAAGTCCCGCGGCGCTCCTTCATGGAAGTGATGCTCGATCCGCACAGCATCCAGTGGATGCTCGCCGCCGGTGGCGCCTTGATCGTACTCGGCGGCGTCATCGTCCTGGTGAGCTTGGTGGTGGTGAACGCGCTCATGGTCGCGATCCTCCTGGGCGCGGGCAATGCCGCCATCCTTGCTGGCGGGTATGCGCTCATTCTCTACACGCGGTTCGAGAACGCGGGCCGCGCCCTGACGCTGCTGGCGTGCCTGGTCATGCCGCTCAATCTCTGGTTCTACGACATGTACGGCCTGATCACGCTCCACCAGCATCTGTGGGTCGCCGCCCTCATTTGCTGTGTCGTCTACACCGCCTCGGCGCTGCTGTTGAAGGACTCCCTGTTCGTCTATGTGCTGGTCGCGGGTGTCACGCTCACCGGGCTGTTGGTGTTGGGCCAGTTCAACCGATTCGAAGAGGTGCTTGCTCCGACGACCTTGTTGATCGTGCTCGGCCTGTTCTGCCTCCATGCCGAGCGCGCCTTCCCTCCTGCCCCGTCAACCCCGCCGAACCCTCCGGTAAGCGACGGGGGGCCGGCGCCTGCCGAGGTCTCAGCCCAGGCAGCGATGAGCGACAATCCGTTCGCACGCGAGACGTTCGGCATGGCGTTCTACTGGTGCTCGGTTGTTCTGTTCGCCGGCGGTCTGCTGCTTCTGCTCTTCGCCCAGCTTGTCGGCTGGATGCACCGCCAGGTCTTTCCCAACGAGCTTCCGTTCCAGGCTGTCGACACCGTCAATCTCCCGTGGACCCTAATGCTCGTTTTGGCGGGAACCTACGCCTACATCTACTCCGACGTCGTGGTGCGCAAGATCGGCGTCTACATCTATCTGGCCGGCGTCACCGTCTTGTGGGCGGAAATCCAGATCCTGGTCCTGACCGACCTCGCCAGGGTGGAGGCGATCGTGATCATCACGCTGGCGCTGACGGCACTGGCGGTCAACCTCTTTCAGGTTGGCTTCCAATCGCAGCACGAGTTTTTGCGCCGGATCGCGCCTCTGGGCATGTTGCTCAGCATGATGCCGGTGGGCTACGGCGTGATGCTCCACTTTCGCGCCACCAATGAGCTGCTGCACGATCTGGTGCCCTTCAACATCACCTGGGGCCACGTGGCGGCGATGGCGGTGACTGCTCTGAGTTGCCGGGCCGGAGCGTTTCTCTACCGGCATCGGCTGCGCGAGGTGTCGATTCTGTACTTCTTCCTGACGGCGGTGGCGACGCTCTTGTTCGCCGCCGGCCTGGCGTGGATGATTGGCGTGTCGGCATGGGAAGCGCAAGCGCCTCTGGTCATGATCGTGCCGATCCTTTATCTCGTGGCGGCATACTTGTATCGCGGGCACACGCCGGAGAACCCGCTCACCTGGGCCGCCCACGGCGCCGTGGTGGTCATGATCTTCTTCAGCCTCTGGGTGGCTTTGGGCATCACGCGGCAAGTGCCGGAAGTGGCCTTGGTCCACGGCAAACCCTTGAACCTACTGTTGTCGCTCTTCTGTCTGGAGTGTGCCGCATTCTATGGCACGGCGGCGTTCCTGCGGCGCACCAACTGGACGATCTATCTCGCCACGGTCATGCTGTGCGGGGCAATCTGGCAGTTCCTGAAGTTCCTCGGCACGCCCGACGAATACTACACGGTTGCCTTTGCCCTGCCCGGTTTCATTCTGCTCGTGATCTACCGCTTCGGCGTATTCGAGAAGTTCGAGGTGGCCGGCCTGGACCGAACGACGTTTCAATCCGCCAACGCTCTGACGACGCTCGGCTTCGTCTCCGGCGCTCTCCTGTCGCTGACCCGGCTCTTCTCGAGAGATCACCAGCTGGCGGCCATCGACGCCGCCGGCGACTGGCACGGCCCAATCCGCACGATGCTGTTCCTGCTCATCTTCCTGACCCTCATCAGCATCGCCTCTGCCTGCCTCGTGCAGCACCAGGCCTGGCGCCGCGCCCATGTGGTCCTGAGCATCATCAACGGCCTGCTCCTGCTCTTCATGATCCATCGGCTCAGCCTGCTGTCCCACTGGCAGCAACTGGAAATCTTCACCATCATCGTCGGCCTGGTCATGCTCGGCTTCGCCTACGTCGGCTGGTACCGTGAGACCGAACACACCAGCGATCTCGTCACCATGGCGTTTCTTTTCGGTAGTCTCGGCGTCGTTGTGCCGCTCTTGCTCGCCATCATCGTACACCGGATCAACCACAACTACAGGCCCGGCTTCGATGATCTCGGCCTGATCATCAGCAGCATCGCCCTGTTCGCCAGTGGCGTCTTTTGCCGGATCAAGGCCTCCACGCTGGTCGGAACCGGCAGTCTTGCCGCCTATCTCCTGGTAGTTCTGATCGGCTTGCACCGCCATCTCGCGGAGGCCTGGATCATCGGCATGTACCTCGCTCTCGGCGGCGTACTCTTGTTCGGCGGGGCGCTGATCCTGCTCATGTATCGCGATTGGTTCCTGACGTTACCGGACAAGGTGAAGCGGCGCGAGGGGATTTTCGGCATTTTCGATTGGCGTTAGCGGCTCGCGTTTGGCGTTCGCACGGCGCCGTGCGGGCGCTAAACGAGGAATTCGGAGCGCCAATCGCGCCGGGAGATATGCACCTTGCCTCCCGCTGTGCTCTGTACCGCGAGGGCGCCACAGTGGCGTTCGCCCACGTCGAATTGGTGAAAATACCAATCGGGCGACACGATGTCAGCGAGCGGACGGAAACGGAGCAAGCGGTTCCTTTCGAATTCGAAGCAAAACGCATCGAGTGGAAACGTCAGACCCCGGCCAATCCCTTTCACGAATGCCTCTTTAAGCGTCCAGATCGCAAAGAAGGCCGCGCCGCGCTCGTCGTACGGCAATTGCTCCAGGTAGCGGAACTCAGCCGGCGCGAAGAAACGCTCGGCGAGCGCCAGGAACTCGACCTCGCGGCCACGCTGCTCGACGTCAATGCCGACCTCGCGTCCGCCGCTGACAGCCAGTGCCGTGGCGCCGCGGCTGTGTGTGAGATTGAAGTGCAATGGCCCATGATCGGCATGCAAGATCGGTTTGCCGAAGGCGTTGGCGGCAAAGCGCACCTCACGGCAGCGGCAGCCAAGATAGCTCGCCAGCACCGAGCGCATCAGGCCGCGCGACAGGAGGAATAGCGTACGATCGCGCTCGTGCCGGAACCGGGCCATGCGGTCCTGTTCATCGATCGTGAGCAGCGTGTACAAGGTAAGCAAGGCCGCCCGGTCTGTCAACTCATCCGCGAGCAGATGCCAGACGTGGACTTCATCGGCGCCAATGGTATGGTGCGGCCGTTTCAGCATGTTGATCGGAATTCAATGGGAAAGCGCTGGATCAGGTTCTATTCTATAGCCGAAACGGCGACGCATTGCAAGTTACCGCTTGCGGCTTAGCGCTCGCAGGATGCCGCGCGAGTGCAAAGCCGGCAAACAGCGAAAAGGAAGAATCCCGATGGACCTGCAAGAAATGACCTGGCCGAAAGTGGCCGCGCTCTCGAAAGATACGCCTGTCGTCATCCCAATCGCCGCGCTCGAGCAGCATGGCCGGCACATGCCCGTGTTCACCGACAGCATGTTGCTCGGCGAGGTGCTGCGCCGCGTCAAGGAGATGCCGCTCAAGGATCGCGTCCTCTTCACGCCGCTCATGTGGCTCGGCAATTCGCATCACCATCTCGACTTTCCCGGCACCCTGTCGGCCAGCCCGCGCCTCTACATGGACCTGCTGATCGACCTGGCCGAGAACATGATCTTTCACGGTTTTCGTCGCATTGTCTTCGTCAACGGTCACGGCGGCAATATTGTGCCCGCACAGCAAGCGTTGTTCGAGCTCAGGCAAAAGCTGCGCGCACGCAGCGACTTGCTGCTGGTGAGCACGACGTACTGGACGCTCGGCGGCAAACCGCACGAAGTCGATCCGAACCTCAAGCAAGGGCAGGTTGGCCATGCCTGTGAGTACGAAACGTCGATGATGCTGCGCATCGCCCCGCACCTCGTCGTCGGCGATGTCGCCAAGATTGCCGAGGTCTCCTTCGGCAACGCCTTCGCGCCGGCGACCCGGGCGTGGATCACCAAGGACCGCACCGAACCGGGCCATATCGGCAATCCGGCCCTGGCGACCGCCGAGAAGGGGGAGACGATCTTTCGCGTCTTCACGGCCGATGTCGCAAAGTTTTTGGAGCGTGTGCTGGCGTGGGACGGGAAGTCGTGGGAGGGATAGCCCAGAGCGATCGCTTCAGAGGTCGGGCAGGTTGACGTGGTGTCGCCTTTTCTTCCAGGTAAGGCGATTCATTTGCCCACCCCTGGCTACTTGCTGCGCTTGCTCCCCCACCTCATTCGGTTTAGGATGAATGAAAGCCCTATCGAGTACACCATGATCATCCCTAAACTTCGATCCCCGGTCGCTCTGGTTCACGGCCTGTTCGGCTTCGACAAGCTCGGCGTTGCCGGGACTACTCTGGTCAACTATTTTCGCGGCATTCCCGAATTGTTGACCGGCGCGGGCAATCGCGTGCTCGTGCCGTCCCTGACGCCGACGGCGGGTATCGAAGAGCGCGCCAAGCAGCTCAAGGATTTTCTGGTCCTGCACTCGCCCGGCGAACCGGTTCACCTCATCGCCCACAGCATGGGAGGCCTCGACTCGCGCTACATGATCGCCTGCCTTGACATGGCCCCGCAGGTGCTCACCCTCACCACCCTCGGCACTCCGCATCGCGGCACCAGCTTTGCCGACTGGGGCATCAACCGCTTCGAACGGATCGTCAAACCGTTCCTGATCATGATCGGCATGCCGTACCAGGGCTTCTACGACCTGACGCGCGCCAGCTGCGAGACGTTCAATGAGAAAGTACTCGATGCGGCGAACGTCAAATACTTCTCCATCGGCGGCAGGCACGACGGGCACCTCCTACACCCCGAATGGCTCCTGCCGCACAGCATCGTCAGCAAGCACGAAGGCGAAAACGACGGCATTGTTTCGGTGGAGTCGGCCAAGCACGGCGAGCACTTCGAGGTCTGGGACGGCGATCACTTGATGTTGGTGAACATGCTGAACCCGATGCACCATCTGCGTGGCGCCTGGCGCGACCCGGCTCCGCGCTACGGAGCGATCTTGCGTCGCCTGGCGGATTTAGGGTATTGATTGACTTGTTTTAGCGCTTGCGCGACGTCAGGAAAATGCTAGACAAAGACCGGTTTGCGGGACGCGCTGCCGTTCTTGTTTTTGAAGACACCATCGCCATCAATCGAAAGGAACCACTCATGGCCGATCTATCACGCCGCAGCTTTCTCGAATCTGGGCTGGCCGTCACCGCCGGGCGCTTGCTGCTGCCGACGCTGGCGATCCCGACCGAAGCATCGGGTGACCTGGGCAAGTACGGCGCCTTCATCGCCGCCCAGCAACCGATGCCGACACCGGCTGAACTCGCCGCCGTCCGCTTGCGCGAAATCGCCATCCCGGCGGCGCAAGCGCCGGCCGCCAACACGCGTGCCACCGAGGACAACATCCTCGGCCCCTATCATCGCGGCAACGCTCCGTTCCGCGCCAAGATCACGCCGCCGCTCGAACCGGGTACCGTGCTGGTCATCCGCGGCCGGGTATGGGGACTCGACACGCGCCGCCCCTTGCCGAATGCGTTGCTCGACATCTGGCAGGCCGATCACCAGGGGAGCTACGACAACGACAACCCGCAGCGCCCGCCGGCCGCCAATCTTTTCGTCAATCGCGCCCGCATCATGACCGACGAGAACGGCTACTACGAGTACGAGACCATCCACCCCGGAGCCTATCGCATCGGCCCGAACGCCTGGCGGCCGCCGCACATTCATTACTGGGTGCGCAAGGCGAACTACCGCGACCTCGTCACACAGCTCTACTTCCGCGGCGACCCGCACCAGCGCGACGATCAGTTCATCCGCCAGTCTTTGATCATCGACCTGCGCGAAGTTCGTGTCCCGACGGGGACCTACAAGGTGGGCACGTTCGACATCGTGCTGCCGCTGCGTGCGTAACATACAATGACCCAAGCCCGCAGGTGAACGCAGCGAACCTGCGTTGATTTGAGGTTCCCGACCCCGCAGATTCGCTGCCTTCACCTGCGGGCTTGGGTCATTGCATGAAAGCAGAAATCCTTTCCATCGGCAGCGAGCTGACCACGGGCCAGAACCTCGATACCAATAGCCAGTGGCTTAGCCTGCGCCTTGCCGAAATTGGCATCCCCGTCGCCTGGCACACCACCGTCGCTGATGATCTGCAAGACAATATTGATGCCTTCCGTGTCGCCGTCGGCCGGGCTCAACTCGTAATAGCCACCGGCGGTCTCGGTCCGACACTCGACGATCTGACGCGCGAGGTCGTTGCCAAGGTCGCCGGGGTCGAACTGGTCTTTCACGAGCCGTCCTTCGAGCAAATCAAGGAAATGTTCGCACGCCGCAAGCGCCAGATGCCCGAACGCAACCGCGTGCAGGCGTATTTTCCTGCGGGCGCCGAGGTCATTGCAAATCCACATGGCACTGCCCCAGGCTTCGCGCTTTCCGTAACTCCCGGTTTGCCGGTCGCCATATCTCCTTGCCTTCTGATGGCCATGCCCGGCGTCCCCAGCGAAATGTACGCCATGTACGAGCAACAAGTGAAACCGCGTCTTTTGCAGCTCGGCTTCGGCGGCGGCGTGCAGATACAGCGCAAGATCAACACCTTCGGCACCGGCGAATCGCACATCGAGGAGAAGCTGTTTGATCTGACTCGGCGCGGCCATGTCCCCGAAGTTGGCATCACCGCCAGCGACGCGACCATCGCGCTGCGCATTTTCGCGCGGGCGCCGAATACTGCCGAGGCACAGGCGCAGATCGCGCCGGTCGAGGCGACGATTCGCGAACGGCTGGGCAAATTCGTCTACGGTGTCGATGACGAGGAGTTGCAACACGCCGTGATACGCCTGCTCGACGATAAGCGCAAGAGCCTGGCGACCGCGGAGAGCATCACAGCGGGACTGGTCGCGCATCGGCTCGGCCAGATCCCCGGCGCCAGCGTCTGGTTCCGCGGCGGCATCGTGGCATATACGAATCAGATCAAGGCCGAACTGCTCGGCGTACCGCCGGATCTGCTCGATTTTCACGGGGCGGTCAGCGCGCCGGTCGCCGAGGCGATGGCCGTCGGCTGCCGGGAGCGCCTGAAGACCGATCTCGCGGTGAGCACGACGGGGCTGGCGGGGCCGGGCGGGGCGACGCCGGACAAGCCGGTGGGACTGGTGTATGTGGGTTTGGCGTGGGCTGGCGGCATGTCGTCGACATCGTTCAACTGGTCAGGTACGCGCGGCGAAATCCAGAGTCGTACCGCCAAGCAAGCGCTGAACGCGGTGCGGTTGAAGCTGCTGGAGATACTGTGACTCGGTTTGCGACGCTTCGCGGAGGCGTCTTCTACTTCGCGCCGATACACCACAAATACCGCCCCCCCTTCAAATATATCCGCCCCGCCGCCACTGCAGGCGAGGCTCGGCTCGTATCGCCAAGGGTGTTGACCGCCAGCACCTCCAACACTGGTCCCGCCTTCAGCACGTAGCTCTTGCCGGCGCTCGCGCAATAGATTCGGCCATCGGCAGTGGCGAAGGGGCTGACGGCGGTTTCGATGCCTTCGAGGCGTTCCTGAAAGACCCTTTCGCCGCTGTTCCATTTCAAGCACGTCAGGATGCCGGGGCTGTGCAGGCGATACAGATAATCACCCGCGAGAACCGGCGACGAGAAGCCCTCGGAAAACGAGGGCACTTTCCATTTCAGATGCGTCTTGGAAACGTCCCCCGCGCCGGTCGCATCAACGGCAATCCCCATGCCGCCGCGACCGGAATCGACGTAGACCAGGCCGTCGCGCACGGTCGGCGTGACGGTGTCGCCCACTTGATTGGATGCTTGGAACGACCAGAGCGTATCGCCGCTGGCGGGGTCGAGGCCATGTGGGCCGCTGCTGGTCGCGGTGATCAGTTGCAGCTTGCCGTTGACTTTCGCGAGCAGGGGCGTGCTGTGGGCCCAGTTGACTTTCGGACGCTTCTTTTCCCAGCGGGTCGCGCCGTTCTTGGCATCGAAAGCGTAGATGGTTGAGGCGTTGCTTACTTGATCGCAAACGACGATAACGGCGTCTTCGAACAGGATCGGGCTGGCCCCCCAGGCAACGTCGAATTTGTACGGGTTGATCTCGTTGCGCCAGGCGATCTTGCCGTTGAAATCGACGGCAGCCACGACGGCGGAACCGAAGGCGACGTAGACGTGCCTACCGTCGGTCGCGGGAGTTGGGGCGGTATAGCCGCCGCGCAGGTCAGTCAGCTTCCAGGGGCCGGGCGGGATGACCGTGTCCCAGATTTTCTTGCCGTCCTTGGCGTCGAAGCAGAGGAGGTGGTGTTCGGGAAAGTCCTTGTCGGTGGTCCCTTCGAGCCAGTAAGACGCGGTGACGAAGACGCGCTGGCCCCAGACGATCGGGCTCGATTGGTTCTGATCGCGTTTCACCTTGTCGGATGGAAAGAGGGAGGTCTTCCAGAGGACGTTCTCCTGTGCCTTGCCGCCCCAGGTAAGCGGCAGGTTCTTCTCGTCGGCATGGCTGTTGCCGGCGGGGCCGCGCCAGGCGGGCCAGTTGTCGCCGGCGTGGATGGCGGAAGTGACTATTGCAACGAACAAGCCCGCAAAGCGATAGCGTGAGAACATATTGCCCCCCAACCGAAAATCGTGCCAGCCGGTCCTCGTTTAGCGCCCGCATGGCGCCATGCGGGCGCTAAACGAAAACCGGTTTGGCGATTCGTTATCGTTGTTTTTCCAAGTACGCTTTACACTCATCCAGGATCGCCCTGGTCGCCGTGGCGCCGACGCGCGTGACGCCAAGGGCGCGCACCGCCAGCAATCGTTCAAAGGTGCGCACCCCGCCGGCCGCCTTCACCTGCACCTGCGGCGGCGCACAGCGGCGCATCAGCTTCAGGTCGTCATCGGTCGCGCCGCTGCTGCCGTAGCCGGTGGACGTCTTGACGAAGTCGGCCCCAACCTCGCCGCAGATTCGGCACAGCATCTCCTTGTGCTCATCTTGCAGGAAGCAGTTCTCGAAGATCACCTTGACGATCGCTTGGCGTTGATGGGCGATCTCCACGACGGCGCGGATGTCTTCGCGGACGTAATCCCATTTCTTGCTGAGCACCTTGCCGATGTTGACGACCATGTCGAGCTCGACGGCGCCGTCCGTGATCGCCTGGAGGGCCTCGGCCATCTTGATCGTCGTCAAGTGCCCGCCGTGCGGAAAGCCAATGGTCGTGCTCGCCGCGACCGTTGACCCCGCAAGAATGTCGCGCGCCAGCGCGACGGCGCACGGTTTGATGCAGACCGAGGCGACGTTGCAATCTCGCGCCAGTTTGCAGCCTTGCTCCAGCTCCGCATCGGTAAGCTGCGGCTGCAACAGCGAATGGTCGATCATCTTGGCAATTTGCTGAAGCGTGAAGTCCGGCATCGGCATTCTCCCCACGAAGGCGGTCGTTGTCAGTGTAGTGCGAGCGCGGACGATTGGCCGTCATCGTTCGGCGTTCGCATCGGTGCTTCGGAACAATCATGGCCCTTCCGCCAGCGTCGCGCGAACGCTAAGGCGCTTCCAAAGAAATACCTGGTCCACTCCTGAGTGTGGGTGAGTTTGGGTGTGTGTGCATAACTTGAATGGCGCAATGCAACCCATTCTTGAAGGTGTGTGGACCAGTGATTTATTTGTAGGTTGTGGGTCAGTTCGTGGCGGCAAGATTCCGATCTTGCCGTTTATGGCGGGAATTATCGGCAAGATCGGAATCTCGCCGCCACGAAACGGGCAAACTGACCCACTACCAATTTGTGCGGCGGGAATTCACCCCAGCCTGCCCAGCTTTACAGGCGTACCGCCAATTCGTTCATGTCCTCTTGATTCCCTGGTCGATTTGGTTATAAGCACGCGCCTCAGTCCAGGGTATTTCAGGAGGATCTCATCCATGCGCCAGCCCATGCTTTTCTCGGCGGTGTTCTGCCTGCTCGCGGCCGCGCCGGCGTTCGCGCAGAGCTATGCCGCGGTCATCTTGCAAAAGGACGTCGAGGTCCGCAGCGGGCCTAGCAAAACGTTCTATCCAACGTCGAAGCTGAACCAGAACGACAAGGTGCTGGTGTTGCGCGAAGCAAAGGAAGCGCCGGGCTGGCTGGAGATCATGCCGCCGCCGGGCTCGTTTAGCTGGGTGAACAGCAAGTTCGTCAAGTTCGCCACTCCCGGAGATCGTCTCGGCGTCGTCGATGCCGACCTGACCCGGCCCGTTTCGTTTCTGCCGGGCAGTGTCTTGGTCAACCAGGAGCCAAACCGCGAAAGTGTGAAGGTGATGCCGGGAACGATCGTTGAACTCCTGGAACGCCCGCTCACGGTCGGCGGCGAGACATGGCTCCCGGTCAAGCCGCATTCGAGCGAGGTGCGCTACATCCCGGCCGAGGCAGTGAAAGCCTCGACCGTGGTCACCGCCGCTTCGACCGGCCCCGCGAACTGGACGCTGACGCCGAACGGCTACGTCAAGGACCCGGTGCTGGCGGAAGCAGACAAGGAACTGGCGGCAGGAAACCGCGAGCGCGCCAAACAATTGTATTTGCAGGTTGCCAACACGAGTGTGGACCAAAACAACAAGCGCTATGCCCAGGACCGCTATGCCAGCTTGCAGAATCCGACGGTTCCCGCGACCACGACCTCGCTGTCGCCGGCCAATCCGTTGCCTGGCCCCGGTGTCGCCGCACAGATGCTGAAGGCGGCGGAATGGAGCACGTACGGCCGGCTGCGCGACACGAAGCTGCCGAACGACAACGGCCTGCCGCTGTATGCCCTGGAAGACGGTCGCGGCGGCCTGCCGATCTACATCACGACAGTGCCGGGCAAGTCGTTGCAGACCTATCTGGGCCGCTGGGTCTCCGTCTACGGTCCGACCATGTATCGCCCGGACGTGCGGATGCAGTACGTCGTTGCGTCGCACGTGGCGGTGCCGTGAGCGAACGCGAATTCGGTTAGCGTTCGCGCGCCGCCACGCGAACGCTAAGCCGCAAGGGGCAAACGAACAGGGCCCGCGAGTATCACCTCGCGGGCCCTGTTCGTTTATCGATGCGGCATTCTCTTAATGGTTCAAGATGAACTCATTGCTGTTGAGCAACGCCCACATGATGTCCTGGTAATAGGCGGACCAGAACGCAGTCGGCTGCGAGTTGGGCGGCGGCGGTGCAGCGCCTCCCTTGGCGCGGAAGTTGTACATCGCCGGGCTCATGTAGTCCTTGAGTTCCTTGTCCGAGGCGGGCCGGCCCAAGGCGTGCATGTACCTGTCCTGAATGGCGAGCTTGAGCGACGGATAAGAGGCGCCGCGGTTCTTCTCCACCTGGGCCACGGTGCCTTCCGGATCGGTAAGGGCCTTATTGGTTTCCTGGCCGTTCATCATGAGCAACGCCTGGACGACCGTGCCGGAGTACGAGCCTTCCTCCCCCTCGTCGTTGCCGAAGTTGCTGACGAGCTGGTTGAACCAGGTTTCGCCCTTGGCGAGTTTGGCGTCCTTTTCTTTCTGGGTGTACTTCTGCCAGCGGGGATGCGTCGCCACGGTCACCGAGGCGTACATCACTTCCGGCGACATCGGCTTGAGGAGCATGCGCGCGAACAGCGTCTCGTCGTCGGTCTTGTCGTTCCACTTGTTTGCCTTGCTGGACAGGCCATACGCCTGGCTGTTGCAGATCCAACGGACCAGCGCTTTGGGGTTGTGGCCGTACTTCTCCGCCCAGTCCTTGCTGAGCGTATTGAGCAGTTCCGGATGGGAGACCGGATTCTGTTCGTGGAAATCATCGACGAGACCGCGCATGAAGCCCGAGCCGAAGAAGTGGCCCCACATGCGGTTGACGAACGCCTTGCCGAAACTCGGATCCTTGGTGATCAGTTCGGCAAGTTTTTCGCGGCGAGGCTTATTGTAGTTTTCGGGGATCGTCGTCTTGTCAAGGTATTCGGCTTCCGTGAAGAAGAGGACGGCGTTGCGGCGTTCATAGCTGATGATGCCTTTGGTGTTGAAGGACAGGTTATCCTTGAGGGTGAGCTGTTGAATGTCGCCCTTGTCGGCCTTATCTTTCTTCTTTTTGCCCATCATGCCCGGTTTGCCGCTGACATCCACCTGGCGCAGGAAGGCATTGACGCCCCAGAAGTGGTGCTGCTTCAACTCGTCGTTGAAGGGGTGGTCGTGACACTGGACGCACTGGGTGCGAATGCCGAGAAACAAACGCGTGGTGCGGGAGGTAGCGGGGATCATGTCCCAACCGCCGCTCTTGGCCTTGTCCTTGACTTCCTCGCCGAGATTGTGCAGGAGAAAGTTGATGGCGGGATTACCGTTGGTGATGCCTGCGCCCGAAATGAGCTGGGTCGCGGTTTTTGACCAATCGGGAGCATCCTTCGAGTCGCCACTGAACTGGTCCTTGAGCCAATCGTTCATCTGCTGCTGGTACCCCTTGTTGGAACCGGAGCGCGTCATGAGGTGGACGGTCCAGAGATCGGCGAAGTTTTTCGCGAACTCTTCTCCCCTGCCGTACTCCTTGCCGTCAAGCATGGCGTCGATGAGCCAGGCGCGGCGTGTTTGTTCGGTGTGCTTCATGAAGGCGTTGATCTCTTCAATCGTCGGAATGCGGCCGACAATGTCCAGCGAAGCGCGGCGAATGAACTCGTAGTCGGTGCAACGTTCGGACGGATAGGTGCTGTTGGCTTTCCAGCCCTTGGTGATGTGCTCGTCGATCAGGGCGACATGCTGCGCGCCAGTAGCCGGCGGAAGATCCTTCCGGACAGGGAAGGTGGCCGGCGGCGGCTCGATCTTGGCCTCCTTCTTCGGCGCATCCTTGTCTTTCTCGCCTTTGTCCTTGTCCTTGGCTTTCGTGGTCGCCTTTTGCGCTTGAGCGGTGTTCTCGTGCGCCATTGTGATGACGAAGCCCGCCAGGACCAGTCCCGCGACGGCCCACAGCATTCCATACCGGCTGAATCGATTGGTGTTCATCCCAGGCTCTCCCGTTGAAAATCGGTTCTACTACGAAACCTTGATTTGTTGTGCGATCGATACTCTGTCCATCATAGAATGATGTACGCAAGGGTGTCAAATAAAATCCCTTGGTAAGTCAGACGCGCCGAAGATGCAAAGAGTTCCCAATGATCGAATACCAAGAGCAGAAAGTGATCGTGAACATCCGTCAAGCAGACAGCGACGATCTGCTCGACCGCATCACGGCGTTTCGAAACGGCATGGAGCCGGAGGCTATCGACCTGATCGAGCGCGAACTGCAGCGCCGCGGCGTGACGCCGGCGCAAATCGCCGAGCGCTCCGAACATTGTCAGCGCGACTGCGTGTTCCATGCCGACGGGACAGCGAAGAAATGCGCCCGGTGCCGAAAGCCCGCCGTTCGCGAGCAATGGAGCTGGCACAAGCTATTCGGATTGCTGCCGCTGTTTCCGCGACCGATGTGTTTCTGCAAGGAACACGCGGCCATCAACTCTTCAGTAGGCCATCAACGTCCGCCTGCGTGATGCGGGTACCCTTCTTGTCGAGCCGTTCGCTGAGCCAGCTCAGCACCGATGGAATGTACGGCACTTTGCCCTGCTTGAGGAGCACAAGCATGCGCGCGTCACGGCGCGTGTGTTCCTTTTTCTTCAGGACGCCGTTCTTGCGGCGCGACGTCTTCATATCGAACTGCCGCTGCATGCGGCGGACACGGCGCATTCCCATGACAGATACCTCAAGCGCGACCAGGCATTTTCCAAAGTAATTTCTTAGCGAATCCAGCGCCGACGAACAGGGCGTCCGGCAAGTTTTGCCGTGGTGAAGGCGGCTTGCCTGCACGGACAGTGCAACAGGCGAGCCGCCGGTTGCCACGAGGCATACTGCATCAGCGATTCGTGACCACGACAATTTGCGTGTGGTGATACATATCATGCTGCCGGCCGATGATGCGTGCCGATCCGCCGGTCATGTCCTTCAAGCGCTGCCAGTCTTCCAGCGGCATGAAAACGTACACGGGGCGGCGTGATTGCAGGAAATTCGCCAGAGCGTTTTCGTCGGGTAGATGTTCGACGTTGCGTTTCACATAGAAGTTCAAGCTGGGAAGGTGCTCCAGCTGCCAGCAGCCGATGCGGATGTCTTCCTGACGCTGAAATGTATCGGACTGTTCGACGAGCGGCCGCGGCGCCTTGTAGCGATTGAAGGTCACGCTGCCGAACGCCGCCATCGGCCCGAGCAGCAAGACCGCGCATACGGCGACAGTGACAATAAAGCGGCCATGCTGGCGCGTGCGGGCGAACCACCAGCAGGCGGCCGCCGCGATGATCGGGATTAAGCCAAGGAACGCCCAGTGCTCGAGGCCGGGGAAGTATCGGCCGCGCAGAATCGCAAGCTCGCCGACGCCCCCTGCGATGGCCAAGCCGAGTGTGAAGACAATGCCGATCAGAATCAAGCCGACGACGCCCGCATGGATGAAGCCGCTCGGCACCTGGATCGCAGCTGTTTGCCAGCGCTGCAGAAAACGCGCGATGAGCATCGTGCACGGAACTATTGCCGGCAGGACGTAGTTCGGCAGCTTGGTGGCTGCGATGCTGAAGAACAGCAAATATACGGCGATCCAGCACACGAGCAATCGATACGCCGCCGCGTTGTCGGTCACTCGCGTCTCGCCTTGGTTGTTGGACGCAGGGTTGTCCGATCCGGCGACCCAGCGGGTTTGCCAGCGCGTCCATGGGGATCGGATCGCCGACCAGAGGCCGAACCAGCACGCGATGCCGAGGAAGATCGACCACGGGGCAGCGCCGACGATCAGCACGACGAGATAGTAGCCGGGGAAGCCATGGTGATTCTCCATGGCGGCGGTTCCACGCTCGATGTTGTGCTTCCACAGGAATCCCGACAAGAATTCTCCCTTCGTCTCAATGCCGACCCACACGTACCAGGGCAAGGCAGTCAGCACGAAGGTGCCGAACGCGAGGAACCAGCGGCAATCCAAAGGGATGCGCCATTGGCGTTCCCATACCAGAAAGAGCGTGACGATGGCGCCGGGCAGAAGAAGGCCGACGGGGCCCTTCGCCAGCACCGCCAGGCCCGAAGCGGCGCCGAGCAGCGTGAACCACCACCAGCGGCGCTCGGCAAGTCCGAACCAGAAAATGGCGAGCGTCAGAACGGTGCAAGCGTTGAGCAGGCTGTCGGGGTTGGCGAAGCGGGCCGCCCCGCACAACATCGGTGTGGTGGCAACGATGACGCCAGCGAGCAGGCCGGTGCCGCGCGTGAACATGGACCGGGCCAGTTCGTAGGCCAGTAGCACCGTAACGAGCGCCGCCAATGCGGACGGGAAGCGAGCCGCGAACTCGTTGACGCCGAAGGCCTGGTACGCAAGAATTTGCAGCCAGTAGAGCAGGGCGGGCTTATCGACGCGCAGTTGCGAGTTGAATGTGGGGACGATCCAGTTGCCCGCCTCCATCATCTCGAAGGCGCATTCGCTGTTGCGCCCTTCATCGAGGTCCCAGAGCGTCGCGCCGCCCAAATTGAGGAAGAACATCACGCTGCTGATGCCGATCAGCAAGAGATGGTGCCAGCCGCGGTGATGGAAGCGATCGATCATTCCATGATCCTTGTGGCCGAGATCGGTTGTAAACGAGCCCGTGCATTATAAAACAATGTCGAATCGCGGCGAGGCCAGATTCGGCTGCACGGGCGCCAAACGTAGACCGGACTCCTTATGACCACTCCCCTTTTTGTCGGTCTTGACGTCGGCGGCACCTCCATGAAGGCAGGGGTCGTTGACGATTCGGGCAAGCCCCTGGGCTCGATCAGCGTGGCGACCGAAGCTCATCGCGGGCAAGCGTTTGGGATCGAACGCATGTGCGAGGCGATTCGCAAGGCGGCGACGGCCGCCGGCGTCTCGATGGGCGACATCGCGGCGATCGGCGTGGCGACGCCGGGGACCATGGACATCCCGGCCGGTCTCATCCTTGATCCGCCCAACCTGAAGCCCTGGCGCAACGTTCCCGTGCGCGATCACATTCACAACGTCTTCCAGATTCCCACTGCTTTCCAGAATGACGCCAATGCGGCTGCCTTCGGGGAGTTCTGGGCAGGCGCGGGTAAAGACGCGCACAGCATGGTCCTGTTCACCCTGGGGACCGGCGTCGGCGGCGGCATCATTATCGGCGACCTGGTGCTCGAGGGCGAGCACAGCCACGGCGCCGAGCTAGGGCATATGAAAATCGAAATGACCAACCCACGCCAATGCGGGTGCGGCCGTTGGGGCTGTCTCGAAGCATACGGGAGTGCAACTGCCGTGGTGAAGCGTGCAACGGAGACGCTGGCTCAAGAAGGGGTGAACTCCACCCTGACAACGCTGCAAATCGCGGCGGGAGGCTTGACGGCTCGCCATGTCTTCGAGGCAGCAAGCGCCGGCGACCCGATCGCGGACAAGATCGTCGAAGATACAGCTTATTACTTAGCGATTGGCGCCGTGAACATGATGCACACCATTGACCCGGACATGGTCGTGTTCGCAGGTGGAATGGTGGCAGCGGGCGAATCCTTCTTGCAGCGTATCCGCAAGCATGTCAAGGAATTAGCGTTCCCGGTACCTGCTGAACGGACCAGGATCAACTACGCGCAGCTGGGAAGCGATGCCGGCTTCATCGGTGCAGCTGCATGCGGGCGCAAACTTTTTCGAGAAAAAAAGCAGAAAGGCTGAGGCGAATTCCTCACGCTCTGCTATCCCATCTCGCTAATAAGGCAAGGTATTTCCCGAGAATCCGCAAATGCCCCATTTTGGATTAAGTGGCGTAACTACAAGCGCGGAATAACGTTACTTCAACGCTTGGACACGCGAATAAGCGCATTTTTCTTACTTGTGCGCAATGATTCGGTTTTGCAGCTGATTCCAAGATGCGTGCCAAATATTCTCAAAATGTCGAGAAATGCCATCGGCGCAGCTTGACCTGGGCAAAACGGACGGGTACGATGATATTAGATGAGCCTTGGAACTCTTTTGGGTCCATGAGGATACGCAACGCCAGCGTGGCCCTTGGTCGCCGAGACTCACCGCTGGTTGCTTCAGGGGAAGCGGATCTTCACCGGCGCACGGATTCGGTTTAACATACCGAATATGTGCGTGGGAACCAGATACAGAAACGTGGCTCTGTCTCCAAAAAGGATTGACGGCGATGTTAGTACTGTCTCGCAAGAAAAACGAAAGCATTGTCATTAACAATGACATCACCGTCACCGTCGTTGAGATTCGTGGCGACAAGGTTCGTCTTGGTATTGTCGCTCCGAAAGAAGTTCCCGTCCACCGCCAGGAAGTCTACGAAGCCATTCACGGCAAACCGGCGGACACGGAACCGAACCCCAGCGCGGTGGCTAAACCCGTTGACTGATCGACTCTGATCGACCTCTTTGACTCTTCCTCGGGCATTCCCTTATTTGCCTCCGCGAAGAGTTTTTTTGTGCGAACGCCTCTTCACCCATCAACAAAACTTCACGTCTGTAAACTAAATTATCGCGTTTCCTGATTCCGTCAAGGGGGCTTGGGGGCACAACCTTTCTCTTCCACTCATGTGGGTAGACGGTTCGCTGTTAAATCCCCGGTGCCTGTGATCTGTTTGCACCACCTCGGCCGATCCCCATTTCGTGTTCGTCCTCAATATCCGATCATTTGCTTTGTGTAATGCCGTACGTCTTTGAACTCGACCTCTACCACCACCTCGACGTTTGGCGTCACGTTCTTCCACGACCGGCGATCAAACACGGTCATGCCGCGCGTCAGCTCCCCCTGCGTTTCGACATCGACGTACATGTGTCTCGTGTGCGTCGCATCTGGCAACGCAACGACTACCACGCCCAGGATGTCCTTCAAATGAAAACCCTCGATGCCGTACAGGTGCGAGGTGGCAGCGACCCCGAAAGGGATGATCTGCCGGAGAAAATGGTACGCGGACGAAAGCTCCGTCTCGGCGCCAAGGAGGTCGGTCGGCGAATACACTACTTTCCGCATCATGTCGAGCGGGATCAGCGTGATGGCTGCCTTGCACTGCATGACGCGACGGGCAGCGTTCGCATCGCAATAGAAATGAAATTCGCTCACCGGCCCGGCATTTCCCGGCTCGTTGAGCGCGCCCCCGACCACGACGATTCGTTTGAGCTGCGCGGGCAGATCGGGAGAAAGATCAAACGCCCGCGCCAGCACCGTCAGCGGGCCCATACAGATGATCGTCAGCTCGTGTGGATACTGACGAACCAGTTCGACGAGCAGCTTCTCGCTGGCGGGGAGGTGATGGAGTGAAGCGCACGGAAAATCGGTGTGACCCAGCCCGAGCGGACCATGAAGCTTCGTGCCGTCGAGGCCGTAGTCCACGTCGGGAGCGGCTCCCAGGCGAGGCAGCCGCGGCGGATCGAGTTGATCCACGATGATGCGCAAGTTCTTCGTCGCCTGGACCGCCGACACGTTGCCCGGAGTCGCCAGCATGGCGACCACTTCAAGCTCCGGATCATTGAGTGCAAGAGCGATGGCAAACGCGCCGTCAATCCCCGGATCGCAGATGAGGACGACCTTCTGTGTCATGACTGAATCCTCCATAATGCCGCTTGCGGCGCAGCACTCGCTTCACGCGCTCAGTCGTTGCAACGTACCTAGAACTTGCAGCGCGTCCTTGGTCGCGATTGCCGACCTCGCCAGTTCCACGCCGTCAAGCAACGATTTCGCTCGCCCCGCGGCCAGCAGCGCCGCCGCGGCATTGGCGATGACCACGCGTTGTGCCGCCCCCGTCGTGCCCCCAAGTACTTCCTTAATCATACCCGCGCTGGCCTGTGCATGGGGAGCGGAAAGTTCGGATAACGCGCAAGGTTCCAGGCCAAAGTCGGCGGGCGTCCACTCATGCCTGGCGATGCCGCTTCCGCACACCTCGCGCACCAAAGTCGGCGCAGACAGGCTGACCTCGTCGAGCCCATCTCGGCTGCACAGGACCAGCGCGTGTTGCGTGCCGAGTTGCGCCAGTGCCTCGGCCATGCGATCGAGCAAATTCACACGGCCAACGCCCAGCAGCTGCCGTTTCGCTCCGGCGGGGTTGGCGAGCGGGCCAAGGCAGTTGAAGATCGTCGGCACGCCCAGGCTGCGCCGAACCGCGGCGACGTGCTTCAGAGCCGGATGAAACAGCGGCGCAAAGCAAAACGCGAAATTGGCCTCCTTCAGGCAGAGCCGGGCGAAGTCCGCATCGCCGTCGATCTTGACGCCCAGGGCCGCCAGGACATCGGCGCTGCCCGTTCGGCTCGATACCGAGCGATTGCCGTGCTTGACAACGGGAACGCCAACGCCGGCAACGACTAGGGCAGTCGCCGTGCTGATATTGAACGTCCCCGAGCCATCGCCGCCGGTACCACAAGTATCGAGCGCGTCATCCCGCCCGGAATCCCAGCGAATCATGTGGTCCCGCAACACCTGTGCCGCCCAGGCGATTTCGCGTTCCGATTCTCCCTTAGCGCCCATGGCCAGGAGAAACGCGGACGCGTCCGTCTCGCCGCACCGGCCCGCCATCATCTCGCCCATCATCCAGCGAAGTTGCGGCTCCGTCAATTCATGGCTCGCGTTGATTGTTTCCAAGATTTCGGTGAGGTGATTCACAAATTATTCCAATGCCGCCATGCGTGATCTGAAAGCACTCCCACAGATTGGTCCGCCCGGCAGTTTCGCGCCGTAGAATCGCTACGGGTAGAGAATTATCCTACATTTTTTCATCAATTCGGCAAAACTGCTCTTTTCTTGTGTACGAGCGTATAATATACTGGGGTTCAATGTGTAAGGCTGTCGATTAAGTTAAAAGTCTCTGTCTCAAAAACCGAAGGGGGATTGCCATGGCGGACTTCAGCCAACTCACCGAGCGTCAGAAGGAAATCTACCATTTCATTCGGACAAAGATCGAAAGCCGGGGCTACGGCCCAACTGTTCGGGAGATCGGCGACGGATTCAAGATCAAGTCGCCGAACGGCGTGATGTGCCACTTGAAAGCGTTGGAAAAGAAAGGGCTAATCACGCGCGAGGGGCGATCGGCCCGCGCGATCCAGCTGGTCAATCATCGGCCGCCGGCACAAGGCCTCCCCTTCCTGGGCAAAGTCGCCGCCGGCACTCCGATCGCAGCTGCCGAGCAAAACGAACGCCTCGAGATCGACGAAATCTTCGGCGGGCCCAATCGCTTCGTCCTGCAAGTTCGCGGCAATTCCATGATCAACAGCCACATCCAAGACGGCGATTACGTCGTCATCCAGCAGCAACAGACCGCCACCAACGGCGAGCGCGTAGTCGCCATGATCGACAATGAAATGACGCTCAAGCGTTTCTACAAGGAAAAAGACCACATCCGACTGGAGCCGGCCAACGATACGATGGCCCCGATCATCGTCGAGCCAAGCCAGGACGCGCAGGTGCTGGGGATATTGGTGGGGGTGTTGCGGAGGTGCTAGTGCGTCGTCCACTCTTAAACTTGGTGTACACCGTTGATGAGCCGGTAGCTTAAGCGACGATTCGTTCTGAAAACCCGTCGCTAACGCTTCCGGCTCGTATCCCAAGCCGCGCGAATGCTCAACGATGACCGTCAATTTATCACACGCTCTTCAACCGCGACGAAAAAGTGATGCCTTCCGCGACCGGATCGTGCGTCAGGAATCGCACTAGCATCCTGTTGGTGCGCTCGTTGCAAAGCCGCGCTTGTTCCGCGTCGATTTTCAGCCGCGGATGCTCGAAGCGGTGCAAGAGGTGCCGCATCATGCCTTGCGTGCGCACCGGCGACCAGTCGCCAAGGATGTCCATGCCGATCAGATCGTTGCCGGCCGCCTTCAGGAAGAACTGCAAGATCTCCTGCACCTCCGTCAGATCGAGATAGCCGGAATCCCAGTTCACGACCGATTCGGGCATCCACATCACATCTTTGTCGAGCGAAATGTAAAGCGGCAAGCAATCCAGTTCGTCGAGATGGCGCCACAGGAGTTCTTCCAGGCGTTCGTGGTTGATCGGCGCATCGAAGTTCGCCCGCAGCGGCTTGTGCGGCAGGTCGCGCCAGAAGCCTTTCTTGAATGTCCGAAACGCGGGGAGCGCGACGATCTTGCCGGCATGCAATTGAGCCGTCGGGGCAAGCCAGCGCCAGGCGTTGTCGAAATCCATGTCGCCGCCGAGATGGAAGATGCGGCGCACGTTGGGCAACTTGGCCGCGTGATGCAACCAGGTGCCGCAATGCAGGATCGGAAAGCCGCGCATCCAGTCGGGATGCTTGTCGAGAACGAGCAGGTTGAACGGATGCCGCACGCGCCGCAAAAGGGCCAGCGTGAGGTGGTGGAAATCGCCCGAGCCGAGCAAGGTGATGCTCGGGTCAAGTTGGTCTGCGGCGCTCAAGAGCCGATCGAGCCGGCGCTCGAAGCGATGGAAGCGATTCCAGCGACAGCCGAGCCGCAGACGCGGGCCCCAATGGCGCATGTCGAAGACATCAGGCCGGAAGGTACGCAAGACACGTTCCTGAGCGGTGATGCTGCCATCCAGATCGATCACACGAATGCGCATGAGGTGGTCCACCTTTCCGGAAAGATACCGATCAGTCGAGCGGGCATGGTAACGAGGCGGCGGGAGAATACAAGTGCAACTGGCGCGGCGGCCTGCACCAAGGAAATATGGCGGCGGCGGGCGCTTACGCGGCCAGACGCGCGGACGAAAGGTGCCGTCCGAGGAAGGAAAGGATCAAGTCTCGATAGGCGAGGCCGCCGCGCGTGCAGACGTCATTGTGCGTCGCCCCGGGGACCACGTGAAGCTGGCTGGTGTGGGGAAGTTGCCCGGCGAGCGTCTCGACCTCGTGCGGCGGCGCGTGCGGATCGTCGCTGCCGGTCACGAGAAGCACGGGACGCGAGGCCAACTTGGCAATGTGGGCGATCGGGGCGACATCGCGGACACGCAGTCCCAACCGACGCTCCGTGAACCAGAGGATGCCGCGGCGAAAATGCTGAAACCAGGCCGGGTAGCCGCAACCGACGCGATGCTGGAACGCGCGATGCAGGTCGTCATAAAGGCTTTCCAGCACGATAGCCTGAAACGCTTCGGCCGCGTCGTCAGCAAAACACAAGGCCGCGGCTCCCATCGAGACGCCCAGCGCTGCACACGGCGAGTTCGGCCAGCGGTCCCGAATGAAGCCCGCGATCGCTTCAACATCGTGCCGTTCGTGATAGCCGAAGCTGGTGCGGCGTCCGCCGCTTTCACCGTGGGCGCGATGATCGAACGCGATGCAGCGAAACCCGGCCTGACTCAAAAACGCGATGCGTTCGAGCATGTCGGTGCGGTTAAGCCGCATGCCGTGAAAAAGCGCGATGGTGGCGTGCGGCGCCGCCGGCTCGATGCACCAACCCTTCAACACGATGTCGTCCCTGGCGAAACATTCAACCCGATTGATGTGGACGCGGCCAAGGTGCTCGGGCAGGCCCACCACGGCCGGCGAGCGGCGCGTCAGCCAGTGTGACACCGTGTACGCGGTCGCCACGTAGCCGATACCCGAGGCCACGGTCAAGCGTGGCCAGAGTTCCTGCAACCAGGTGGTTTGTTGCGGAGTCGTGTTCATGGGTTTGAAGTTTTACGCCGCTCGCCGCCGGTTATTTTTTTTTTCAGCTTCTGCCGCCACAGTTGCGCTATCCTCGGGAAGAACGATGCGAAGTACTGTCCAGGCTGCCAGAACGGCAACGACCGCCGCCAACCCGACCGGGAACATGGCGATCTCGCCCCAAATGTCGCGTGCCTTGCCGACGGCCGAGGCGCCTACCACGCTGCCCAGGCATTCGATCGCAAGAAACCAGGCATAGGCGCGGGCCATGCCGTCTTCCGGGATGCGGTCAGTCAACAGGGAGAGCGCCAGCGGATACATCGCGGCGACGCATGCGCCGAAGACGAACAAAGTGCTGCCAAGCAGGACTGGGTCTGTCAGCCAGGGAATCGTAAACAATCCGAGCGCCGTGAGCGCGTAACAGCCGAGCAGGACCGGTGTCTTCCCGCAGCGGTCGCCGAGCCAGGAGATCGGCACCAGCAGAAGGATGATGCCGACCGTCGTGATGGCCACGAACATCCCGGCTATGCCAGGGCTGTAGTGTTCATGGTTCACTAGGTAAAGCGACAGGAAGGCGACCAGGAATCCTTCGAGGAAGCCCTGACACCAGGCGGTTCCATAGCTGAGGAAGTTGTACACGAGAGCGAGCGGGGCAATTGCGATCTGAATGGATGCGGGCTGGAATGGGACCGTTATGCCCGCCAATGCACTCGCGGCCGTGGCAGAAACCATGCCGCCTAGGCAGAACGGCAGTAGCGTGCCGATTTCGTACATATGCAAACTGATGCCCATGCCGGTCGACCCGCCGAGCACCATGGCCAGGCCAAAGTAGCCGAAATTCTGTGTCTTCTTCTCTGGAGCCGAATCACGGCTGACGATGGTCTCGAAAGGAATGACGCACATGGCACCGGACCAGCCGTTCAGAAAGCGCAGCGAGAAACAGGCCAACTCCCCACCGAACCATGGGAATAGCAGCAAGGTCGCGCCCGAACCGATCAGGCCGATGGCCGCGCAGCCGGTTGGCCCAAGACGCCGGGTCAGCCATGGCACCGAAAACGAGCCGACCGCCATGCCGAGATAGTAGAACGCGTGCGCTAACCCGACGACCGTGTCGTTGGCGTCCTGCGCCTTGCTGAGCCAGTGCGAGACGGCTTGCGTGCCGATGCCGAAGCTGAAGGACCAGCTGGCAGTCGCGACGCAAATGAGCCACAGAGATCGCGCGTTGAGAATCACCGGCAAGCTTCCATGCGATAGGTGAATGGAGTTCCTTGCGCCGCGAGGACGAATGTCATCCGCCGCGCAGGATCATACCATCTATCCTTCGGACAAACGAAGGTGCAAAGTTTGGCTAAACTCGGCCGGATGTGAAAAAAACGTCAGCAAGTCGGTCTGAGCGTCGGCCGATTCAGGTGGACAGCGGGAATTCGAATGTTCAAGAGTGATACGAGAACCGCCGCTTGCGTTTGGAAGGATCGATCGGCGGAAACAGTTGCCCGCCAAACCAGCCGCCGATCAGCGACACCGTGATGATGCCGCCAAGCGTGAGGACGACGGCTTCGAAAACGAACTTCGGATTGCTGATCTGCACGCCCAGGACGATCGCACTGGCGGCGAGTCCAACGCACAAGCCTTGCTTCAAACCGTTTCGCGTGGCCGCCCCGGCAAAGCCCGCTCCCATGAGCACGACCAGAGCCGAGATCTCCATGCTTACCAGCTGAGCTTGTAACTTGGTCGCCATCAAGTTGCCGTTGCTGGCGCGGATCAAGAACTCGAAGATGGCGTGCGACCAGACCACGCCGATGACGACGAGGAAGGCGCCCGCGCAGACACGGCCGACGTGAACCGGGCCATTGAACGCCTTTCCCAGTGAGAAGCCAATGGAGGGAATGGGAATAGGCGTCGAGGTACCGCCGTTTTCAAGTTCTGGAATCCTGGGAGTCGGCTGCCAGATCAACATACCGAGCGCGGCGCCGATGGCGCCAGTGGCCAGATGGATAACTGGCTCCGCGTAGACTAGCATGGAAGAGAACGACTCGCTTTGGTGCCCATGCATGAAGAGAGAAAAAATGCCGCTGGCCAGGCCGACCATGGCGCCATAGATGATGCCGCGCGATTGGCCCGCTCCGGATAATCCGCCGCCGATGAGGAGGCTGAATCCGAGAATGGCATGGTGCAGAACGATGCCCCACTTGGTATCAAAGACCTCAGCGTCATCTCCGAGGGCCAAACTGCCGGCAGTCAGTAGATGGCGCAGGCCGAAATTCAGGCCCTGGGCCAGAATCAGGCCGATGAGGATTTTGCCCCATGGTGTTTGCTGCCATTGCGATGGCTCGTCTTTCACTGGGGCCGGCGCCGGCTCGGTTTGCAGATTTTGCGCATGGTAGAGCAATACCACGTTGCAAAGCGGGCACACGCCGTTTTCTTCGAATAGCTGCTTGCATTGCGGACATACCAGTGGCATGACGGGGATCCCTTCACCGAGTGTCTCTTGGCGTTTTCAAGAGTTCAGCACAACTTTAGATTATTATTTTGCTGTAGGCGGCCTTTTTGCGTATTTTTTGACGATTGACGCGGGAACTGAGTCATTCGAGGGCCGGATGGCCAATCCGTCCCCGTGCCCGAGGAATCCATCATGGCAACGGATTACATCCTGGCCATCGATCAGGGAACGACAAGCACTCGGGCCGCGATTTTCAATGAGTGCGGCCATTGCCTCTCCAGTGCCGCGCGCGAGTTTCGCCAGCTGTACCCTCGGCCAGGCTGGGTCGAGCATGACCCGATGGAGATCTGGGGCACTGTCGCGACCGTCGTTCCAGAGGCCCTCGCCCAGGCTCGCATCGTTGCGGGCGACCTGGCGGCGATCGGCCTGACCAACCAGCGTGAGACCGTTCTCCTCTGGGATCGCGCTACTGGACAACCGGTCACTCCGGCAATCGTCTGGCAAGATCGCCGCACCGCTGACTTCTGTAAAGACCGCCAAGCCGACGAGCCCTGGCTCTTTGAACGCACCGGCCTTGTCCTCGACCCGTATTTCTCCGCAACGAAGATTCGCTGGCTCCTGCAGAACGATCCCGCCTTGCGGGCGCGCGCCGAGGCCGGGCTTCTTGCGGTCGGCACCATCGACACTTGGTTGCTATGGAATCTGAGCGGTGGAAAGGCCCATGCGACCGACCGCTCCAATGCGTCGCGTACCTCCCTTATGAACCTGCAAACGGCAACCTGGGACGCCGATCTGTGTCGCTTTTTCGAGATTCCCCAGGCGATTCTCCCCGCGATCCAGCCGAGCGTCAGCAAGTTCGGCGTCACCGCGGCGATGCCGTTTCTGCCCGCGGGAATCCCGATCGCCGGCATGGCGGGCGATCAGCAAGCGGCCCTGTTCGGCCAAGGAGGCTTTCGCGCCGGCGAGGCGAAGTGTACTTACGGCACCGGCGCCTTCTTCTTGCTCCATACCGGCGCGAAGCCGATCCACTCCAAGCACCGCCTGCTCAGCAGTCTGGCGGCGACCATCGATGCGCGGCCGCAATATGTCCTCGAAGGGAGCGTCTTCATTGCCGGGGCGGCGGTGCAATGGCTGCGCGACGGTCTGCATCTCGTCGCCGCCTCCAGCGACAGTGAAACGCTCGCCGCCCAGTCGTCGCCGGATGAGCCGATCCTGCTGGTGCCTGGCTTCGTCGGCCTTGGCGCGCCGCACTGGCAGCCCGCCGTGCGCGGCATCCTGTTCGGCCTGACGCGCAACACCTCGGCCGCCGACCTGGCGCGGGCGGCTCTGGAAGGGGTCGCGCTGCAGGTGGTCGATCTCATCGCCGCCGCCGATAAAGATACGCAGAAGCCGCTCCAGTCGCTGCGCGTGGACGGCGGCATGGCGCGCAACGCCTGGTTCCTGCAATGCCAGGCGAACCTGCTCGGCAAACCGGTGCTGGCGTCGGTGCAACCTGAGGCAACTGCGCTGGGCGCCGCTTTCCTGGCCGGCTTGCAAGTCGGCGTGTGGTCCGATCTCGATTCGCTGCGGAAACTGACGCAGACGAACCAATGCTTCGAGCCGATGTGGGACAACGAACGACGTCGCCGCAAGCTCACGCAGTGGCATCGCGCGGTGCAGGCGGCGATTGCTTTCTATGCACCAACATCGGAGCCTGAAGCGTAAGCGAAGAGGGTGAACCGAGGAGGCATGATGACCCCGCCCCCGAAAAAACTGGATGGCGCGAACGTCCTTGTCTGGGCGCCGCTCGACGACAGCGTGGTCGCCACAGGGTTCTGCATACACACGGTCGGCGGGAAATTGATCACGGGGCCTGCGGCCTTAGCAATCTGCGTCTACAGCGAGCAGACGAGTGAGTATTACCTGTTTCATTGCGATAAATCGTGGCGGGTTCTTGCCGACACCTGTCATGACACCTTGGAACTTGCACAGCGGCAGGCAGACGCGGAGTACGCTGGTGTCTCTGCGCTCTGGCGTGCGCGGGCCTAACACTACAGCGCTATCTCCCCTCTCCCATGTACTCATGGAAGAGGGGTTAGGGGTGAGGGTTTAATGGACATTGCACAATCGAGGGCGGCCCCCTCACCCCCGGCCCCTCTCCCCCTGGGTACAGGGGGAGAGGGGAGTAAGACGATGGCGCGTCGAGAGTTACAGCATTACGCTTTGCGAACCCAGCGCTGTAGTGCCAATCAATCAGGTGGGTGTCGTCAAATGGATGAACGAACTTTCTTGCCGGTTGGTCCTCTATGTTAACCCGCGAAGTCTTACGTCAGGTGCGCCGCCTGCAACTCCGCGCTCGCCGCGCCGTCGAGGATCCGCTCGGCGGCGCCTATCGCAGTGTCTTCAAAGGCGCCGGCATCGCCTTCGAGGAGGTGCGTGAGTATCAGCCGGGCGATGAAATCCGCAGCATCGACTGGAACGTCACCGCCCGCATGGGGCATCCGTTCATCAAACGCTATATCGAGGAACGCGAACTCACCGTCATCCTCCTGATGGACGCCAGCGCCAGCATGGCGCTGGGGAGCATCGATCAGACCAAGCGCGACGTGGTCGCCGAGATTGCCGCCTTGCTCGCTTTATGCGCCATCAGCAATAATGACAAGGTCGGCCTGATATTGGTCACGAGCAAAGTTGAGCGATTCGTGCCGCCGCGCAAGGGACCGCGCCACGCCTTGCGGCTCATTCGCGATCTATTTGTCCACGCGCCAGCGAACGCGGACACGAACTTGCAGGCGGGATTCGATTTCCTCAACAAGGTCCTGCACCGCCGGGCGCTGGTGTTCGTGTTCAGCGATTTTCTCGATGCCGGCTATGAGAAGGCGATGCAGCGGACGGCCCGGCGGCACGATGTCATCGCCGTCACGATCCGCGATCCGCGCGAGGATGCGCTGCCGGACGTCGGCCTGCTCGAAATTCAGGACGCCGAGACTGGCGAATGGGTGCTCATGGATACCTCCCGTCCGGAGTTCCAGCAATTGTTTCAGGCGATCCGGCAAGAACGCCACGCCGCGTTTCAGCAATGGACCCGTGCGCACCGAATCGACGTGTTGGCCGCCTCCACTGCCGGCCGGCATTTCGATGAGTTGATGCGTTTCTTCGAGCAGCGCCAGCGGCGCTTGAGACGTTCATGACGCGAATTCGCCTGATATTGATGCTCTGCCTGCTCGGCTCGGCCGTGCCATGCAACGCCGCCACGATCACGCAGAAGAAGGACGGCGCCTCGCTCGAAATCCGCTTCGACGGCGCGAAGCCGACGCTCGCTCTAGCCGACCTGATCACCGTCGCCTTGACGGTCGAAGGGCCCCCTACCCTGCACGCGCCGATTGCGCCGCTTGAATTGCCGGGGGCCGCTCCGTGGGTCCTCGTGGAGCGTTCCAAACTGTCGACGCAGGAACTCAAGGACCCGCCGCGCCGGCGCTATCAGCTCGTCTACCGATTTGCGCCGCGCGAACCGGGCGAAAAAATCCCGTTTCACTTTCCCGATGTCAAGTTTCGCGATGGCGGCCACGACGAACAGTCCGTCTCATGGACGCCGATCGACTTCAAGGTCGAGACGTCATTGGTGCACCCGGAGCGTATGGCACTGCGCGACATCACCGCGCTCGAAACGACGGCGCCGGTCGCGCCGCCTGATTCTTCCTGGCAACGTTGGTCAGCGCTCGCCGCGCTGGGCCTTCTGCTGATGGCCGCGCTTCTCGCTGCCCGTATTTTGATGCGTCGCAAGGTGGGGCGAACGCCCGCACAGTTCGCCTTGTACGAATGGCAACGGTTGGTCGCGATGAAGCTACCCGAGAAGGGACACAGCGAGCGCTTCATCACGCTCTTGACGATGCTGGTACGCCGCTACCTGGAACGCCAGTTCGCGCTGCCTGCCCGTCGTCAGACGACGCCGGAGTTCATGCAGAACCTCGGGCAACTCCCGATGCTTACGCCCCAAGAAAAACAATTCTTGACGAGCTTCCTGCATGGCTGTGACGCCGTCAAGTTTGCCAAGGAGGAGATGACGGCAGAAGAGTGCAACCGCTGGGCGAATGCAGCGAGGAAGTTCTTGCAGTCACATCAGTGACGGAGGTCCAGGGCCTTTCCACCGTGGCAACGGGGAACTTGCGTTAGCTGCGGAATCGCGCGAGACACTTCCGGTCACGAAATTTAGTCAAACTGGGTGAAGTTCCCCGCCTCGCCTTGCCGAATTATTCCTTGTCAAGGTCGCAAACGAGGAAAGATAAGTAGTCCGATCCCTTTCCGAGCGGCCGGCCAACGTCGAGTTTCCAGTCCTTGAACCAAATCGGAGGAGTCCGCATGAGACATATTAGCCCCATCTACGTGGCTGTCTTTCTGTTGTCTGTAGTGGGCGTGTGGGGATGTAGTCAGCAGAAAACAGGTGCGATCAGCACCAAAATCAGTGAACTGGAATCTCGTTACGCTAAGCTCGAAGAAGACTACCGCACTCTGCAATACAATCACGGTCAGCATCAAAAAAAATTGACCCAACTTGAGGCGCAACGGTTGGCCCTGGAGCAGGAAAAAACCGAACTCAACGGCCAACTAACCAACGTCAAATCCGAGCGGGAAACGCTTCGGAAGCAAATCGCACAACGCACTCAAGAACGGGACGTCGCGCAAACAAATCTCATGCAGTTCAGCAAGGAGCTCCAAGCGTTGGCGACCCGCGTCGAAACTGCCTTGAACGCGAATATACCTGCCCCCAATACTTCGATCATCCCCGCGTCGCGTCGGACAGAGTGAGCACGAGTCGGCCCCTGGCAACAACCGCAGCGACGAAAGCCCACGAGAACGGATCTCGTGGGCTTTATTTGTTGGGAGTCAGGAGTCAAGAGCATGAATTCTGACCCCTCACTCCTGGTGTCATGGCGACTCGCGCTCGATCCGCACCACGGCACGAGTACGCAGCTCGCGCACGATTCGGCGATATTCGCGATCAGCGAGTTGCGTCTCCAGCTTCTTGCGGATGGTCTTCTGCACCGAATCGTCGAGCGGCAATTGGCCGGCGTAGTCGCGCTTGGTCACGCGGACCAGATGAACACCCGTGGAAAATGGAATCACTGGCCCGGGAATTCCTTCAGGTAGCTTGAACAGGACTTCCTCCAGTTCCGCCGGTCGAATTTCCCCGCGCCGCTGTCCAAGTCCTTCGCCGCCGCGCAGCTTGCTGTCCCCTTCGTTGTAAACCATGAGCCGATCGAAATCGCCCGGTTTCAGGCACTTGTTGATCAGGTCTTCGCCAAAGCGTTTCGTATCTTCGATCGTCTGGTTCGGCGCGACCGGGATGAAAATGTCCTGCCAGACAACCTTGTCCACCGTCTGAAATTCGTTCTTGTGGGCATCGTAGTATTCGCGAATCTGCACCATGTTGACGACCGAATCGAGCACCGGCTTGATGCGGCTGCGGGCGTATTCGGTCGAGAGGAGGTTCCGCTCGAGCAAGCGCCGAGCGGTAGGCTCGATCTCACGAATTTGTTCTTCGGGCATTTTGGCCGCTCGCCAGCGTTGCACCGACTTGTCGAATTCCTGATCGACGTAATCGCGCATCTTGTCCAGGGCGTGCGGGCTGGCTTTTTCCAGTTTTCTGACGGCATCTTGGTACATCAATTCCTGGTCGATCAGCTCGTCGAGCTTGTCGTTGAAATGCTCGGTCACCTTTCCCTGACGATGGGCATCGGGCAAGCCTTGCGTGGCCCACTGCACCAACTCTTCGTCGAAGATCGGTCGGCCGTTAACCCAGGCGCGGACGCGCACCCGCACATTGCCGCGGCTCGCCAGACTGGCCTGGACCGTGCCCTTATCCGGCGTCAGCGGCGTCGTCGGAACGATTGGCGCTTTCTTGTCGAGCATGAAGCCCGGGGGCCGTTCCAATCCTGGCAGGGTCGGCGTGTACAGCGGCGCAGGCGTCTTGAGGGTGACGGGCGGTCCCTCCGGCGCCTGGGAACGCACCACCGGCGCCGACGGCAGATTGATGTCCGTCGAATACGATTGTGTCGGCAAGGCCCAATCGGGAAGGTCGCGGGCGCAACCGCTCACCAGCATGCCGCCCAGGCCGATCAAGCCCACGCCTAACCATCGTCGATGCCACGCCATACCGCCTCCGCCCCGTGGTGCAGGCGGCTCGCCTGCACATGCATGTTTGCTTAGAGTGTGCAGGCGTGCCGCCTGCACCACGATTTAGAGCGTTGCGGGTTATACCGGACGATCCGGCAAACGCAAGAGATGTTTGAGACGCTGGTAAAGTGCCTGCGGCTCGTATTCTGCGGGCCGCAGACGAGAGTAGGCACTTTGGCCATCGACGATCCGCAGCCGTTCGCCTTCGCGCTTCGCCAAGCGCTCGATCTTGCGCGGATGGCGATAGGCCAGCACCAGATCGACCGGTCCAGTCGCCGAGATCGGTCGCGGTTCGCTGCTCCCCGCGGGATGCTCCCACTTGCCTTCCAGGTGAAGCTCGGCAATCTGCCAGTGACTCGCCAAGATACGCAGTTCCGCCAAACGCAGCAGCCATTCGACCGGTGTCGGGATCGGGCCGTAGCGATCGCGCAGCTCGCCACGAAAATCGTCGAGCCGATCCAGCTTGCGAATGCGCGACAAACGCCGGTACACCTCGATCTTCAACTTCTGTCCCGGCACATAGTCGCGCGGCAACATGGCGACCCACGGCAGATCGATGGTCCCCTCCATGTGCTTCTTGCCCGGCATTGTCTTCATGCTGCGGACAGCATTCTCCAACAAATGGCAGTAGAGCTCGTAACCGACTGCGGCGATGTGGCCGCTCTGCTGAGTGCCGAGGATATTGCCCGCGCCGCGGATTTCGAGGTCGCGCATGGCGATCTTGAAGCCTGCCCCCAGCTCCGTGAATTCCTCGATCGCCTTGAGCCGGCGCGACGCGGTCGGCGTGATGTCCCGGCCCGCGTCGAGCAAGAGGTACGCATAAGCGCGATGCTTGTACCTGCCGACGCGGCCGCGCAACTGGTGCAGATCCGCCAAGCCGTAGATGTCGGCCTGATTGATGAACATCGTGTTCGCGTTGGGGATGTCGAGTCCGCTCTCGATGATCGTCGTCGCGACGAGGATGTCCGCTTGCTTCTGCACGAACTTCACCATCGCGTCTTCGAGCTCGTGCTCGCCCATCTGTCCATGTGCGACGGCGATGTTCGCCTCCGGCACGATCTTCTTCAATTCTGCAGCAATGTCGTGGATGTTGTGAACGCGATTGTGGACGAAGTAGATCTGTCCCTCGCGGTTGAGTTCGCGCATGATCGCGTGGCGTACCAGTTGCGGATCGAAGCGAACGATGCGCGTCTCAATGGCGAGCCGGCCGGCCGGCGCCGTCTCGAGATTGCTGATATCGCGAATGCCCAGAAGCGAGAGGTGCAAGGTGCGCGGAATCGGTGTCGCGGTCAAGGTCAGCACGTCCACCGATTGCCGAAGTTTCTTGAGCTTCTCCTTGTGCTCGACGCCGAAGCGTTGTTCCTCGTCGATGATGACGAGGCCGAGTTCGTTGAACTGTATGTCCTTGCTGACGATGCGATGGGTACCGATGATGACGTCGATGCTGCCGTCGGCCAAACGCTCGATGATGCGTTTCTGCTCGCCGCCGGTGCGGAATCGGCTGATGACCTCGATGACGAAGGGATACTCGGCCATGCGCTGCGAGAAGGTGCGGAAGTGCTGCTCGGCGAGCACGGTCGTCGGTACTAGAATTGCGACTTGCTTACCGTTGTCGATCGCCTTGAAAGCCGCACGCATGGCTAGTTCGGTTTTGCCGTAGCCGACATCGCCGCAGATGAGGCGATCCATGGGGCGCGTTTTTTCCATGTCGCGTTTGATCTCGGCAATGGTGGTGAGCTGATCGGGAGTCTCCTCGTAGGGGAAGGCGGCGTCGAATTCGCGCTGCCAATCGCTGTCCATGGGAAAGGCGACGCCGGGCTTGGCTTCGCGTAGCGCTTGCAGGTCGAGCATTTCGCTGGCCAGGTCGAGCACTGCGGCCTGGACGCGGTCCTTCTTGTGCTGCCAGCTGGTACCGCCGAGCTTGGAGAGTTCCGGATCGGTCTTGGCGCCGCCGACGTACTTCTGCACGAGGTCGATCTTGGAGGCGGGCACATAGACACGCGTGCCGCCGGCGAACTCGAGGATCAGATGTTCCTCGGACTGCCCGTTCTTCTCCAGCACATGCATGCCGCGAAAGCGGGCGATGCCGTGGCTCAGATGCACGACGAGATCGTCTTCCTGCAATTCAAGAAAGCTATCGATGGCGCGCGACTCAAGCCGGCGCCGCGGCAGTGCTTGCGCGGCTTGGTCGCGATGGAATAGCTCGTGATCGCCGATGACGACGATTCCGGATGCCACTTGCGGTTTAGCGCTCCCGTGGCCCGCGGCGAGCGCTAAACCGCAAGCGGAAGAACCGAGCACCAGCCGAAATCCCGCACGGACGTGCCCGATCACCAGCCGCAGCCGGTCCGCTTGCGCCAGTTTTCCCTGGGCCAACACGTCGCCAAGGCGCTTCTTTTCGGCCTCGTTGTGGCACGCGATCAGCACGACATCGCTGGCGGCGGTTGTGTCAAGCTCGTCGCGTACCTTCGTGACGTCGCCGCTGAACCGCTCGACCGATTCGACGCGCAGGTGATACGTCGTCTCGGCGCTCGCGGTCGGCATGGCGGCGAGGCGAATGCTGGGAAACTGCACGAGCTGCTTGAAGACGCCCGGCACCGAGAACAGGCCAGCGATGTCGGTGGTGCGCTCGAGATAACTCTTCCCCTGCTCTTCGAGATCGCCAAGCTCGACCAGCATGGTCCATGATTTCGTCGGCAGGTAGTCGCACAGGTTGCCGCGCAGCATCTGCTTGCCGACCGCGACTCGCCCTTGTGCCGTGATCTCGACGGCTGCCACGTCGCCGAGGCTGCGCTGCGTCTCTGGGGAGAACTGGCGGATCGATTCGATTTCGTTGCCGAAGAATTCGAGGCGGTACGGCGCCTCGGCATCGGGTGAGAAGACATCAAGGATGCCGCCGCGCTGGCTGAACTCGCCTGGGATTGCGATCGCCTCCATGCGCTGAAAGCCTTGTTCGGTGAGCCAGGCGACGATTGGCTCGATGGCAATGTCCTGACCGACGCGCAGCCGTTTGCGCTGGTGCGAGAGCTGTTCGCGGTTGGGCACCGGCTGAAGCAGGGCCTGAATGGTGGTGAGCAAGAGTCGCGGCGGCGCATCGCTTTCCAGTTGCCGCAGGACGCGCAGTCGTCGGCCGCCGATTTCGTCAACGACCGTGTCGGCGCCGGGCAGCGCGTCCCAGGCCGGAAAGGTGACGGCACGGACGCCGCCGAAGCTCGAGAGGTCTTGGTCCCAGGCATCGAGATCGCGCGGATGGGCCAGGACGATGAGCAGCGCCGCCGGGGCGCGCAGGCCGACGGCCGCGGCGACGAGAGCGGCGGAGGAATTCCAGGCGCCGTCCACGGTCGCCGCGTGCCCTTGCTGAAGCGCCTGCAAGAGCGCAGAAAATCCCTCGCTCCCTTCGAGCCAACGAGGGAGTTCGTACAGATGGCCAGGCAACGACTGGGTCGCGGGGCCTGAGGTCATGAATTCATTGTAAGGGCACAAAGACGCGTTGGTCGACCCGGCAAACCGGGTCTTGCCAAGAAAATCATGAATCGTTTGCGCAAGCGAGGCTTGATTTTCCCGGAAATCGATGCGGGCGGCGGAAGGAAGCAAAAAGCAACCTTGAGATTCAGCAGCTCCAGGTGGACAGCCTGACTGCCTTCGGGATCTGCCCTATCAAACAAAACGAACGCCGGCGCATCGAGCAGCAGGCCGAGAGCGTCAACCGCAAAAGAGCGCGCAAGCAGTCCGCGAGCAAGTTCAGCAGGTCGGCTTTCTCACACCGAGCTACAGATGATTCATCAAGCGGAGGGGGCGAGATTCGAACTCGCGGACGGCTTTCACCGTCTCCGGTTTTCAAGACCGGTGCAATCGGCCGCTCTGCCACCCCTCCGGATGGTTTAGTCCTTGTTTTAATTAGACTTACAGCAAATCATGAAAGCCGTCGGAAAAAATACCCCTTTCGCTTGGAGCGGGCCATGCCTCGTCAACCCAAACTTCGCAAGAAAAAGACCGGTGCGGCAACGTACTGGTTCACCCGAGCAGGCGGCGACACCTTTTTGGAAATGTCGCAACTGAAACGTTCAAGGAGGCCTGAAGCCTGTTTAACGATCACCTCGAAAGTCTATCGGAGAACCAAGAGGACAGCAAGCCGAAGGGCGGCTTGTTGAGGTGACCGACCCGGCCAGCGCAAAGGACGGTGCCGACTGGTGGACTGAGTTGCCGGGCCGTGGTGGCGAAGGCATGATAGTTAAGCCACTCGACTTCATCCTTCGTGGCCGACGTGGCCTCGCTCAACCCGCCGAACCAAGGTCGGCCCGATCCCGCAGAGTGCATGGGCGACGAGGCCAAGGCGAATCTTGGCCTGAAGGGTGAAACGTAAAGATAACGCCAAAAAAAGCGATTCGCCCGAAGCAATGCCATTGCAGCTTCGGAGGAATCGCTCCTTGCTGTTTTGTGAAAGGCTCGATCACCAGGATCAACCTTCCCCACCGATGTCGATCCATTCATCGCTCAAAGGGCATGGCGTAACATTTTCGTTCATGATCTTCGCCTCCATAGGGTATGCGTCGGGCTTGCAAGGTAAAAATGCCGAACAACAATTCTCACTGACTTACTTTCGGAATAAATTCAGCTATCCAAAACGTAACCCAGGAGTTTCCGTGATTCTAGTTGCTCGTCTGATCCGCCTTGGAGAAAATGTGTGCAAACTTCTCCTGCACCCATGAAAACACGCAACCCTATTCGATAGCGCAGCCTTCCTGGTCCACCCGAAGACTCGCCCAGATTACCGTACAATCGGGACCGGAGACGGCTGAACACACACCGGAGCGGGTCAGGGTTACGGCTCGCTGATGGTTTCCGCCAAATGTCACGAGCAAATCCTCTCCTCGTCATACTCATGCCACGCCGTCCGAAATAGAACCAGACAGAAGGGGCCTTGTCTATTCTGCGATTCTTGCGGGAATGGCGATGACTTGCTCGCCGGGACGGAGGACGCCGGCGCCTTTGATGACAACAAGGCGGCCAGTGAGATTGTCGCCTTTGATTTCGACGCGCAGGCCGTCGTCCAGGCCAGTCTGAACTTCGACCCGCTTCAGCACGCCCTTGAGGGGTTCGCCGGCGGCATCGGCGACGATGAATATTTCAATCTTGTCGCCGGTGTGAACGAGGGCGGAGGATGGCACCGCGAGGGCCTCGCGCGTTGCCAGGCTCACATAAGCCGTGCCGGTCATTTGCGGCTTGAGCAGGCCGGCCTTGTTGCCGACTTTATTCTCCAAGTGCAATTCGGTGCGCATGGTGCGTGTAACCGGATCTAGTGCGGAGGACATCAGCGTGACCGTGCCGAAAACATCTTCGATGCCAGCCGCATCCTTTCCAGCCGCATCCTTCAATGCCGGAATTTTCACACGCATCGGGTTGCCCTTCGGTCCGGCACGCAGATGCGGGACATCGCGTTCGGGGATATCGAGGATCACGCGAACCTTGTCGGTGCGCATGACGGTGAATAATGGCATGCCTGGATCCTTGACCGTGGCGCCTGTGTCGATCCAGCGATGGGTGATGATGCCGTCGAAGGGCGCCCGGATCGAGGCGAATTCGACTTGAACCTTGGCCTTTTGTTCGTCGGTGCCGGCAGTCTTGAGGCGGGCGGCGGCAAGTTCGCGCTCCTTGCGGGCGGCCTCCTCTTTCGTTTCCTTGGTTGCGACATGTGCTTTCGCAGCAGCCAGCGCGGACTCGGCCGCATCCAGTTGCAGCTTGGCTTCGTCCATCTGCTGCTTGCTCAAAGTGTCCCCTTGGGTAAGTTTCGTTACGCGGGCATATTGTGCCCGGCGAAACTCCGCATCACCCTCGTAACGCAGCAGAAGCGCCCGCGTCTCCTTCACTTCCGCCTGAGCGACTTTCACGCTCTGAATCGCCAATGCTTCGGCCTTTTCGTATTGCTCGACAAGTGCCTTCTTGTTCTCATGGTCGGCAACCAAGTCGGGAACATGCAATGAAACCAACACCATGCCCTTGGTCACGGCCTTTCCCCGATCCATATCTTCGGGAAGGTCCTTGATGTAGCCCTTGACCATGGCGCACAGATCGGCTTTCTCCATGGCTTCCAGGGTAACCGTGTAGGTGCGCGCGACTTCGAGCTTGGCCGGCTTGCCCAAGAGGACGGTTTCGACACGCGGCAAGCGTTCGACCTCTCCCAAACGTGGCTTGGCGGCCTTGCGCTTCTCACAACCCGACGCGGGCAGGATAAGCGCCAGGATGATGCAAATGAGTGCGGGAATTCGATTCATGGGTTTGCCTCCTGACCTCCTATTCCGGGTTCGTGGTTTCCTGCCGTTGCCGGCTTCAGCAGTACATAGAGCACGGGCACGACAAAGAGGGTCAGCACCGTCGAGCCGGTCAAGCCGCCGATTACGGCACGCGCGAGCGGCACGTTCATCTCGTCGCCGGGGCGAAAGTGCAGCGCCATCGGCAATAGGCCGAGCGTGGTCGCGATCGTCGTCATCAGGATCGGCCGCAATCGCGTGCGCGCTGCTTCGACGATGGCGTCATAAGTAGTCTTGCCTTTTTCCCGCAGCTGATTGGCAAACTCGACCAGCAGCACAGAGTTCGACACCGAGATGCCGATCATCAGAAGAACACCCATGAGCGATTGGATGTTGAGCGATGTGTCCGTCAGCCAGAGGATGCCGATCACGCCGATGAGACCGAGAGGCGCCGCCACAATCATGATAAGCGGGTCGAGCCAGGAGGAGAATTGGGCTGCCATCACCAGGTACACGAGCAGCACGGCCAGCAGCAGGTTGAAGCCCATGTCGGCGAACGATTCGCGCATACTGGCCACCTCGCCGCGCAGCGTAACGCGGACTCCCTTGGGAAGGCGCAGCGGCTCCGGATCGACGCCGTATTCCTTCTGAATGTCGGCGCGTGCCGATTTCTTGTCCTGCGCCTTCGTCAGGTCCAGATATTTCGCAAGCCGTTCGCGGAAGGCTTGGCTCTTGCCTAGATGAAGATCGTGAACATCGACCTTGTATTTCTCGCGAATTTCCTTGGCGACATCAGGGTCCTCGTCCTGGAGAAAGAACTTCCACAGTAGCTCGGCCAAGTCCGGATCGTCGTTTGGATTGCCTTTCTCGTGAGGAAAAACCTTGATGGCATGCGCAAGCAAGGCGTCTTCCGGCAATGTTCCGACGGCGAACGTCAGGGGCAGCTCCTCGACGATACCGTCGATCTCGGCGGCGACGCGGGCCAGGTTGCTTTCGCCGACCGACACGTAAAGTTGGCTGACACGATCGGCGTCGTGGTGGTAAATCTCCACCGGACCCTGAGCACGCTTAATCGTCGCCACATCACGCAGCAAAGGCGCCCGCACCTTGCCCAGCGATTTCTCCGGCGTGAGCGGCACGTTCTCCAGCGTCTGCACATTCTCCACAATGTGTTCCGGGTATTGTACGCCAATGAAATAGGGATTGCCCGTCGTGGGATCGATCCAGAAATTCGGCGCCAGTTGCGCGCTCGACATCAGCGACGTGATGACGTTGCGGACAACGTCCGTCTGGGTGAGCTTCAGGCGGGCGGCAGCGGTCCGGTCGACTTCTATGTTGAACTGTGGCAAATCGATTCCCTGTGGCAGGTACGTTTCCTTTACTTGCGGGATACGCCCGATGCGCTTGTCAAGAGCCTTGGCGACTGCCCGGCGACTGAGCATGTCACGTCCGTGGACTTGCACCTCGATCGGGGCCACGGCGCTGCGATTGAGGATTTGCCGAATCATGCCTCCGGTCTCGAAAAAGAAGTCGTCACTGGGAAATTGCTCCGTCAGTTTTTGCCGCACGGCATCAACATAGACGCTGGTCGGCGTGGTGCGGCCGGCGAAACCGCTGCGAAGCTGAATGCGCAGGAGCGCGGCGTGAGGACCGTTGTTGGGAGTGTAGATCGCCGACCAGCGGGACGAAAGGCCGATGTTCGCTAGCGTCATCTTCAGGTCTTCCGGCGGCACGATCTCGTGGACCAATTTATCGATGTCGCGGATTTTTCGCTCCGTGGTTTCGACGCGCGGTCCACCGGCGGCACGCAAATGGATGGTGAATTCGCTGGAATCGACTTCTGGAAACAGCTCTTGCCCGATTCGCGGAAAAGTGAGCGCCGCCAGCGCCGCGGCTGAGACGAGCCCAATCAACACGAGAAGCCGCGTGTTCAAGCAAAAGACCAGCCCGCGCTCGTAATATCCGGTAATCTGCTGAAATAGCCGTTGAAACCCAGGAGCTATGCGTGCGATAGCGGCAACCATCGTGACGGTCAATCCCCCGAATCCGGCACTTACCACCACGCGCCGCCACAGGGTCGGCAGAAACCGGTAGGGTAACGCTATCGCATCGCCGAACTCTCGTGGCAAGAATCGATCGAGAAATGCCGCCCCATAATGGGCGAGCCCAGCGCTTCCGAGTCCCACGAGGACCGCCAACAGTGCCGCCAACAACAGCCAGTGCGGAATCGGCGTCGGCGTCTCCTCGGCCCGCAAGAAACGCGAACACATCAGCGGCGACACCGTGCGCGACACCAAGTACGAAGCCGCCAGCGCCATGCATGCGCTTGCCGCCAGCGGCGTGAACAAGTGCTTGCCCACCCCGGTCAGAAACGTCAGCGGAAAGAACACCACCATCGTCGTGACGGTGGCCATCAGCACGGGGACAGCGATTTCGCGCGCGCTCTCGCGCGCGGCGTCCAATGGCGCCGCTCCAAGCTTCAAGTGGCGCACTGTGTTCTCCACATCGACGATCGAATCATCGATGATACGGCCCAAGATCAAGGCCAGGCCGCCCAACGTCATGATGTTGAGCGTGTGCCCGGAAAAGTAGAGACCAATGAATGCCGCCAACACCGACAGGGGGATTGCAAGGGCGACGATCCAGGTGCAGCGCAAACTACCGAGGAACAGGAGGACGACGAGCGACGCCAAGACAGCGCCGAGGATTGCTTCCAATCGAAGGTTGTCCAGGGCGTCGCGCACGTACTGCGATTGATCGAAAGCGATGTCGACCTCGACATCGTCGGGAATGACGCCGCGCTCGTGCAATTCGGGCAAGAACGCCCGGACGCGGTCGACAACGTCGATGGCACTCGCGCCCGTTTGGCGCAGCAGAGGCATGTACACCGCGCGCTTGCCATCGACATGCACGGTGTTCGTGCGCCAACGCGACGCATCGACCACATTGGCGACATCGCCCAGATAGACGATCTTGCGGCCGTCACTGAAGAGCGGGATCTTCTCGAAATCCTTCGTCGATTCGACCATGCTGTTGGAGAGGACGTAGTAATTCTGATCACCGATGCGAATTTCGCCCGTCGGGATAACCTGGCTTTGCGTGTTGACGCTGCGGGCCACGTCCATCGGCGCGAGCTTGAGCGCTTCGAGCGAACGTGGATGAACATAGATTTGCACCTGGCGGAAGACGCCGCCGAAAACCGGCGCCGACGCCAGCCCCTCGATGCCAGCCAACTCGTCGCGCAACTGGTGATCGGCGATATCCAGCAATTCGCGGTCGTCCCGACTGTTGCTGGTAATGACCAGGTTGCCGACCGGAATGGCGCTGGCGTCGTATTTCAGGATGCTCGGCGGCAGCATTCCCGGCGGCATGTTCTGCATCTCGGCGTTGACTAGCGAAATCACCTGGCTGGCCGCAACGTCCGGATCAACCTGCTCGCGAAAATAGACCTTGATGATGCCAATGCCCAGCACCGATTTCGATTCGATGTGTTCCAAATGATCGCAGCGCGTCAGCGACCGCTCCAGCACCGATGTGACGCTTTTCTCCATGTCCGGCGCCGGCATGCCGCGATACGATGCAAACACGACGACGACCGGCACTTTGAGTTTCGGCAAGATGTCCGCCGGCGTGCGGACGTAGCCGAGAAACCCCACGACCACCGTCAGCAACATGCCGACGTAGACAGCGTAGGGGTTCCGTAGCGCAAGATTGACGAGCCACATGACGCAATTCTCACTTGGGCAAGGGCGACGAAGCTCGTGGGTCCGTCGCGATGACGCGGAGGATCTCCTCCGGCGCCATGCCGAGGGCGATCAGCAAACGAAAGCGTGAACGCTCATAATCGGTCAAAGCATGACCGTAAGCTTCCAGGGAATCGGACAGGCCGCGAATCGAATCGAGGACTTCCAGGGGCCGCGTCTTGGGTTCCTCTCGAATGCGAGTGAAATTCTGGCGAATGGCCTCGAAGACAGGGCCCGCGGGTTTGCCGGCTTTATCGAACAAGGCCGATTGCGTGATCGCCACGCGGTCTTGCCAGGCTTTGATCAGCTCGTTGACCTGCACGACTTGGGTAACGACCTGATCTTGCAGTTGCAGTTGCCGCAGACTTGCCTGCCGGACGACCGACTCGCTTTCGCGAATTTCGGCGCGGTTTCCGAAGCCAAGGTTTTGCAGCCGCCACACGAGGCTGACGTCGAAGTCGCTGCGCGTGCCGAAATGCAGGAGCCGTCCGGAAGGTCCGAAGCCGCCGCCCTTGGGGTTAGGATCGGGCCCGCCACCGAAATCGCCCCAGGAATAGTTGACGACCAAGTTGGGCATGAGAGGGCGAAAACGCGCGGCCCTCACCCGTTCCACCGCCCCACGAACCAGAAACTGATTCTCCGCCAGCTCGGGGCGATTCAGAAGCGCAGCTTGCACTTGCTCCTCCAATGGCTGCCCGTACCAAGAGGAACTCCAATCCAGCGGAAAGCGAAAATCCTCGATCGGCCACAGCGGACTGGCAGGGTCAAGCCGAAGCAGCCGAGCCAACTCGGCAACTGCCACGCGAAATTCTTGCAGGGCCGCCGCCCGTTCCTCCTGTCGGCGCAACACCTCGACCTGAACACGGTACACTTCGGACTTGAGCGCTTCCGCCACGCCCGCCTTTTGCATGGCATCGACGACCGGCAGCAGGCCTTTCGAACCGCCCCGAACCGTGGATGCCTTTTCAGCCGTTAGATATTCGAGGGCGACCTCGACGCGAGCCATCCGGCGCCTTGCCCTCAGTACCGCGAAATACGCCTCGGACACCGCCAGCAGCGTTTCGTTGTGCACGCGGCGGGCACTGGCTTGGCTTGCATCCGCCGTTTGCCGTGCCACCAGCGGAGCGAAAATCGCGTCGGCAAAGTTCACCGAAAGCGACGGACCGCTGCCGACGAAGAGCGCATCTTTGTTGGCCGTGATGATGTTCCCCTCCGTCTTGGCAATTTTTCCTTCGTGCTTGAAATAGGTGCTGCCAATTCCCACGTTCGGCAACAGCAGCATCTGAGCGCGTTGAAGCTGAATCTCGCTCTGGGTCACAAACTCGCGGGCACGTGAAATGTCGAGGTTGTTTGTTCCCGCGAGCCGTAACGCCGTGCCAAGGTCGATTGGCAGAACGTTCTCATTGGCAGGGACATCAGCAAGCGCAGTTGCGTCAGACCGCGAAGGTAGGCGCAGAGGGGTCGGCTCGACCGCGATTTGCGGAACACCAAAGGTTGGCCGAGGAAACGGCTGCCCATGGACCAGGGCACCGAATCCCAGACAAATTGTGATCAGAAGTAATGCAACAACGCACGCCTTCATTTTTCAATCGTCCAAAGCGGCTGCGCAAATGTCTAGCTTGCGCAGGACAACTAACCTTGGAAACCTCCCGACGGATCTGGCAAGCCAGGGGGAATGGGCAGCCGTTCTCGTTGGCAAACGACCGGAGTTTGGCGTCCCATATAACAAAAACAGGCTACTTGACAAGGCGATTGGACACCAAAGTGCCGACTGGCATGAACTGGGCTGTTCCAGCCATAATCCTTGCTCACGCTCAGCGTAGATGCGCCTTGAAATATGATGGGACACTGGACAACGCGCTCTCGATGCTCCGCGAGCGCAGCCAGTTCTTGGAGGATTGCGTGGTTTCGATTGACAATGAACAAGTCTGGGGGCTGGAGCGCTTTCGAGACTATCTGCGCCTATTGGCTCGTTTGCGGTTTGACGCAAGGATTCAAGCTAAGCTCGACGCTTCCGATATTGTTTAGCAGAAACCCGTCAGGTCCGTGGTATGTCCCCCAAGGGGCCGCCGTCAAAGAAGGGACCGCCAGGCAAAGGCCCGCCCCCAGGACCAAAGCGCAGGCCGCACGCAGCTCAAGGAATGCCGCTGGCGCAATTTCGCTGTGCCAGCGGCTTTTTGCGTTTTTTCGCGCTCTCTCAGCCAATCCCCTGCATCTACTTTGTTAGCACCACAATAACTTTCGCTCGGATGAGGTGAACCAATGAGAGTCCTTCTCATGCAGCCAAGTTCGTTGTTGGCCCGCGCCATCCGGCGTGGACTGGATGAAGAGGGGATAACGGTTCAACTTGCCGGCGATCTGTCTCAAGCCATAAGTCTCGCCAAAATAAAGCATTACGACGTGATCGTCCTGGACGTCCCCGTGCAAATCGAAGTCGCGACCTTGCAACATTGGCGCCGGTCCGGGATCGCTGGTCCGGTGCTCTTCTTATCGGTGCCGGCGAGCCGCGTGGATCGATTCGATGAGCTTGGCGTCGGCCCGGCAGCAGTCATTGTGAAACCATTTCACTTCGACGACTTTCTTGCCCACCTTCATCGGCTTGCCGAATTGCATGATGCCGACGATGCGCGCGACTACGGCGAAGACTTGGACACCGTGTCAACCGTGCATGATCTTCAGGGGGTTTGACATGTGGAGTCCCGTGTTCTCAAAAGCAGCCGCCGGCCTTTTTTGCGTGATCGCAGCCTTCGTCGGCTGTCGGAACGTGGCCGCCTCGATGATGCCGCGTCCGGTCCATTTCACGAATGTCCACGAGTTCAAGGAATTCGCCAGCGTAAATGTCTTGTTTTCTCACACCGGCACGTCCTCTGGAAAAATGGTGTGCCCGAGCAATACCTTTCATGTCGCCGATCATGCAATCGAGATCGATGACCTGTACGACATTAGCCCTTGTCGAGATTGCGGTCTTACCCTAGCGTGGCACGGGATTCTCTGGGTCAGTCAACTTTACGGCGACGCGTCCAAGGTGGGACTGTTTCCCGAAGACCTCGGCGGCAAGTGGCGCGTGTGGGGCAACGTCGTGGTTGCCGACGATGAAGCGTTAATGGATTGCATTGAGAAGATGCACCGAACGAACTGAACTTGTACCAGCGAGGAGTGTTTATGTCCGATGACAAAAGACTCGATTGCTCCGAATGCCCGGCGGCCAAGACTAACATCGGGCGTCGCCGATTTCTTTCCACGATCGGCGGGGGCGCCACTGCATTGGCGTTAGCCGCCGTAGCGCCACGGCCGGTTTCGGCACAGCCGGTGTCTCGTTCGGCGGAAACATTGGTTCAGGAATTCGTTACCGGCCTATCCGCTGAGCAGCGCCGCCAGATCGTTCTGCCGTGGGACCATACTTCGGGGAACAATCGCATCTTGACGCGCCTGCGCATGACCGACATTCCTTTCACGCGCCGGATCGGCGAGGTCCTGCGACAGCCGCAACAGGAGTTGGTGGAACGCATCCTCCGATCCCTTTGTGCCGGCGATGACGGCTTCCGCCAGATTTCTCGCAACGGCGCCTTTGACGATCCCAATGGCATCCGCAGCATCGGCATCAATATCCTCGGCGATCCGACTGGCAATAACCCGTATGCCTGTGTTCTTACCGGCCATCACATGACGATTCGCCTCCATCGCGGATCAGACCCCGATGCGGCGTTTGGCGGCCCCATGTACTTCGGGCACGTCGTCCACGGGTACAGCCGGCGCAATTGCTACTACTACCACACGCGCACCTTGATGGACCTGTTTGATGCTCTAGATGAGCGGCAACGTGGACAGGCGGTGGTGCGTGGGAATCCCGGTGATTTTGAAACGGCCATTCGGTTCCGCGCCGCTGGTCAGCGCCGGCCAGGCATCAGCGGTTCCGATTTGACCGCCGATCAGCGACGGCAAGTCGAGCAGACACTGCGTACGCTCCTGTCACCGTTTCGCTCGGAGGAAGCGGACAGGGCAATGCAGTTCGTTCGCCGCAACGGCGGCATCGAGCAGATTCATCTTGCGTTCTATGAGGAAGGACGAGCAACAAGGGACGAACGCTGGAGTTCCTGGCGGCTCGAAGGCCCCGGATTTGTCTGGAATGTGCGTGTGTTGCCTCACGTCCACACCTATGTCAACATCGGACCTAATCCCGCGTGAACGAAGGAATGACCATGCGTTCGTGTATTGCTGCAGCTTATTTGTTTGTGCTGCCGGCCGTTAGTTTCGGGCAGGAGTGGCCGCAATTTCGCGGCCCCGGAAGCACAGGCTTAGCTGAGAAATCACTGCCGGTCGAATGGAGCGGATCGACCAATCTCGCCTGGAAGATTCGCTCACCGGGAGCGGGTTTGTCTTCGCCCATTGTCTGGGGCGACAAGATTTTTCTGACAACAGCGGACGCGCAGCGTGGGGGCAAGGGGACCAGCGGCAAAGGGCCTCCGGGAAAAGGCAAAGGGGGCAACGACGCCATCTATCGCTTTCAGGTGCACTGCCTTGATCGCCACACCGGAAAAGTCTTGTGGTCTCAGCTCGTTCTTGAAAGCAAGCCTCGCGTCTCAACGGGGCCTGGCAATACCTATGCCACCGAAACACCCGTCACTGATGGCGAACGGGTCTACGCATATTTCGGCATGCATGCTGTCGCGTGTTTTGATTTCCAGGGCAAGCTGCAATGGAAAAAGGACCTCGGCGCCTACACCACCGAGCGAGGCCACGGCACCGCCAGCTCCCCCGTGCTCGATGGCGAGCGTCTGTTCTTGCAAATCGACAACGAGGAGAAGTCCTTCGTCGTCGCTCTCGATGCCAAGACTGGAGATGAGATGTGGCGAATCCGCCGCGACGAGACGACGAATTATTGCTCGCCGGTGATTTGGAAAAACAAACTCCGAACGGAACTTGTCGTAGCCGGCACCAAGAAGGTGTGCTCTTACGATCCTGCCAGCGGCAAGATTTTCTGGGAGCTGAGCCTGAGTGGAGGTGGTCGATGTCCAGCGTCCCCTGTTGGTGATACGCAGCGTCTATACGTTGGGGGCGGGGGTAGTGGCCCGGGCGGCAAAAGCAATAGCCGCGGCACGCTTGGTCTGTTTGCAATCAATGCAGGAGCTTCCGGCGACATCACGCTCAAACGGGGTGAATCCTCAAACCCTCACATCGCCTGGGCGCAACCGCGGGGTGACCTCGAAAATGCCTCGCCGATCGTGTACCAGGGCTTCCTCTACGTCTTTGCTCAACGCTCCTTCGTTTCATGCTACGACGCCAAAACGGGAATGAAGTACTATCGCGAGCGCCTGAATGCTGGCGACTTTTGGGCCTCTCCTTGGGCTTGCGATGGCAAGGTATTCTGCATCGACCAAAACGGAACGACGTCCGTCATCGCGGCCGGTCCCGAGTTCAAAGTGATTCGCGAAAACTCGATTCGCGATCAGTTTTTCGCGACCCCAGCCATCACGCGCGGAGCGATAATCCTTCGTGGGACAGACAGCTTGTATTGCATTCACCAAGGAGAGTGAATCATGAAACGATACTCCGTTCTGTTCGTGTCGGCAATTCTCATCGGGCTCATTCTCCTGCAATTGGCCCCAGAATACACTCACGCTGGCGAGAGCACGGAGAAATCAATCAGCAACTCGATTGGCATGAAGCTCGTCCTGGTGCCAGCCGGAAGTTTCACAATGGGATCGCCCAAGACGGAAGCCGACCGCGGCGATGACGAGGCCGAGCACCAGGTCGAGATCACTAAGCCCTTCTACATGGGAATCTACCACGTCACACAGGAGGAATACGCCAAGGTCGTCGGCAAAAATCCAAGCTGGATGTCCAGCACCGGTTCGGCCCGGCAGAAGGTCAAGGGCATGGACACCGGGCGATTTCCCGTGGACAACGTAAAGTGGACCGACGCCCAGCAGTTTTGCAATAAGCTGTCGGCCCTTGACTCGAAGGCGGGGAAGCCAAGACGGTATCGGTTGCCGACCGAGGCTGAATGGGAATACGCCGCCAGAGAGGCCGGCAAATCCAGGTCGCCATTCTGCTTTGGCGAAACGCTGAATTCAGAGCAGGCCAACTTCGATGGAACGTTTCCGTTCGGCAAAACGATCAAAGGACCATCCCTGTCGCGAACCAGCAAGGTGGGGTCTTACAAGCCCAACAACCTGGGCCTATACGACATGCACGCCAACATCTGGCACTGGTGTGCCGACTGGTACGGCAAGGATTACTACGGCAAGAGCCCGAAGCAAGATCCGCAAGGGCCGACCTCGGGCAGCACGCGCGTCTTACGCGGTGGCGGATGGTGTCAGAACGGTAAGGATTGCCGGTCCGCCAACCGGAGCAACGAAGCGCCGTCGTTCTCCGACGGCACCATTGGATTTCGTGTCGTTTGCGATTGATCCCATCATCTCTGGAAAAGGAGGATCGTGCACATGAAGACTCGCCTCATGGGAATTGCCCTGCTGTCGCTGTGCTTGGTTGCGGCGACAAGCACAAGCTGGGCGGATACACCCAAGCGGGCCGTCAAGCCGTCTACGGAACGCAAGCTCGTCTTGCCGGAGACGCCGGACCGCTATGCCGACATCGAATTGCCGGCCCATTTCAAGACGCCGGCCGCATTGCGGTTCGACAATACGCCGCGCGACAATCGCATCACCGACGCAGGTGCGACGCTGGGCCGCGTGCTCTTCTATGACACTCGGCTGTCCGCGAGCAACAATACCGCCTGTGCTTCTTGCCACAACCAGAAGCACGCCTTCGTGGATCCCAACCGTTTCAGCGCGGGACACCAGGGCAAGAAGACCGATCGGCACGCGCCGAACCTGGTCGAGCTCCGCTATTATCAACGGGGCCGATTCTTCTGGGATGAGCGAGCGTCGAGCCTGGAAGACCAGGTGCTCAAGCCGATCCAGAGTCCGCTCGAAATGGGTAACACCATCCCGAAGCTGATGGAAGCGCTCGCCAAGGACGAACATTACCCCAAACTGTACGAAAAGGCGTTCGGCTCGAAGTCGATCACGCCGGACCGTACGGCCAAGGCGCTGGCCCAGTTCCTGCGCTCCATGGTATCGTATCGGTCAAAGTATGATCAGGGACTCGCCAAGACGCGAGTCGTGCGGTCCGACTTCGAGAACTTCACGGCCGAGGAGAATCGTGGCAAGACCGTCTTCCTCGGCCGCTGCGCCAGTTGCCACATGCCTGGTGGCCAATCCGCGCACTTCGTGTTGGACCGCCCACGAAACAACGGTCTCGACGCCGACATTCGCAAGACCGACGGCGGCGTCGGCGATCTCACGCTTAACACCACGCAGGTCGGCCTGTTCAAATCGCCCTCGCTACGCAATGTCGAATTCACCGGTCCCTACATGCACGATGGTCGATTCAAGACGCTTGAAGAGGTCGTCGAACACTATAGCCGGGGCATCAAGCCGCATCCGAACGCGGATGGCCGGCTGCGTCGGCCTCTCAATCTCGACAAACGCCAAGAGGCGTCGCTGGTTTCGTTCATGAAGACGCTCAGCGATCGGCCTTTCCTCAATGACCCGAAATACTCTGATCCATTCCAATGAGCACACCCCTAACTCGACAGGAGCAACATCATGCAACGAAAGTATCTTTGGCTCGGCTTCGTCGCAGCGCTCATGATCGCATTCGCCGCCAATGATGGCACCGAAGCTCAGCCCGGCAAGAAGGGCCCACCATTCGGCAAGAAAGGCGATTTCCCGCGCGGCATCAGCGCTGACCAGATTGTCGAGCGCATCATGTCGTTCGACAAGAACAACGACGGCAAGATCACCATCGACGAACTGCCGGAGCGAATGCAGCACCTGATCGCACTGGGCGATCTCAACAAGGACGGCGCTCTCGACAAGGAAGAGATTCGCAAGTTGGCAACTACGCTCGAATCCTTCGCCGGCCTCACGGGCAATGCTGGACCCGGCGGACCGCCGCCTGGCGTCCAGGCCAAGGGTCCGCCTCCGAATAAGGGCGGCGCACCGAAAGGCGGCGCGCTCAAAGGCGCTGCCGGCGAAGTGCAGCGCACTCTCGACGAACTCAACGTCTCCGGGGCAGCGCGAGACAAAGCCGACCGTGCCCTTCGCGCTCACCAAGACAAAGTCCGCCGATTCGAGGAATTGGTTCGGGCGGAACTGATCATGCAAATGAAGGACGCTTTGAATGAAGAGGACTACCGCGTGCTCAAGTCGGCATTGGATCGTCCTGCTGGGCCGCCGAACGGCAAAGGGCCGCGCCAGGTCGATCTAGGCGTGCGCATCGATCAACTTCAAAAAGACCTGGATGAGCTTCGACGCAAAGTTCAGAAATGAAAGGGCCTGTTCAAAATCACGCAAGGCTTAGTTTCATTGAGAAACTGAGCCTTTGCTTCTGTTTTGCCTCAGTCGAATCTGGAAGATTGCTCCGTTCGGGTTAGTCTAACCTGAACGGAGGTTCTATCATGAACAGCGAACGTCGTCATCTCAACCCCCAAGAGAAGATCGCCGCCCTCAAGCGGCATCTGCTCGAAGGCGTCCCCGTCTCCACCATCTGCGATGATCTCGGCATCGCCCCCACCCTCTTCTACCGCTGGCAGAAAGAGCTCTTCGAGAACGGCCACACCCTTTTCGAGAACGGCCGCACTGCCAAAGCGGTCGAAGATGCTAACGTCGAGAAGATCCAGAAGCTCGAAGCCAAGCTTGCGCGCAAGAACGAGGTCATGGCCGAGCTCATGGAGGCCCACACCCAATTAAAAAAAGATCTTGGGGAACTCTAACCGGGCAGTGGGTCCTGTCGCAGGTCCTGACACGAGCTCGTTCCGATCCGACCACTTTCTGCGCGGCAGGTCATTCATGAAGAGGCCTCCCCGAACCAATTTCCGAAATTCGTGTCCAGCTAGCGAGTTCGCCCGTTCATTCTACCCACGAAAGGCGGTGGATCATGGACCAGCAAGACGTTGAACCGGAACCGTTTTTTTCGAGACGATGAGCAAGCGCCGCAAGGGGTTCCCGTCGGAGACAAAGGTAAAACGCGGCGAGCGCGTTGTCCACGGCAACAAGGAACTGACCGAGAAGTTGGGCAGGAACGATTTCTGTCCTTGCGGCTCGGGAAAACGCTTCAAAAAGTGCTGCCTGAAAAAAGGCTGCTTTTGACGGCGTCAATAGGGATCACTACTTTTAGGGAATGAGTAACGAAGCCCGCTCGATTCGGAGTCGAGTGGGCTATTTCTTGCGCGGGAGATTCAAGTGGGCAGGCTCATTCACAAGACCGGAAAGAAGACTCGTCCGAAGACTGCGCTCAAGGGCAAACGCTACCGTTGCGCCAAGTGCCACATGAGAAGCCCAAGGCCCGTCAATGCCCCTGCTCCTTGGTACTGCCCGAATTGCTTGAACCAAGGTCGGCCTGAAGCGCAAACGTAGTTGGCATCGTCCCTCATGGCGGTGTCTCTGGCCCGGGAGGCTGCGGAGCGGCCAACTTCTCCAGCTCGGTTCTCTGCTCGGCCAGCATATTTGTCAGGACGACGATCAAGACTTCCAACGATTCCTTGTCGCCGAGGCCCGAAAAACTGCGAAAGTCCTTGCAGATTCCTTCCAGCGCAAACCAGAGTTGTCCACGAGGTTGCATGGCAATCATCCTCCTTCGTCCCGTTCCGCATCAGTCGACTTCTTGAGTCAATCTTACGAGCCGACATGGTCTTGAGAATAATCGTTTCCAGATCGTGTGGGATTCGTCGGTCGAGCAGCGCCGGCCGCGGCGGTTCGGCGGCCACGAGCTTGGGCATAACAGCTGCGCGGGCTGGCCATCACCTGTGAGCGCGGCCCGCCGGTGAAGCGACATCTGTTCTGCGGCATACACGATGCCCATGCAGGTATTTTATTATGAATATTCATGTAATCTCGGACGGCCGAGTAGAGGCCGACCTCCCCGGTAAGCCGCGAGCCAGCAGGGAACGCGACGTTGCCACGACTTGATCGGCGCCCCCCGCGAGTTCGAATACCGGCATTCCTTACAGTTTGTAAAAATGAGAAGATTTATTGAATCGCCTTCTAATAAAATCATTGACTTCTCGCCGACCATCGTTTAGAAAGTTATTGTGGATTTTCTTCCTCTTCTTTTCCTTTTCTCCGGGAGGTTTTTTCATGAGTCGTTCTCCGAATCGCCGGGCGGGCTTCACGCTGATCGAGCTGCTGGTGGTGATCGCCATCATCGCCATTCTGATCGGCTTGCTCGTTCCCGCCGTACAGAAGGTACGTGAGGCGGCCGCCCGCACGCAATGCGTCAACAACCTGAAGCAGCTGGCCCTCGCCTGCCACGCTTATCACGACGTCAACAGGAGGATGGCGGCCGGACAACTCAATCCAGGAACCGCAGATGCACCGGCTGGGTCATTTCCGGGCGCTGTTACCGGACGCGATCGTCATCCATGGACGGTCCTTGTCATGCCGTATTATGAACAGCAAACACTCTACAACACGCTGATTTCCCAGGTCGCGGCCGGGGCCGGTCCATGGGGCGCGGCCTGTCGCACCACGGTTATCCCCACCCTGATTTGTCCCTCCGATCCCAATGGGGGCTTCGTCGCCGGTGAAGGCTCTGCCGCCAATTACGTCGGCTGTTTCGGCAGCACCATGTATTCCAATACGGGGAACGGCATCTTCTATCCGCAATCGAAGACGAGAATGGCCGACATCACGGATGGCACCAGCAACACGCTCCTGCTCGGCGAAATCCTCGTCGGCAACGGCGGCGACGATCGACGCGGCCGAATCTGGAATTCATGGGCCGGCGAGAACTTCTTCTCCACGCTGTATGGCCCCAATACCCTCAACGCCGACGTTTGCTGGACCTGCGGCACGGTCATGACGAACAATCCGTGTTCGGCGAACACTTCAGGCATCGCCAATAACGTGCAGACGTCCCGCAGCACCCACCCCGGCGGGGTGAACTCGGCAATGGCCGACGGTACAGTTCGGTTTATCACGAACAGCATACCGACTGGCACATGGCAGGCAATTTCCACTCGATCAGGTGGCGAAGTTATCCCCGGCGACTTCTGACCGCCCGCCAGTTTGTCCATCAACATCCGGGGGCGCAGAGCCCCCGGATTGTTTTGTCTCTGCTCGCGACGGTCCAGCCACCTTCTGCTTTTCTACCTTCATGAGGATACAAACCCCATGCGCTTACTTCTGTCGCTCATCCTTGGAACCCCAGCCTTTCTCTTTCTGCTGGGCTGCAGTCCCTCGGGGCCCGCAACCCATTCGGTCAAGGGCAAGGTTTCCTTTGACGGAACTGATGTCAAGGAAGGCCTGATCTATTTCGACAACACCGACAAGAGCTTGCCGAGTTACAATGCGATCATCACGGACGGTTCCTATACAACCTCCGTGGTCGCCGGGAAATACAGCGTCCGCATCACCGCCATGAAGATCACGCCCTTTCCGGCGGGTAAAGTGGGCGCCAGCGGCGAGAAGGAAGGCCCGCAGCAATACCTGCCCGCGAAGTTCAACGAAAAAACCACGCTCTCTGCGGAGGTCTCCGCCGCCCCGAAGGAGCTGGACTTCCTGCTGACTTCAAAGTAATCGGTCTCGGCAAGCTTGTAGTCGTCAACACGATGGTGAGCTGCTTGCAGAGCAGCGATAAGGCCTCGACCTCGGTCGCCGAGCACCTTCAATGGGCATCGCCCAGGGTGCGGAATTTGGGTCCAAAAAACCAGGGCTTCTCATTACTTTTTCATAAGAAACATGGTAATGTTCCGGAGAGTGCGTCATCTGAATAAGTGATGACATTTGCAGTCTTCCCGTCACCAAGGAGTCAAGCCATGCGCGTCGTTGCCGGTTTGCGGGCCACCCTCGCGGCCGCCGTGCTGCTGATGCTGTCGGTGGCAGCAAGCGCTCAGCCGCCCAAGCAAGAGGCCAAGAAGCCGATCGTGCAGCTCCCGGTCGGCGCGCTCGATGCCAAGTCCTACCTGAGCTATTCAACCAAGCCGCTGGAGCCGGGCGAGATCGATCGGCTCATCAATGCGGAGCTGGCGAAGCTCAACATCAAGCCGGCGCCGAAGACGACCGACGAGCAATTCATTCGCCGCGTCTACCTCGACCTGACGGGTAAGCTGCCGAGCCTGACGGACGTAACCGAGTTCGTCGCCGACAAGCCGGCCGACAAGCGTGCCAAGCTCATCGACAAGCTGCTCGAGACCGACGAATATGCCAAGCACTGGGGGCAATACTGGCGCAGCGTCATCACGACGCGCACGACGCTCGATTTCCGTATGGTGCAAGTCGTGCCGCAATTTGAAAGATGGATGACCGCCCAGTTGAAGGCGAACAAGAGCTGGGCGGCGATCACGCGCGATCAGCTCACCGCCAGCGGCAAGATAATGTACGCCGAGCAGGACAAGAACGCCGAGGCGTTCTTTCTCCTGTCGCGCCGCGGCGCCGACTCGGTTACCGAGATCGCGGCGGAGACCTCGCGCATCTTCCTCGGCATTCAGATTCAGTGCGCTCAGTGCCACGATCATCCGAGCGATGTGTGGAAGCGCCAGCAGTTCCACGAGTTCGCGGCCTACTTCGGCCGCTACGGCGGCGAACGCCCCATCCTGGAGGAAAAGAAGTTCGTCGGCGTGCAGCTAACCACCAGATTCGGCGAGCACCGCATGCCCGACAAGAACGATCCGAAGAAGGGGCTGGCGATGAATCCGCGTTTCCTCGACGGCAAGCAGCCCGCCGGTGCGAAGCCCGTGCCCAGCACGAGCGGCCCGATCGCCAAAGGCGGCGGGTTCGGCGGTCCCAAGGGGGGCGGCTTCGGTGGTGGCGGCGGCATGAGCGATGAGGCGCGCCGCCAGGCCCTCGCCGATCAGATCACCGACAAGGACAACCCGTGGTTCGCGGCCGCCTTCGTCAACCGTATGTGGGGCGAATTCATGGGCCAGTCGTTCTACGCCCCGATCGACGACATCGGCCCGCAAAAGGACGGCATGATGCCCGCCGTCCTTGCCCGCGTCTCCGGCTCCTTCCGCGGCAACGATTACGACATCAAGCAGCTCTTTCGCGACATCCTCAACAGCGACACCTATCAGCGCCAGATCCGCGCCGGCGAATCGGGCGACGATCATCTTCTCTTCGCCACGCGCAATCCCGTGCGCATGAACGGCAACGCCATGTGGCAGTCGCTCACCTCGACGCTCGGACCGATCGGCGCCGGCGGCTTCAAGGGGGGCGCGGCGCCGATGGGACCGTTCGGTCGATTCGGCGGCGGGCTTGAGCAGCAGGTCAAGAACGAGTTCTCCTACGACCCTTCGACCAAGGCCGAGGAGATCGAAGGAAGTATCAGCCAGGCACTCCTCCTGATGAACAACCCGCAGATCAATGCGAAGATTCGCGCCCAGGCCACGAATATGCTGGGCCGCATCCTGTCGGCAAACGCCGACGACGACGAAGCGTTGCGCGTGGTTTACCTGCGCACGCTGGCTCGTCGCCCGACCGATCGTGAACTGACCCGGCTGCGCGACCACATCCGCGCCGTCAACAACCGGCCGGAAGCCTACGAGGACATCCTCTGGGCCCTGATCAACTCCACCGAATTTCAAATGAAACGATAACCTAACTCCAAGCCCGCGGATAACCCGCGCAGGTTCGCTTTGCTCACCTGCCGGCTTGAAAAGGACACAAGACATGACCACGCAAACCCACATGCAAGTGCAGGTCAATCGCGACGGCGTCGTCAGCCGCCGCACGTTCCTCCGCTCGATCGCCGCCGGCGCCGCGGGTCTGGGCCTGATGGAGACCCTGTCGGTCCACGCCCAGGAGCTGCGCCGCCGCGACATGTCGTGCGTGCTCCTGTTCATGAACGGCGGGCCAAGCCAGTTCGAGACGTTCGATCCCAAGCCCGGCCACGCCAACGGCGGACCGACCCTGGCGATCGACACCGCGGTCAACGGCATTCGTATCGCCGATAGCTGGCCGTTGGTCGCGCGCGAAATGGGCAGCATCGCCCTGGTCCGCTCCGCGAACAACCGCGAGGGCGAACATCAACGCGCCACCTACCTGATGAAGACCGGCTATCTCCCGGTCGGCGGCGTACGCTTCCCAACCATGGGCTCGATCGTCGCCAGCGAGATCGGACCACGCGACTTCGATCTGCCGCACTTCGTCCAGGTCGGCGGGCGCGGGCTCGGCGGCGCATTGAACAACGGCTTCCTGCCCATGCAGTATTCCCCGTTCGGCGTCGGTGACCCGAACCAGATGCCGGCCAACACGACGCTGCCTGGCGACACCAATCACGCTCGCTTCGATCGCCGCATCAACCTGATGCAGGATCTCGAACGCGACTTTGCCGAATCGGGCGGCGAGGCCCGCGTCACCGATCATCGCGCTCACATCAACGGCGCCGCCAACATGGTCCGCAGCCCGCGTCTGCAAGCGTTCGACCTCTCCCGCGAAACCGCCGCCACTCGCGATCGCTATGGCCGCAATAACTTCGGCCAGGGCTGCTTAATGGCGCGTCGGCTCATCGAAGCCGGGGTGACGTTTGTCGAGGTCGGTCTGGGGGGCTGGGACACGCACCAGAACAACTTCGATTCGTGCCGCCGTCTGAGCGGCCAGGCCGATGCCGGCTTCGCCAACCTGGTCAAGGACCTGCGCGACCGCAATCGGCTCGATCGCACCCTCATCATCTGGACCGGCGAGTTCGGCCGCACCCCGCGCATCAACGCCAACACCGGCCGCGACCACTACCCGCGCGCCTTCTCGATCGCCATGGCTGGCGGCGGCGTGCGCGGCGGCCGCGTCATCGGCTCGACATCCGAAGGGGGCAACGACATAACCAACCGCCCCGTCGGCGTCAATGATTTCATGTGTACCGTCTGCCACGCCCTCGGCATCGACCCACGCAAGGAAAACCAAACGCCGATCGGCCGGCCCATCCGCATCGTCGATGGCGGCGCCCATGTGCGCGAGTTGTTCACGGCGTGATCTAGGACTTCTTTGTTTAGCGTTCACGCAGTCCCGCGCGGACTCAAAACTGCAATCGCTCTACGTAACAACCCCGCGCCATCGGCGCGGGGTTGTTATGTTTTCCGATAGAATCCCATCATGGCGAAGAAGAAAAAACGCATCGATCTCAAGAAGAACCGCTCCAAGCCCGCACGCGACAAGGGCTGGACGCGCGGCTTTCAGCAGCACGGCTATGCCGAGGAAGCCACCGTCAGCGGCGAGCGCGTTCGCACCAAGGGAGAGTTGTCGCGCAAACGCACCATCGAGACCGACGATGGCGCGACCATGCCGCGCGTCGACGAATCGATCTGCCTGCCGGGCCGCGTTGTCACCGTCTACGGCCTGGACAATCTTGTGCAGGTGGAAGATGGCCGGCGCTTTCGCTGCAAGGTCCGGCAAGTGCTCAAGAGCATCTCGACCGACGAACGCAGTCTGGTGGCGACGGGCGATCGCGTGTGGATTCTGCCGCTGAGTTCCCCCTCGCCCCCAACCCCTCTCCCGCAAGGAGAGGGGATCAAGTCGAATTCCCCCTCACTCCCAATCCCTCTCCCCGAAGGAGTGGGGAACACAATGGGGGTCGGCGTCATCGAGCGCGTCGAGCCGCGGCACGGCATCCTGACGCGCGCCTCGAAAGGGCGCGAGCACGTCCTGGTCGCCAACGTCGATCAGGTCGTCATCGTCATGGCGCTCAAGGAGCCGGACCTGAAGCTGCACCTGATCGACCGCTACCTGGCGAGCGCCGAACAAGGCGGCATCAAGCCGATCATTTGCCTTAACAAGGCCGATCTCGCCGATCCGGTTGAAGTGCAGCCCATCATTGGTTACTACAGCCAACTCGGCGTTACGACTCTGCTTACCAGCGCCGTCAACGGCACGGGCATCGAACGCCTGCGGAAGATTCTGAAGAGTCGCCAGAGCGTCATCAGCGGACAGTCGGGCGTCGGCAAGTCGTCGCTCCTGAACGTGATCCAGCCGGAACTCGGCTTGCGCGTGCGCGAGGTCAGCGAGGTCAACCAGAAGGGGAAGCACACCACGACGACGGCAGAGTTGATCCGCCTCGACTTCGGCGGCTGGGTCGTCGATACGCCGGGGATTCGCCAGTTCGAGCTGTGGGACATGCTGCCGGAGGAGGCGGAAGGCTTCTTCGTCGAATTTCGGCCCTATGTGCCGTTGTGCGACTTTCCCGATTGCACCCACACGCACGAGGAACGCTGCGCCGTGAAAAATGCGGTGGCGCTGCGCTATTTGAGCGAACAGCGGTATTTCAGTTATCGCGGGATGTTCGCGGGAGATGTTGGGCCGGCGAGTGCGGAGTAAGCCGCTTGCGGTAGACCGGATTAGCGCCGCGACTGCGCCAGCTCCGGCTCGGCCGTCTGTGCCGCGTTGACGTTGCCTGCCGGCACGCCGCAGCCGCCGGTCGGCGCCTGCACACGAGCATAGGGCGGTTCATCGTGGATCATGTCATCGAACAACATGCAGCCATTGCACGGAGCGAGCAGGAGCACGAGGCAAAGCCAGCGTTTCATCGCGTCACCTCATTTGTGAAGTCGGTCGCGAGGTATACTGGCAAGATAGGTCGATGTCAAGCCGGATTGCGTCAGAGCCTGAAGCGTAAGCGAAGGTTTTCTTCGCATAGGCTTCAGGCTCTGATGGATCACCCCGCGAAGCGCCGCATCACGAGCGCCGCGTTTTGGCCGCCGAAGCCGAAGCTCGTGGAGACCGCGATCCTCACCGGCATCTCGCGGGCCGTGTTCGGCACGTAGTCGAGATCGCACGCCGGATCGCGCTGCGTCTGGTTGATCGTCGGCGGCACTGCCCCGGAGTGCAGCGTCATCGCCAGGGCCACCGCCTCCACGGCCCCGGCGGCCCCGATCAGGTGGCCGACCATCGACTTGATCGACGACAACGGCAGCACTCTGGCATTGTGGCCGAAGACGCGTTTGACGGCGATCGTTTCCATCTGATCGTTGAGCCGGGTGCTGGTGCCGTGGGCGTTGATGTAATCGACGTCGCTCGGATCGATGCGGGCTTCGCGCAGCGCCTCGTTGATGGCGCGAGCGGCGCCGCGGGCTTCCGGATCGGGCTTCGTCGCGGCGTAGGCGTCGAAGCTGCTGCCCAGGCCAAGGACTTCCGCGTAAATCGTCGCCCCGCGCTTCCTGGCGTGCTCCAGTTCCTCGAGCACGAGGACGCCGGCGCCTTCGCCGAGCACGAAGCCGTCGCGCTTGCCGTCGAAGGGACGCGAGACTTCGTCGGCCGGGCGACTCGATTGACTCAAGGCGCCCAGTGCGGTGTCGGCGAGCATCAGCACGGGATCGATGCGGCCTACGGCGCCCCCGGCCAGCACCGTTG
>JACXTT010000637.1_pt1 | contig 59934 bp, 51 predicted proteins | sample 9270951 | NCBI WGS metagenome assembly JACXTT01 (sample SAMN15532306, study PRJNA645909) | rock metagenome | isolation source: weathered quartz diorite | place: Puerto Rico | collected 2017-06-21
TCGAGGGGCCGGCCCTCGATGAGATGCTTGAGCGTGGTCCCTTCCAGATACTCCATCGCGATGAAGGACTGGCCTTCATGCTTCCCGATCTCGTAAATCGTGCAAATACTGGGATGGTTCAGAGCAGAGGCGGCGCGGGCTTCGCGCCGGAACCGCTCCAGCGCGTGCGCGTCGGGCACCACTTCCTGAGGAAGAAACTTGAGGGCAACAAAGCGTCCGAGTTCGGTGTCCTCGGCTTTATATACGACACCCATCCCGCCACCGCCCAACTTCTCGAGGACCCGGTAGTGCGAGACGGTTTGGCCAATCATGGACGGGTTATGGTAGGCGGGATGCTGGGCCAAGTCAACGGACTTTGCGTAATCGAACTGCGGCTGATTGGCGTTTTACTGTGCGAGTTGTGAGTATTTCTTCCGCGCCTCTTCAAACAACGCCAGCACCGACTGCTTCTCCGCCTCGGTATTCCAATTCGTGTTGCTCCGCGCCGCCGCGATCAGCCGATCGACCCAAGTCACAAAATACGCCGCATCCGCCACGCTATGCAGGGGCGCCCCCGCGACCGAAACATACACCGGGCTGGTGGTCGCATACGGATACAGATCCAGAATCGGATACTCCGCCTTCTCGCTGAACGCGCGCAGCACGCACCATCCGCTGCCATCGAGCGGAATGGACCCTGTCGCATCCGCCGTCTGCCGATCGCCTTTCAACTCAATCTCGCGTGCCAACTTTCCGTTGCAGACAATCTGTAGATGATCCAGTGGCACAATCGACCGCACCCCAACCTTGAACGGCACGTCCTGCTTCCTCTCCAGCCGGACTTCGCCTCCAGCCGTCTTGCCGCTCAGTTCAAACCAAAGCAGCGGCCCATTCGTAGCAAACGTCCGCCCCGCCTTGATCGCCTCCAGCCACGGCTCAATCTTCAGCGGCCCAGGCTTCACTTGTGCATATACCCGATTCAGTCCCGCCGGCCCCCGCAGCGACGCATAGTTCCCCATAAAATCGGTCCCCGCCGCCGTCGGCAACCGAAACCCGCAATTCAGCAGCTTGTACCAGACCTCTGCCGTAGATTTGTGATCGGCGAAACCGACCACCTCGATGTAATCCACCTTACCCAGAGCAACGTCAGCCGGTAACTCATAAGTAAGTGGCTCATCCTTCGCTGGATCCGGCACACTCTCCAGCGGATGCACATATCCCACCAGCGCCCCTTGCTCGTGCGCCATGTCGGCAACATTGGCATTCGCCGGGTACAGACTGGACGCCGCTGTATTGGGATACACGGCATACCCGGGAAGAATGACGTTGCGCTTCAAACCCAGCAGGCCGAGATGTCCCCAGTAGCTGGTGTGAAACTCCTGACTGTGCATCAGAATATGATCGGGGTTGGAAGCCGGATCAGGACGCGGCGTGAAGTAAGCAATATCCGGAAAGCGCTGCTCTTTGTTGACGATCAGATTCTCGACAATTGCCAGATTCTCCGCATCAGCCTGCTCCACCAAATGCGCCGGAGTATTGCGATACGTCCCCGCATAGTTCATGTGGACATGCACATCGCCGCTCACCCATTCTGCTGGCTCGTAGGGAATGTTTGACCGCATCCCAACAAACAAGGAAGCGCTGCTGTTTGGCTTGATCTCCACTTTTGTGTGCTTGAACGGATATTCGAACCCGCGCATGACGCCCACTTCTATGCTTCCGCCAACCGGCACCATCATTTCGGAAACCCCGGTCGTGTCGAAATAGTGAGCCTCAAAGGCCCTTTCCTTGCGATCGAAGCTGTCATCCGCCTGCATCCAAGCATCGTCGGGAGCATAAGCACGCCCGTCCGGTCCAGTCACGAAAACCCTCGCCGAAAGTGGCTTGTTTGCCTTGTCCATGACCTTCAGCTTGAATCGGGCCATCGGGTGTTTGTACTTCCGCTCTCGAACCGTCACCTCCGTCTGCGTCGCTCCCGGAATCGTCTGCACCCACAACGAAGTGTTCCCGCCCCGATTGGAGATAAACGCAATCTTCCTCCCATCCGGCGACCAACGCGGATTGGTGTTGTCGTAGTCCCCATACGAAATGGGAAACGCATCCCCGCCAGCCGATGGCATAACCCACAGCTGATGCCACTGCCCGCCCAGATACGACGCATACACCATGCGCGTCCCATCCGGCGAAAAGTCCGGACGCGCTCTCCACGTCGTCTCCTCGTAATGAATGTCCCGCGCCTCGGCTCCAGGCTCCGCTTTCATCCGCCAGAACCCACCCGTCCCGTGGATGTGCCCGCGGTTCGAGATGAACAGAATCTCCGACCCATCCCGCGACCACACCGGGCTGATCTCATGATCTACCTTGCTATAGTAATAACGAGGCAGATCACTTATGCGCTCAGAAGTAAGTTGCACCACATCGGTCAGCCGACCATCCTCAAAGCGACCGACAAAAATGTGAAAGTGCCCCTTATAAGACGTCGAAACAAACGCCAGCCGCTTCCCGTCCGGCGAAAAGCGCGGCTCCAGATTCACCGCCCCGCCCGATGTAAGCTGCGCAGTCCGTCCATCCCGAACATCCATAACCCACAGCTCGACCGCGTCATGATCGTAGCGATCAAAAACGATCCACCGTCCATCCGCCGACCAGTCCGGCTGATAGTCATACCCCGGCCCCGCCGTAAGTTGCTCCGCCGTCGTCGAACCCAGTTCCTGCCTCCATAGCGACCCTGCCATCGAATACACAAGACTCTTCGAATCCGGCGCCCACGCCAGCGCGCTCGGCCCCGTCGTCAACTGCGGCAAATACATTTCTCGGAAGTAATAAGGATGCGGCAGGTCAATCTGTTTAAGCACAGGCTCCCGCTGGGCAAAACAAACGGTGTCCGCAATGAGAATGAGAACGACGATGAGCGTCCACATCTGATCAGACTTGACCAAGAAACCTCCCCTTTTCGCGACTGCGTATACCACCGTGGGAGAGCGGCGCGTTAGCGCCGCGTTAGCAGCTCTCGCTGACTTGGGCTTTAGCCCCTGAGGCGCTAATTCGCGCGCACCATCGGCAGCACAATCATCGACGCGCGCCCGCCACCGTGATACACGCGAATCCGTGCCTTCTTCATCTCCGCGCTCGTCGCCTCCGGCTTCACCGTCTGCAAATTCCGCGAAAAATTCGGAGCAAAGCTGCCAAACACCTGCACTCGTATCCGATGCCCCTTGAAAAACACATTGCTCGTAATCAAATTGGACAGCGTCAATTCGTACACACGCCCCGGCTCTAGCCACTGCCGTCCCCGCGACAAATCGCGATAGCTCGCCCGCAACACGTCCAGCCCCGGACTCATCAGATTGAACGCCACCCATCCGGCGCAACGTCGAGCAAGCGCACCCACAGATCCAAATCGCGGCAGTCGCACGAGACAAACATGCGTGCCTGGATCGACCCCGTGACCTCTGTGTCTGACGCCAACGGCGCAGAATCGAACGTCAACACATTGTCGCGCTCGGCCAATTTGCGATAATCATGTGCCCCGGAAGAAGCAAACTCATTCACCACCGGATGCGCCGGATCAGAAACAAACTCGCTGAACCCTTCCACACCCACGGCCATTCCTGCCGCCAGTTCCCCCATCCGGTCTCCCTTCGCAGCAGACTTCAGAAAGAACGTCACTCTCCCCGCCGCCGGAGGCCACGTCTCCGACTCCCTCCACTCATTCCGCCCCATGACGAAATACCGCACCGGCTTTTCCCGCTCTACCCCGTTGTCGACGCCCTTCAGGTAATGATCCATCCAGCGCAGCACCACCTCGTCATAGTCAATCGTCGCCGCCGCCCCAAACTCCCGCTCGCCCGATTTCGTCTTCCCCGTGCTGGCCACCCCATGCACCCACGGGCCTAGCAGCAAATGCGTTCGCGGATCCTTATCTCCCGCCCGCGCCTTCAACAGCCCGGCGTAGTTCGTGGTCGCTCCTTCCGGCCCGTAGTTGTCGTCGTACCACCCAGAGAGATTCAGCACCGCCGCATGCGCCCGCCCATACTTGTTGCGCAGTTCACTCCAATCCCACCAGGGATCCTCCGCCGGATGCCGCAGCCAATCGTAGTAATAAGGAGCAACCTGTCGGAGCGGCTCAACATCAAGCAGCGGCAGCGTATCCAGCATCTTTGGACCTTCGTTTTTCCACGCCACCAAAGCCTCATCGTAAGTGCGCGGCCCCGGTAGATTCTTCTTTACACGCACGTCCGGCGCGATGTTGTCCCAGATCCACTCGATCCACGACAAATCCCACGTCCCGCCCGCATAGAAAAAATTCTGTGGAGTCGAAAACGTCATCGCCGGAACCATTGCCTTCAGATGTGGAGGGCTCTCCACCGCCGCCAGCCACTGCACCGCCCCGGGATAAGAAAGTCCAAACGTCCCCACCGCTCCATTCGACCACGGCTGGCTTGCTGCCCACTCAATGGTGTCGTAGCCGTCTCGCCCCTCGTTTTCATACGGACGAAACTCGCCCGCGGATTGATACCGTCCCCGCACATCCTCGACCACCACCGCGTAACCTCGCTCCACCGCCTGCCGAAAGGTCGTGTACTCCTCCTCCGCCGCAACCTTGCCGAACTCCGCAGGTCGCAGCACATCAGCCCTCAACAGCACACCATCGCGCATCGGAATAGCAACATTCTTCTCGACGACATACTGACCTGCCTGGGTATGAGAATCCTGCGCAATCAGGAAGGAACCGGCAGCCGGGAGAACAGCGACGAGGAAAAGAGCCAGGGGCCTGAGTTTCGTTGGCGCTGAGGCTACCACCGCCCCGGCAACCGCGACAAGTCAGGCCTTCGCCGTCCTCCACCGCGCCCACGCCCAATTGAGCAGCGCCGCCGCCATGGTCGCGAGCAAAATGCGGGACTGGCTCAAGTCCACCTGGGTCAACAGCGCCGTGCAGATCAGGATGCCGAGCACAGCCACCAGTGGCCCGGCTGGCAACCTGAGCCGCGCTGCTCCCGGTTGGCTTTGCCGCAACGCGAGCAGCGCCGCACACACCACTCCGTAATAAAACAAACGCGACACCACCGACAGCGTCACATTCCAGGCGAAGCTACCGCTCACCGCCCAACCCCACGCCGCAACCGCATAAACAAGAATCGAAAACCAGGGTGTGTGGAATCGCCGGTTCACGGCCGCAAACACACGTGGCAAGTCGTCGCCTTCCGCCATGGCGAACATGAGTCGCGGCATCCCAAGCAGCTTCGCGCTCAGATATCCGTAGACCGAAACCAGCGCTCCAATCGCCACCAGACTCGCTCCACGGTTCCCCATGGTGACCCGTGCTACTTCGGCCAGCGGACGGTCCGTCGTCGCCGCGCTCCCCAGAACTCCCACCACCACCCACTGCACAAGCGCATAAATCACTGTGCACGCGATCAGCGCCCCGAATAAAGCGAACGCTGCATCCCGCCGCGGATTCTTGGCTTCACTCATCGGCGCCATCGCCGATTCAAATCCGCCATAAAAGAAGAACAGCAGCACCATCGCTTTCAGCCAAATGCTGCCAGGTGCTGGCTCACTCGCTCCCATTGGCGCGCGATGGAAGACCGTAACCGCCGCTCCCGCCAGCACCACCATCAGCAGCGGCAAGATCTTGGCCACCGTGAAAACGTTGTTCACCCGCGTGCCCTGCCGCACACCGAGAATATTAATGAGCGCTAACAGTCCCACAAGTATCGTCAGCACCGCGAAGCGTAGCCCGGGCTGCTTTACCTCCGGCCAGAACTCCGCCAGATAAATGACGAACAAATTCGCGTTCGCCGCTGGTGCCGCGGTTTGCGACAAGAAAAGTGTCCAGCCCACCAGGATTCCCACCAGCCGTCCGAAAGCCGTGCGTGCATATAAGTAAGGTCCGCCCGCTTCGGAGAACTGCGACGCCACTTCCGCGAAGCAGGCCATGACGACACCCATTGCCGCTCCCGCAGCCACCACTGCCAGGGTGCTCTGCTTCCCGAGCAGAGCGGCCACCGTCCCCGGCAACCCGAACACACCGCTGCCAATCACAGAATTCACGGCCAACGCCATCAGGCTCCAGCGTCCAATCGCCCGCACCAGGCCGCTTTTGGAGGTCATCATCGCGACCGTTTGTATCACACCCGCCCCATTCCGGGGTAAACTTCTATCCTGGTTTTCTGACAATGTGAAAGGTCCCGGAGCCCACCAGGAAAGTGCCAGCCTCCATTTCTGACATCCGGCTTTTGCTGAAGGTCAAACAACTGCCCCAGTGCGCCCATCCACGGCGCGTCTTTGTCACTGGAGGAACCGGCTATCTCGGCAGCAGCCTGATTCCCGTGCTCCTCGAGCGCGGCCACCGCGTCCGCGGCTTGGTCCGCCCAACCTCAAAAGGTAACCTGGCCAGTGGGTGTGAAGTCGTTTCCGGCGACGCTCTCGACGCCAACACTTACAAGCACCTGATCCGCCCCGCCGACACCTTTATCCACCTCGTCGGGGTCTCGCATCCCTCTCCCGCCAAAGCCGCCGAATTCCGCGAAATTGACCTCGTCTCCGCCCGCGAAGCGATCAACGCCGCCGCTGAGCTTGGCATCGCGCATTTCATTTACCTGAGTGTGGCGCACCCCGCTCCCGTGATGAAGGCCTACATCGCCGTCCGCGCCGAATGCGAGGCCCTGATCCAGCAGCGCCACCTGAACGCGACCATCCTCCGCCCCTGGTACGTGCTTGGCCCAGGACACAATTGGCCCTACCTGCTGCTGCCCGTTTACAAAGTAATGGAGTTTCTTCCTTTCGTCTCCCACGGCGCCAAACGCCTGGGTCTGGTAACGCTGGAGCAGATGGTGATGGCGCTAGTCGAGGCCGTAGAATCGCCAGTTCAGGGACTAAGGGTCGTAGAAGTCCCCGAAATTCGGGTTGCCCAAGCCAGTCTGGCCCGTGAGGTAACCCGCCAGGCCGGCTGAAACCGCCCGTCCCGTGCGGCTTTTAGAAACTAGGTAACTTCAATTACGGAAGCTCATGCACACGGGGAATCTTTGCGTCCATCCCGCGAGATGCGATCGTGGTCAGGACACGCGGACAACACCAGCTCGCAATGATTTGAAAGGACCCCAATGGATCGCGAGAACCGGGAAAGCATGGAAGAGATTCACCTCCGCATTTTGCGCGTCACCGAAGACCTGCGTGCCATCCAGCGGGAACTGAACTGCGTTGCCATGCAGGCCCCCAACAATCCCGAACTGATGGAAGCCCTTTCCGGTCCACCCGAGATGGAATCGCTCCAGGTCCTCAAGTCCGCGCTCGACCAGATGCGCCACTTTCTGTGGTTCTACATACAAGTAATGACCAGCGGCTCCGAAATGGGAGAAAAACTTCGCCAGAGCCTGCGCCAGGATCCCTCACCCCGCGCCCCCGAAACCGAGCAACAGCAGCAATTCCAGAATGCCTCAGACGCCATCATGCTCCGTTACCTCGCCGACAGTAAGTTCCGCAAGCCAAACTAAAATCCTCTCCGTTCCCGGCGGCGATTCCACTCCTGTCCTCTGGCTCCTCCGGCGGTATCCCTCCGAGGAGACAATATTTTGACAGGTGGGCCCGCGCGAAACGGGCGTACAATCGGCTCAACGTTGTTCCAGGGGCGTTCCATGAGAAGCCTTCTCGCTTTCGCCTGCCTGCTTCTGATTTCTGCTCTGCCTGCTACAGGACAAGTAGGACCCGGAGGAGGCGGCCGACGCTCCGGCACAGTTCGCTCACGGATTCCCGCTCCCGACCTGACTACCAACACTACGATTTTTCTCAACGGCAAGGTGGTTATCGACGACGGCAGTGTGCTCACCGAGTCAGCCGCTATCCAAACCATATGCAAAGGTCAGAAACACACGGAAGGGCATACCGATCCGCATGGCAACTTCAGCTTTCAGTTTGGCAGTCGTCTTGCCAGCAACAGTGAGATCGACCTTGACGCGGACACCCAGTCACGGAACACCGCCTCGGGGCGAGCCGAACGTCGCGATCTGAGCGATTGCGAACTCCAAGCCTCGCTCGCTGGCTTCACTTCTGACTCAATTCCGCTGGGCGGACGATTCTCCGGTTACGAGAATGCCGACGTCGGACGCATTGTGCTGCACCGTCTCGCAAACGTTGCAGGCTTCACCATCAGTGCCACCAGCGCCCAGGCTCCTGGAGCAGCGAGAAAGGCCTTGGAAAAAGGACAGGACCAGCAGAAGAAGGGAAAATGGGATGACGCCCAGAAGTCATTCGAGAAAGCAGTCGCGATCTATCCGAAGTTCGCGGTTGCCTGGTTTGAGCTGGGACGGGTGCAATTACAAAAGAACGATCTCACCGACGCCCGCAATTCATTCCAGCAATCGCTCGCCGCGGACCCGAAGTATATCAATCCCTATCACGCCCTTACACAACTCGCACACCGCGAGCAGAAATGGCAGGAGTTAGCCGACTTCAGTGAGAAGTTACTGGCTCTCAATCCAGTCAGCTTCCCTGAGATCTGGCTTTCGAACGCGATCGGCAACTACTGTCTCCAGAATTTCGCCGCCGCGGAAAAAAGCGCCCGCCGCGGATTGCAATTGGACCCGGACCATCGCATGCCCAAACTCGAATACCTGCTCGGCGTAATTCTCCTGAAGAGGTCCGCCTATGGAGAAGCTGCCCAGCACCTGCGCGCCTTTCTCAACCTCTCCACCAAGCCCGCCGACGTTGCCGAAGCTCAAAAACAACTGGATGAAATCGCCCGCCTCTCAGCCGCTGCGACCTTAACTACGAACGAAAGAAGGTAGCAAGGCAATATTATTTCGTCATCCCGATCGAAGTAAGGGATCTGTAGTTTTTTGATTTTCCGCAGGGTGAGTGGCACCGGCAAACTCGGGGTGCCCCCATTTCTCGCGTTCTTTGCGAGAAGTGGGGCCTTTTCGCTGCGATGGCCCCGGTCTTTCTTCATCACAACTGCGCGGTGTCCGTCGTCACCGCGCGACCTTGTCATCGCTGCTACCCTTCGTTCAACATGCCGTGGAATCTGACACGCTACTACGGAAATGGCGATCTGCATTTTATTACCTGCAGTTGTTACCGGCGGCAGCCGCTGCTCGGCAGTAAGCGGCGGCGCGACCTGTTTCTCACCGTCCTGGAGCAGGTGCGACGTCGCTATGAGTTCGTCGTGCTCGGATACGTGATCATGCCCGAGCACTTTCATCTGCTGATCAGCGAGCCGCAGGAGCGCACCCCGTCGACGGTCATGCAGGCCCTGAAACTGGGCTTTGCCCGCCGCGTCCTGATGCAGATGCGCCGTCGCCGCCATCCCGCCCAACCCGAACTCTTCGAGCGCACACCCCAGCACATCTGGCAGAAGCGCTTTTACGACTTCAATGTTTGGACGGAACGCAAACGGATCCAGAAACTGCGCTACATCCACCGTAACCCGGTTCAACGCGGACTCGTCGCATCCCCGGAGCAATGGCGTTGGAGCAGTTACCGTGCCTACGCCTTCGGCGAAGTGGGCGCGGTGAAAGTCAACGAGTGGCAAGTTCTCAAGATGAAGATCCGCCCTCCGGCCGCATAAAATCAACCCCGCATCGATACCGGCTGCTTGCCCCCACTTCTCGCAAAGAACGCGAGAAATGGGGCACCCCGATCTTTTCTTCTACCAGCCCTAACAACTAACTGCGTTATACTTCCTGGCGAGATGTGGGCCACCCGCCAAGAGCGGCAACGTGACGTTTCAGCCTGGATTCGATCAGACCAAGAACTGGTTTCTGCCGGTGAGCGGATTCGACAACAACGGCAACCTGCTCAGCGACGTGTCGCACAGCTACAGTTGGGACGCGGAGAACAAGCTCACCGCCGTGGATACGGTCAATCTGACGTTCGATGCGCTGGGCCGGATGGTCGAGCAGGCGCGGGGATCGAGCTACACGCAGAATATCTATGCGCCGACCCGTTACAAACTGGCTCTGATGAACGGGCAGACGCTGCAGAAGGCGTTCTGTTCTTTGCCTGGCGGAGCGACGGCGGTGTACGGGTCGTCAGGCACGATTGCCTACTATCGTCACGCTGACTGGCTGAGCAGTTCGCGGTTTGCCTCGACGCCGAGTCGCACGAAGTATTTCGATGTGGCCTATGCCCCTTACGGAGAGGATTACGTCGATTCGGGAACAACAGACTTGAACTTCACCGGGCAAAACCAGGACACAGTTTCCGGCCTCTACGATTTCCTTTACCGTGAATATCACGCCAACTCGGGCCGCTGGATTCAGCCCGACCCGGCTGGGCTGGGAGCGGTCAGCATGGGGAATCCGCAGACTTGGAACCGCTATGCCTATGTTGCCAACTACCCGCTTAGTGCGGTCGATCCACTAGGATTGACGATTGGTCGAGGGTACGATGTAATTGGGAGTGCCCGGCGTGCGGGTCTAAGCTACAGTAGTGCATACGATCCGTTTTCTTTCTTCCCCGGAGCGCTTTCTACGGCGTCTCAAAACAGTAGCACTTCCCCGCAGCGTGTTGCGTCTTATGACTATCAATACGTTCCAGGATCAGTGACCACGGTAGACGATGGGGCGGGGAACCTCACGGTTTTCCAAACCACAGGTGGGTGGCAGTTGATCGGGGAGACCTTGGCCGACTCCGATCCTGTCCTTCTCGCAGAAAATTCTGCACCTCAAAATATTATAGCCGCAAACAACGTGCAGTCAAGGGTACGGTTAGAGCAGATTGCGAATCACCTAAAGAAATGCGGAGGTGTGTACCCGCTCGTTGCTGCGAGTGCAGGAAACTTTCAGATCGGTAGCCCTCCAGGCAATTATGCAGTAACTGGTCCGACTGACAATCCGAATAACGGCTTCAATGGTGGTAACTCGACGACCACAATCGATGCAAATAATTTCGCAAATGCGGACCCCACTACGCAGACAGGGGTCGTCGTGCATGAATGGTTCCACCAAATGCAAATAAACAATAGTTTTCTATTTCGATTTAGAGTGTTTTTTAATCGAAAGTCGGTTGAAGCTGAGGCGAACGCGGCTGCCGCAGAAGCCCTCCAGAAGTGCGGCCCAGGGTAACCGATTCAATGTGTCACACTATGCACGGCAGCGATCAACACGATAGCTAGGGGTCGGTAACATGTTTGGTTCCATACATCTGTTTGCGTCGTTGATATATGGCGCTTGTGGTTTGTCACTTGCGCTGGGGGCAGTTGTGTTTGCCCGCAACGCCATTCGTCGAGGCGACCTGGACTATGAGACCAGATTCCCGTGGTGGGTCCGCTTGTCACTGTATCTTCTCGTTTTGGCGATTCCTCTAGGGGGAGTGATTAGCCAGGACATGTCGCTGAATGGTTCAGCAGTGACAAATTTTTTACTGGGTTCCGTTGCGCTTGTAATTCCTCCAGCTGGATTACTCGGTAGCCTGTTGCTAGTCGCTTTCAGGAGAACTCGGGAACGTGTCAAATTAGGGAAAGGGCTGCTCTTTGTCTCACTGATCCCTATTGTCCTTTGGATTGGCATATCTGCTGACCCGGCCACTCGTGTGATCAATTGAACATTCGTGTTCTGACCAGCGGTGCGAGGAGTGCCAGGACGGCTTCAGTTGGGGGCCGCAAACAATGGACTGCTTTCGAAACTCAAAAGCCTAGTCCCCAGCGTCTGCGGCGGAGGTGGATTCGGCTACGGTGGCGCTGGCGGTCATGCTGGATCAGTACACGGTGAAATACTCGGTTTGGTGGAATACGACAGCAGATTAGGTGGCGCTCACGGAGGCCTTGTGGGTGCAGGAGCCGGAAATTTCACCGGGGGCGTCGAGTCGATGCGTACATGGAACGATTGGCAAGCTCATACGACTCCCATCGGTCTCGGAGGAATTGAGATCCCAGGTGCCACGAATGTTTTTGGGAAGAATATCAACACACAGAGTAAGGATTTTGGCGGTCTTGCTCAATATGAAAACGGCAATCTCAGCCTAGGTTTATATGGTGGCCTTGCATTCGGTTCTGGTCGCGCTTTTGGCGGCGGAGGGTATTTGACCCTCAGTTGGAGCGGTTGCCATGAATGAGAACTGGGTGATGCTTTGTATCGGCGTACTGCTCGTAGTTTTTGGAGTAGCTATGACTGCCGTCAGTGGGCCGATGCCTGGAGCTAAACCCCTCTATCCTCCATCACTCCGTTTCCGATTGATCCTGATCTGCTTTGGGGTGTTCATGGCCGTTCTTGGAGCAGCCCGACTGATCCACAAATAAGACGTTCGCGAGTAGGATTCTGTTCCAGTGAACGAGGGACTCAGAGATCATCGAGAATGTTATGCCGCAAACAACGGGTTCACTCTTGGCATCCGCGCACCGGGCCAAACGTACAAGCAGTGTCTAGCTGCAAACTCATCAACTTACAGCGTCAATAACTGGCTGCCATCCTCCTGGCAGAACGGCGCAACGAAGTTCGCTCTCGGCAACGATGTGTCCGGTGCACTCTTCGGAGATGGGCGGGTGGCCCGGGTCTGCGCATGTGAGAGTATAGCCTGATGGTTTTTAGCTGGCCGAACCAGTAAGGAGGGTGCCCCGTTTCTCGCGGGTTTCGGACCCCGGTCACTGGCGAAACAATTCAGCCAGCTTATTGGGCGAAGAGGCTGTTGTTGTTGTTCAGAGAACATTGACGATTCGGAGGAGCGTGCGATTCGGTCATGCGCCGATGAGTAAGCGACTTCCACCACTGGAGCAGTGGTTTCAGTTCCAACTCGTAAGGGGCGGGTGGCCCACTTCTCCGGCATCATGAATAATCGGGGTGCCCCATTTCTCACGTTCTTTGCGAGAAGTGGGGCCTTTCCGGCGCGTGGTCCTCATCTCTATCTGACCATCCAAAAACGCTCGTAACCCGTTTCCCATAGTGTTACTTATGGTCATTATACGTATATAAGTGTACGTATACTAACACCAGTACAAATGTTCCACGTGGAACATATCGCCAATTTGCAGACCGCGCAAGAAAAGGGCGCGCCGCAGCGCGCCCCATGAAAAGAAAGAGACTTACCGTCCGAAGCCGGCCGACTGCATGGATTGCCGCGACAGGTCGGAGGTCGAGGCGATGCCCTGCATGCGCAGCTTGAACTCGTCCGCGTTCGACGCGTTCTCGAGAGCCGTCTCGTAGCCCACCAGCCCCGCCTGAAACAAATCCCAGAGCGACTGGTCGAAGGTCTGCATACCGTACTGCGATGTGCCCGACGAGATCGCGTCGCGGATGGCTCGCGTCTTCTCCGGCACCAGAATACATTCCCGGATGTAAGCCGTAGTCACCATCACTTCGACCGCGGGCACGCGCCCCTCAGCGTCCGAACGGCGCACCAGGCGCTGGCTGACGATCGCCCGCAACACCGCCGCGAGCTGCAGCCGGATCTGTTTCTGCTCCGGCGGCGGAAAGATGGCGATGATGCGGTTGATGCTCTCGACTGCGTCCAGGGTGTGCAGAGTGGAGAAGACCATGTGGCCGGTTTCCGCCGCATGCAGGGCGGTCCCGATCGTTTCGAGATCGCGCATTTCGCCCACCAGGATCACGTCCGGATCCTGGCGCAAACTGGCGCGCAGCGCTGCTGAGAATGACGGCGTGTCCACTTCGACTTCGCGCTGGTTGACGTATCCCTTCTTGTCGCGATGCAGAAATTCGATTGGGTCTTCAATGGTGATGATGTGTTCGGCGCGGGTAGAGTTGATACGGTCCACCATCGCGGCCAGCGTCGTGGACTTGCCGGAGCCGGTGACTCCGGTCACCAGCACCAGGCCGCGAGGCATGTCGCAGATCTGCTCTACCACCTTGGGCAGGAACAGTTCGTCGAGCGCGCGGATTTTGGTCGGGATGACGCGGAGCACCAGTCCGACGTTGCCGCGTTGTTGAAAGACGTTCACGCGAAAGCGTCCCAGGCCGGCGACGCCGTAGGCCATATCGATTTCGGTGGTCTCTTTGAATTTCTGTTTCTGGCGCGCGGACATCATGCTGAACGCCATGTTCAGCATGTCTTCGGCGGAGACGCGCGTCTGGTCGGTGAGCGGGATGAGCTCGCCATCGATGCGCAGGTGAGGATAGTTTCCGACCTTCAGGTGCAAGTCGGAGGCGCGGCGCTCCATGGCGATCCGCAACAGGTCGTCAATATTCATATGCGGGAATGACTCCGGCAACTTCTCTATGATGGCGCGTAGGGGGCGCGGGTACGAGATGACGGAAGTAATGGAACCCAGCACTTAGCATTTAACACTTAGGTATTAGCTTGTTGATAATGAAGGCCGCGACTGAGGCACTTGTCAGTGGATTCTGGATGACAAAAAAGCCGCCTCACGGGCGGCTTTCTACAAAATACGCCAAAATCGGTTTAGGCTGCGGTGGTTTCGGCTTCGGCGGGTTGGTAAGGTTCGTCGTAACTGCCTCCGTAGATCGATGGGCATTTCGAGCCCATGGGGCGGAGGTGGGTGGCTAGCTGGCCGCGGTGGTGGATGCTGTGGTTGTTGAGAAATCCGAGATAGAAGGCGTTGGGCAGGTTGAAGGCGCCGAGGAAATCCACGGGGGTAAGAAGTTGCTGCGCTGACAGGGCCCGGACGCGGGCGGATGCGCGCTTGAAGTTTCCGTCGTACCAGCTGACCAGCTCGGCTACGGTCTGGGGCTTCTCGGCTTCGTCGCGCGGGCCCATGGTGAACTTCATGTCGGCGATGCCGTCGAGAAACTGAATGTCGGAGTTGGCCAGGTGCCAGGCCAGTTCCCAGGCAGAGCGGGCGTGGGGGTCGGGGCGATAGTCGCGGTTGCTGTCGGGAATGCAGGACAGGACTTTTTTGGTGGTTTCCACTTCGCGGGCGAAACCATCGAGCATGGTGTCGCGATAGGCCAGAGCGAATTCGGGGGTGGGAGCTTGGGTTGACATCGGGGTTCTCCTTTCGAATCAGGTTACGGGGAAGGTGAATGGCACGCCTCCGGGGAGGCGTCCATACTCTAGTTGATGGGGAGAGGAAGAGCAAACGGATGCGAGCCTGAAGGCCCCACTTCTCGCAAAGGACGCGAGAAATGGCGCACCCCGACTATTTATGGTGCCGGAGAAGTGGGCCACCCGCCCAGAAAGCGCGTGCTGGGACGAGCAGTCGTACATGTAGGTCACTGCGTCGTAGGCGAAGATGCTGGCTTCACCTCACAGATCACATGGACAACCAACTTGGTCCTAAATGCTGCGAGGTGGCCCCAGCCCGGATGGTAGTTTTTCTTGATGGCTTCAGGCAGCTTGGGATCAGGTAGGGGCGGGCCGTAAAATTCACCTTCGACCACAACGTAAGCCCGGCGCGAACGATCAAGCTGCTCGCGCAATTTCTTTTTGTTCTCCTGAGAACGTAGATCAAGTTCTACCCATGTTGATTCGGTTGAGCATCCCACGTCTTCCAGAACCGTACGGTCCAGCCCAGGTCCGTACAAGCCCGAAACGCGCGCCGTTTCATGCTCCCCTTCGGCAACTCTCTTTTGCAAATCACATAAAGACGCCGTGTTCGGAACCGTTTTTGACGCGACGGTTTGGGCCAAGGAATCCACCGCAAACAAGCTCATTGTGAGCAAAACTGACACGCAAATGGTCTTCAGCATTTTTGGCTCCCTTTGCTGCTAATGCGGCACTGTCAATACGACCGATCCTCCCTGATTGCCGGGAGACAGCGGCTGTCCATTGCTTCTGTACAGCGGCGAATTGGCCATGATCTGATCGATCACTCCAGGCCGTTGTCCGAGCATCTGCATTCCTGTGCCGAGAACACAATCGCTAAGCCCACAAGCGAAGTGCCAGTTTTCGTTCGCTGATTTCAAGATCGAGTCTGTGACCGCATAGGCGCGCTGTTCGGACTGGTATCGAGTGATGTCCGCCCCAACTTTGAAGTACGGCTCAGTGGCAGTTTGAGAGATGGAACTGACAACATCCTGAGCATCCGCCACATGGCTGCCCTCGTGACCGACGGCTGCCTCAAATGCAGTCCCGGAGAGCTTTGAGTTGATGGTCACATCCGATTGTGCAAATAGATTTCCCTTTTCGTCCGCACCCAGGGTTGACTGCGTTACGCCACCCTCACCCTTTTTGTCTAATTCGGCGAAACCAACAGCTACGTGGTTGTCCTTCGTTGGATCGCCATAGGCGGCTGCAGCGCGGGCAGCATCGCCTCCCCTAGCTAAGTCAGCTTGTCTAGCTTTTTCAAACTGGATGTCCTGCTTGGTCTTACACTGATTGTTATCGTCCTTGCAGGTATAGAGCCCTGTCGGGTCGGTGTAGCGGAGCGGATTGTTTATGACGTAGCTGTACCTGTTAAGAGTCTGAGGATCGACGAGCTTCCCGCCAAGTGGATCGGGCGTCATAAACCTGCCCATGCTCGAAGCGTTGTACCGTGCCCCAAAGTTGTCCAGGCCCGATTCTGCATCTCTTTCTTTGCCGGTGAACTTGTAGCGGTTGGAATCCGTGTCGGTGATGACGCGCTCGCCACCGTACGGATAGTAGTCGGACTCATCCTTGATTGCCCCGAGGTTGTCAGTGACCACGCTCGCTGTTCCCAGGTGATCCGAGAAGTAGTAGCGCACCGCCCCGCCGGACAGGTCAATCCGTGCCACCCGCTTGCCGTTGAAGTAGATGTAGTCCGCCGTCGCCGTCCCCGATGCGTCCGTCTCCTCAAGGGTGTCGTTGCCCGTGCCCGTCCAGTACAGGCGGTTTACACCATAGGTCTTAATGACTCGTTTCCCGTCGCCATCGTAAGTGTAGTACGGCGTCACAGTTTGGTTGATGCTCCTCAGCCGGTTTTCCGCGTCGTAGATGTAGACGGGATTTTAGGGCAACTGGCTTGGACAGGCTGCGGCTTGGCTGAGCAGATTCCCGGCAATGTCATAGCAGAACGCGGAGACTTGGTTCTGCATCGTGGATGCTTGGCTGAAGGTCAGAGTACTGCATTGAGTGTTAGTTATTTCGTTAAGGTTGCCCCAGGCATCGATCCCAGCAACAAAATTGCTTCCGTTCATGTGCCCGAACATTTGTCCCCAGCAGGTGGTCCCGGTTGTTCCCTGGGTAGCTGCTGTTTTGATCCGGTTGAGTGCGTCATAGGTAAAGTTCTGCGTGCGGTTGTTATCCCGGTTGTTCACGATCTGGAATACGTTGCCATTGTCGCCGTTGCCGAGGTGGAAGTCGTAACTCAGACTCAAGACGGTCTGACCACCGCTTCCCGTTGTCGCTGCCGAAAGCGTGATCGGCTGGAGACGGCTGTTGTACGTATTTGTTGTAACGATTCCGTTAAAGTTCCCCGTGAGGCCGTTCGTCATCCCGGTCAGGCCGCCCGGAGGGCGCGTAGGTAGCTGATTTCACGTAGTTGATGCTGTTGGCGATGTCTTTGGCTTCAAGCGCTCGCCCGGCACCGCCTGCCGTGTACGTGATGGTTCGTCCACTCGGGTATACAAGTGTTTTCAGTGAACCGTCGAGATTGTAGGTGTACACAATCATGTTGGTCACAGCTGCTGTAGCATTTAGCAGGCGTTTTTCCGTTGCCGTGCGGCCCATTACGTCATGGTTCCAGGACGTAGACCCAGCGGCATCGCACATCGCCGTCCTTCGCCCTATCTTATAGCTGTCGCTCAAGTCCGGAGGCGCGTTCGCACAACCGCTAAGAGCGGTGCCGTCATAACCATATTTGACGGTAGGGGTACTGCCGTCGTTGTAGTTCTTCTGCGTCAGACGGTTGAGAGCGTCGTACGAATAGGCTGTGGTGACGGTTAACGAGCCACTTGTGTCGGCGGGAATTTTGTTGGGGATAGGCGCAGTCTTTGTCACAAGATTTCCGTTAGCGTCATACGCGTACCCAATTGTGCCCGATTCCGGATTGGTCGCACTGGTCAGTCGCGAGAGTGAGTCGTATTGGAAAGTACGAGTGCGGGTTTTCGTACTGTCGCTGCCGATCTGATCGACCCGCGTCAGGTCGTTAAGCGCGTTGTACTGATAGTCGGTTTCGTAGTTAAGACCGGCGGGGTCTTCGAATACCTGGGTGAGACGGCCTAGGCCATCAGAACAAGAAGTGCGCGAGTTTCCAGCTTGATCAATCACCGTGTTGCACTTGCCTGAATAACTTGTGAAGGCATCCGATGCTGGCCTGCTGGTTGGACAAGCGCCCGTGACGGGTGTGCCATCGGGTGGTGCAACGACACAAGTGCGACCTAATGCGTCGTAGATGTAGGTAGTGATGCCGTCCGTGGTTGACGATGTTGACCGATGCGGATTCGACTGCGTCCAGACTCGGCCCATCCCGTCGTAGGTTGTGTCTGTGATGTCCGTGCCTGCGGGGTCACTCGTGAGCTGAGTCTTGACGACGTGACCCAGCCCGTCCATGGTGCTTGTGGTGGTAAGCGTGGTGGTCCCGTCAATCAAGGTCGTCCCCAGTATGCTCGGTACCGGGAGAATGTTGTCCGCGCACTGGCCAGCAGTGTCCTTATAGCACAGCGTCTTCTTGCCACCGTCAGGGTAGTCGGTTTCGGTCAGCCGGCGCAAACTGTCTGCATAGGAATAGGTGGTGCTCTTGCTGGCAGCCTTCTCGTTGTCGTCCTGCGAAGCAGTCAGTTGGCCATCCGAGTAGGCGTACTGGAAATAATCGTGCGTGGTCACACCGTTGACAGTAGGGTGAGTGATCGTGCTCACGTAGGCGTTTGTGTTGCCGGGAGGCGAGCCAAAACCCGAAAGATAGTTGTCTGTGTAGGAGTATTGCGTCGTCTTTAAGTTGGGGTCCTTCACGGAGACAACTTGTCCGGTTGAATCGTATGAGTACACTGCTGCTGCATCGGTGCAGGTCTGCGTTGATGGAGGAAGTGGGAAACACCTTGCAGTCTTGCTAGTCGTATTCCCCCTGGGGCCTTGAAAGTTTGCGGGATAGTTCAGGTCATCATGGCCGATCGCTGAGACAGAACCGAGCGCGGTCTGATCATAAGAGTAATCTGTCTCAGCGAGCCTATTCGTTCCTCCGTCATAAGTAATCACGGCACTCGGCCGAAGGAAATATGGGAGTGTTCGCAAACGAGGCGTAGTCGACGTGCGTTTGTCTCACCAATGCACCAGGCGCTCCGGCTCCAAAATCGTAGTCGTAGCTGTCGGTAAGGACAGCGAGATTGCAGGAAGTGCCGGTGCATGTCGTCCCCGATTGCCGGGACGTATATGCGTTATGGGTCTTGAAAGTTTGATTGTTGTCAAGCGTAGTTGTCACGTCCGGTGGCAGGTGTGGCTCAGCGTACGTTTTGCGCGCAGTCCGTAGCAGGGCGCCGTTCGTATCGTAATACTGAATCATTGTTTCTACTGGAGTTGAAGCGCCTCCGTTAGGAACAACATCATTTGGCTGGGATACTATAGGGAATGGCTGATAAGTATACACCGTGTTAAAGGTCGTTCCACGCACTAGGTCCTTTGTGATTACGGTCGTTGTCCTCTGACTCCAATGGTCACACTGGTTGTTTCCGCAGTTGTTTCCCCAAGTCGTTACATATGAGAAATCCTGTTCCAGGGCGGAGTGAACGCCGTCGAAGCTCACAATTCGCTTGCTCACGAGAAAACTGGTGTACTGAACTACTCCGCACGACCCGCAGGAAATCGCGTCGGAATACCCCGGCGGTGCTGACCACGTGTATTGCACGTATCCGCCTCCCGGGTATGTCAGTTGGCTCAAGAGCGTGGACACCGGGTCGTATTGGAACTTGTAAATCTGTCCATTCGGAAGTGTGATCTGCGTAATTCGTGGGGCAGAGACAATAGTTCCCGGTCCGTTGCCGGTCGCGCAGTTGCTGGTCGTGACGCACTGCTTCCAGGGAAGGGGCAGCGGGTTGGCGGTCGAGCTAAAATTCTGCCAAGTCACCTGATAAGGATTTGCTAACCCAGTAACGGCAATCGTGTTGCCGGTCGTGCCAAAACCTGAAGATGACACCGTCGTGCGACCAGCTGTGTCAGTGATGGTAAATGCGCCGTTTCCCTGATCGGAAACTACGGTCTTGTTGCCATTGCGGTCTTCGATCCAATCCGGGAGTGATGTTTTTACTCCGGAACTTGACGACCCAGGAATCGCGTTGTTGTGAGCGCCGCTGTTCGAGAAGTAATAAACCGTACCGTCCATATCGACGGCTGTGACTGCTGGAGGTATCGGACTCGTGACGTTGCCAGTCGGATTGTAGGCAGAGGTCGTCGCCTGCACCTGGGCATCAGCCCCGTTTAGATATTCCGGTTTAATGGAACCACCGCCGAAACCGCACTGGGGGTTATTCAAAAGCTCAGCGCTCGATAGCCCGAGGGCATGAGAACCAGCGGCTAAATCCGTGAGCATGTAATCCGTAAAATAGAAACAGACCCACGGGTCCTGGTAGTCTCCAGTTAATACGTTGTAGACCATGGAGAGTTTGGGTACTCCATAGCTCCAGCCGCCCTGGCCTAAATAAGAAACATTATCTGCCCAGCCAAAAGTCGTGAGACCGCCGCCGGCCGGAAAGGTGGTCATATGTAATGTGGCATTGGAGTCGTAGGCGAATGTGAACGGCATTGTAAACCCGCGACTCGGTGGAACGGGTGTGCCGATGCGCAGACTCACCGAGCCATTTCCCGGATTGACAGTCTCATTCAGCATATGGATGTAGTCGTGGCCCGCCCCAGGAATCGGTGGAGCCTGGTCTCCCGTTACATTCGTGATCTGCGCGTGAGCGGCTGAGAGCATAAAGACTGTGGTCAGAGCGAGGTAAGCGGCAAAGACGTTGCGCATCGGGTATCTCCGAACGAGGTGACGGATGAGGGCCTGACTGCTACAAAGGGAAGAGGCCCAGCGGGGGAAGTCTCGGAGAAGGCGGAGATCAAAATCTTCCTGCTGGGTTGAGGAGAGAGACTAGGCAGATTACAGTCTGGTGTCAAGGGAAAAAGGGCGAAATCCGCAGAAAAATCAAACATATCCAAATCTCTCCGCTTCGGCAAGCTCAGGGATCGAGATGACACTTCAGAAAGCAGGTCCTTCGCTCAGGATGACAAATTGGTTGACGGCAGGTCCAAACCGGCTTGACAGGCGGTAAGCGGCGGAGTAAAACTCTGGGTTAGTTCCCCAGGCACACGACCTTCCCTTCGCGGTGCCACTCCCAAAAAACAGAAAGTCCGGGCTCCAAATATCTTCATCCTCTTGGAGGCACCAATGGCAGACAAATCAGAGAAAGAGAAAGTCCGTCGTATCTGTTTCGATCGGGTCATTCCCGAGAGCTACGCGCCTGCGCGTGCGATGGCGCAGCGGGCCGCAGTTTCACGTTACGCAGCTACCTTGCAAGCAAAAGCGGGACTCACTACCAAAGACGCTTCTCCGCGGCGCAGTTTTGGCCAGAATGTGGCCAGGATTGAGAACCTGGGAGAACTGGATGCGAACCATCCGATCACCGTGGCGAGGATGGCGATTATCGTCCAGAAACAATGGGACAATGGCCACACTTTGCGCTGCCGTTTTCTGGATGGAGACGACGTACAGCGGCAAAAAGTCCAGGACAACGCGCGCAAGTGGGAAGACTACGCTAACGTCCAACTCAACTTCGGCGACGATCCGGACGCCGAGATCCGCATCTCGTTTCAGGCGGACCCGGGCTCCTGGTCGGCCATTGGCACGGATTGCCTGATCACCGAATACTTCCCGCAGTATCAGCCGACGATGAACTTCGGCTGGCTGCGCGATGATACCGACGATCAAGAATATGAGCGGGTGGTGGTGCATGAATTCGGGCATGCGCTGGGATGCATCCACGAACATCAGTCACCCAACGAGCACCTGAAATGGGATGAGAATGCGGTGTATGCGACGTTCGAAGGGCCTCCGAACTACTGGAGCAAGGACGAAATTGACCAGAACATCCTGCAGAAGTATTCGCCAGATGGGATCAGCGCGACGCGGTTTGATCGGAAGTCGATCATGCTGTATCAGTTCGACGGGTCGCTGTTCACCGACCACAAGGGGACTCCGCTGAACACTACCCTCTCAAAACTTGACGAACAGATGATTGGGCAGATGTATCCCAAGGCAGGTCATGCTGCGGTGGAAAGGATTGCTTAGTAAGGGAAGGCTCGCGGGTTGCTGGCGATGGGATCCGCGAGCCGGTTTTGTCAGGAGCGTCGCGGTAGGGTGTCGTCCCACCCGGGATCATTCTTTCCTTGCGCTTACCCGGCACTTACATGCCGGGCTTTCATATTTCGCCGCTTCGCGGCTGGAGTTACTTAAGCTCCCACGGGCTAAGACTCGACTACTTAAACTCCTACGGGCTGCTTCGATCCTACGGGGACTGGGGTCAGCCAGTTGTGGCGGTCGGCTTTCTCGCCTCTAACGATGCCGTAGAACTCCTGCTGGATGGATTTCGTGATCGGGCCGACTACGCCTTGGCCTACGCTGATTTTGTCGACGGAGCGGATGGGCGTGACTTCAGCGGCGGTGCCCGTGAAAAAGACTTCGTCGGCGATGTAAAGAGATTCGCGCGGAATTTGCTGCTCGACGATCTTGATGCCGAGGTCGCGGGCGATCTGTAGAACGGAGTCGCGGGTGATGCCGGGCAGCACCGAGTTTCCCAGCGGCGCGGTTTGCAGGACTCGGTTACGGACAACAAACAGGTTCTCGCCGGAGCCTTCGCTGACGTAACCGTTGACGTCGAGAGCAATGCCTTCGGCGTAGCCGTTGATGATCGCTTCCATTTTTATGAGCTGCGAGTTCATGTAATTGGCGCCCGATTTGGCCATGGCGGGCAGGGTGTTGGGAGCGATGCGGGTCCAGGATGAGATGCAGACATCCACGCCCTGGGCGGCATCAGAACCGAGATATTTCCCCCATGGGTAGTTGCAGATGTAAACCTCGGTCGGCGAGTTGAAGGGGTTGACGCCGGCTTCACCGTATCCGCGGAGAATGATAGGGCGGATGTAGCAGGGCCACACGCCATTATTTTTTATGAGCTCGACTAGTCCGCGGATGAGTTCGTCGCGGGTAAAGTCCACGTCAATGCGATAGATGCGGGCTGAGTCGAGCAGCCGCTGCATGTGTTCCTGAGCGCGAAAGATGGCCGGGCCGGCCGGCAGCGCGTAGCAACGGATTCCTTCGAAAACTGAAGAGCCGTAATTCACCACGTGAGACATGACGTGCAGGGTAGCGTCGTCCCAGGCGATGAACTTGCCGTTGTGCCAAATTTTTTCTGTCTTCTGAATGGCCATGAAGGCTCCTTCGCTCAAGTAATCAAGATTCGCGGAAGCGGCTGGGGGTTTTCCGAGGCATCCGGTAAAACTTCGCTGGCGAGCTAGAAGCCCAACGAGTGTGGAACAGACTCCTGCATGAAATTATAACGTGCGGGAGGGCGGGAAGAAATGCCCGCTGGGACAAAAAGTGGGGAGTAGATCGAGCGGCGCCTTCATCGGCGGCGTTGGATGATACGAGAAAGATCACGTGCAACAGCAAGAACAACTGCAAAAGCAACGTCAAAGGCGACGCAGGAGTGCCCGCGTCCCACACATTCTTATCGAGTGGCGAAGAGATTGTTGGCGACTACGGCGCCTTCGACGCCGACCATCAATCTCAGAGCGATGCGTTCGGCTTTGTGGTGGTGTGTCTTGTGCAGAAGGTAGACGGTGCCTAGGCCGGCGCCGTAGCCCAGGGCGGACCCGGCGGCTTGTCCGCCAATGCCGCGGGTGACAAAGGGACGCATGAGGGGATTGGCTTCACGGTAGCCCTGGTCGAGGCCGCGCTGAGTGGTGAAGGCGTCGGTGGCGACCAGGCCGGCGAGAATCCCGGTGTTGATTTTCGTTTCGAGTGTCCAAAAACGATGCTGGCTGGGCGTGTCGGGAAGCGACGAACTGCGCTCTACGAAGTTTTGCGCCGACGCGGCGGCGGTTAATAGCAGAAGTGCGAGAAGGGCTTTCATCTTGTCTCCGGGCCCCAATGGGGGAACTACGCCCAGCTTAGGGGAGTGGTACTCGGTCGTACATGGCCCGATTCCGTAGGGCCGTGGCCCGTTGGTAAGGGGAGACCAGCCCTCTGGTAACAGTGGCTTCAGTTCCCCAGGTGGGAAAGCGGCGGGGCGGTTGTTGATAAGAAGGTGGTTGGAAGGCGACAGCTAAAGGCCGATCCGGAACTGCCATCTGCCGGTGGGTAACTGCTGTTCGCCGAAAAGGGCAGGACACCGGGGCTGGGCTCCGACTATTTTCACGTCAGCCAACAGAAGTACGAGCCAGGAGAACAACCTTTATGGCAAACAGGAATCAGCCAGAGCGTTGGGAAGCGACATCACTTGCAGCCGCGATGGCGGTCGCGGGCGCACCATTCCTCGTTGATAAACTGGCGGCCTTCGCGCGGACCAGTACGCTTTCATTTGCTACGTTCTTGCACTCTGCGCCGGTGCTGCTCGTGGTGGCGGGAACGATTCTCCTGCTTGCGGACCAAAGTGCGACAATGGCAGATCCCGGTAATAAACCACAGAAAGAGGACCATCATGAGCTGTAAGAATGGGGGCATAAATTCGGCGTTGCTGGCTGGCGGAGTTCTGATTGTCATCGGCGTGCTCCTGCTCCTCAATCAGCTAGGGCTCATTCATCACTGGTTCAATTTCTGGGCGGCGGTGTTTTTCTTTGTAGGACTGATGAACGTCGCTCAGTCTGGCAAGCTAGAGGGCAGCCTGTGGGGTCTCCTGCTCATGGCCGTGGGCGTGGGACTTGAACTGAACGAGCTTGGATACATGCGCCTGCGGTTCGAAGTCTACTGGCCAGTATTCGTGATTGTTGCGGGCCTGATCATGATCTGGCGGGCGTATGTAAAACCTGAAGAGAGCGGCGCGCTCTCGCCGCACCTGAACGTATTTGCCGTTTTGGGAGGCGGAGAATACCGAATTCGTGCCAAGAATTTTCGAGGCGGGGATCTGGTCGCGTTCATGGGAGGCTTTGATGTTGACCTGAGAGATGCAGACATCGAGGGCAGTGAGGCAACCATTAACGTGAACGCTTTGATGGGCGGTGGCGTCATCCGTGTGCCCGAAACATGGGCGGTTTCGATGCAAGCGGCTTCCTTTATGGGAGGACACAGCCTGAAAGCCCGAGAAGCTGCGCAGCCTACCAAGAGTCTGATCGTGAAGGGCATGGCGATTATGGGTGGCGTTGAAGTCAGAAACTGAGGGCAGGAATGCATCCCATACTGGCTCGACTTCGCCAACTCGGACTCTACCTGCTGGCTTGGGTTCCGCTGGCCGGAATCCTGATGTACCTGATGGTGCGGGCGGGCGAGCGCTGGGTGGTGGCGGCCGCCCTGACGGTGCCTCTCTGTCTGGTGTATGCATTTCTTTGTCTGGCTGCGTGGTATCCGTGCCGGGCGACGCCGCTGGAGCAATCCGGATTTCTCAAGCTGCTGCTCACACACTTCACCGCAGCAGTGCTGCTCAGCACGTTGTGGCTCCAGGTCGCGAAAGGGCTCGTCGTTGGGTTGATTCGCTGGGGAGGCGTGAGCGGACTTGATCAGCGTGGAGCGAACTACCTTCCCCTGCTTTGGGTGACAGGAATCCTACTGTATGTGTTGTCAGTAACGTTCCACTACGTTGTGCTGGCGGAACAGGCATCGCGCGAGGCCCAGGAGCGCGCTCTGGAGGCCCGCGTTCTGGCGCGCGATGCAGAGTTGAAGGCACTGCGGGCGCAGGTGAATCCTCACTTTCTGTTCAATTGCCTGCATTCCATCAGCGCGCTTACGAGCGTGGATGCAGCGAGGGCGCGTGAGATGTGCATCCTGTTAGCGGATTTCCTGCGCACGACGCTGCGGGTGGGCGGTCAGGAGACGATCACGATCGAGGAAGAACTGGCGCTGATACGCGGGTATCTGGCGATTGAGAAGGTACGCTTCGGCGCGAGAGTAAAGATGGAAGAGCAGGTCGAAAACGAAGCGATGCAATTGTTGCTGCCTCCGCTGTTGCTGCAACCACTGGTGGAGAACGCCATCCGGCACGGCATCGCCAATTTGCCGGAGGGCGGCGTGATCGGACTGAACGTTCAGCGCCGCCTAGACTCGGTTTCGATCGTGGTCGAGAACAGCTTCGATCCGGATACGCCTTCGCCGCTGAAAACCGGCCTCGGGCTCGACAACGTGCGACGCCGGTTGCATACGCGTTATGGGGACGAGGCGAGCGTGTCTGTCGGTACCGACGGCAACCGGTTTTTGGTGAAACTGCGCTTGCCCGCACAGCAGAATGGAGACCGGACATGACTACCGGCGCAGAACAGAAAATCCGCACGATTGTCGTCGATGATGAGGAACTCGCGCGCCAGATGCTGCTAGAGTTCCTGTCGAGCCACTCGGAGATCGAGGTGGTGGCGGAGTGCGCGAATGGATTCGAGGCGGTCAAAGCGGTCAGCGAACTAAAACCGGACCTGATTTTCCTCGACATTCAAATGCCGAAGCTGGATGGGTTCGAGGTATTGCAACTGATCGGCACGGATCGGGCCATCGTGTTCGTAACGGCTTACGACGAGTACGCCTTACGAGCGTTTGAGATCCACGCGGTTGACTATCTGCTGAAGCCCTTTGCAGCGGAGCGTTTTGAAACGGCGTTGCTGCGGGCGAAAAAGCGGCTCGGCGGCAAGCTGCCGGCTCCAGTCGAACTGGCCATCAGTGCGCGTCCGCCGGCACAATTTCTGGAACGGCTGGTGGTCAAGGACGGAACCCGCGTCTATGTGATTCCGGTGGCGAAGCTGGACTATGCGGAAGCGCAGGACGACTACGTGGCCCTGAGCACCGAAGGGAAAAAACACCTGAAGCAACAGACCATCTCCAGCCTAGAGACGGCTCTTGATCCGCAGCGTTTTCTTCGCATTCATCGCTCCTATATCGTGAACCTGGAGAAGGTCACAAAGATCGAACCCTATAGTAAGGACAGCTATGTCGTGGTACTGGCCGGCGGAAACCAGCTTCCGGTCAGCCGCAGCGGATATACGCGGTTGCGAGCTTTCCTGGATCAAAAGACACAGGCACGGTCCCGCTAACCGGGTCCCTTTTCAGCGCACCGTAACCGATTGGGAAATCATTGTCTTCAGGAATCTCGTGCTCACTTGAAGGGTGAACTCGCCGGCGTGCTCTGGCATGAACTCGAAGTCGTAGGTCTCGCCGACGGTAACGAGTTGGGTGGCGGGCTGCATTGTCGCCTGGACGGCGGAGTAGGTCCAACCATCCTTGGCAACCGCGCGCCATTGGACTGGCTTGGCGTTGTCGCCGAGTACTGACACGATCACGTCGGAATCGTTGGTGCCAATATTGATCAAGCGCAGACGATATTTCGTGCCCAGTTTCAGCGCCATCGCAGGCGGCTGCGAAGAGCCGTTCAGGAGCACAAGGGGGTCATGTTCGTCGGGGCCATGGCCGACGATGAAAATCTTGTCCACGTCCGGATCGAACTTCTGTCCCGGTTCGACGACGATCAGTGGACCGTACAGTCCGCTGGTGAGCTGGGCAATGTCGTGCCAATGGGTATGGTAGATAAATGTCCCTGCACGCGGCGGAGTCATGCGAGCGACGAACGTGCCGCCGGGCGGAATTGGCGGCGTGATTTGCGGAGAATCCCCGCCCCAGCCGGGGACGCCATCGTAATAGCTCTGAAGTTCGATCCCGTGCCAGTGCACGGCGGTGGGCTCCTTGAGCTGGTTCACGACTGTGATCTCCACCGGTTCGCCGCGAGTTAACACCAGGGGCGCACCCGGAAACGGCGGGGGACCCGAAGTCTCTTTGGCGTTTTCCTCCTGGATCTGATAACCCATGCGCTCGAGCGAGAAACGGGTAGCTGGGCTGTCTTTCACCAGCAGGCGCAGTTGGCGGGGTTTCGCCGTGGAAAGGGAGGCGGCGGAGTATTTCGATCCGGGCACGACCGTGATGCCGAGCACCAGGCCCGCCATCCCGGCCGAATCTCCGACTGTATGGGTGGAATGCGTATCTGTATTTGAAATTGGCGACGTCAGAACTACCTCTGAAGGCGCCATGTGTCCGGTCATGTGGCAGTGAAAAAGCCACCGGCCGGGACGCTCAGGCGTCCACGTGATCGACGCAGTTGCACCGGGGTCGAGGTGTTGCGTCACCGCGTGCGAAACCTGCTCAGGTGAATAGAAATGATCGTGCTCCTGATCGCCAATACTGTTTACCTGAAAATGAAACCCATGCAGATGCATAGCGTGATCGCTCAGGGTAGGGTTGAGCAAACGCCAGTGGGCGGAGTCACCGATTCGATAGGAAAGCCGCTCTGTATAGGGCCAGGCCTTGCCGTTGATGGCCAGGACTTCGCGAAACGGTGGAGCGACGACGCCTGACATCCAGTTCGTGATAATAAAAATCCGATCATCAGCGGCGACACCGGGAGGGTCAACGATGAAACCCCCTTCTAACGTACTCTCGATGCCGAACGGACCTTCGCCCATGGGAAGGTCGTCGATGATGGAGAGCAATCCGATTTCCTGAAGCGACATCTTTGTGCTGCGGGCAGAGTAGTAGTAGGAACCAGGTGATTTTGCGGTCGAGCGAATTTCAGCGGTCGCTCCCGGAGCGATCCGCATGGGTTCGGGCGTTTGCATCCCGCGGACGAACATCGCGGCTGGAAGGGTGTTGTGAATCTGGACGCGAACCTGGGTGTCTTGCGGAACGCGGATCAGCGGTCCGGGTATTTGTGGCGCTTTGCCCTTTTCAGCAAACGCATAGACAGAAAGACTTAACCCGCCGTCTCGCTCTGGATACCATTTTGTCTCAACCAATTCCAAACTGAGGCGCAACACGCCGCCTTTCAGTTCACCGGCCACGGAGCGATTGTCATTGGGCTGAGCTGTGGGAAGGGCGGATGGATTGGCGTCCGACGCACGGGCATTCCATGCGAGGAAAATCAGCAACACGGTGGACAGACATCGACGTGTCAGAGGTCGGGCCCCCAACCCAAAGTGCCGGGGCGAGACTAACGCGGGAGCGGAGAGGTGTCAATGACGACCTGATCGGGCGCAAACGCACGTACTCGTCGTGGCGCTAAAGTCAAGGGGCGCGGGCGGTCAATCGGGTTGGGTGTGGCCGATTTACGGGGCTTCCCAGTCCAGAGCGTAGATCTCCTGGTTACTGATGTCGCGGGTGACCAGAGGCGAGTCGTCCGGTGCAAGGCCGCTCCAGGGACCGAAATTGGCCTGGAAGCGCTGCACGCCTTCCAAGGTGGCTACTTTTTCCAGTTTGCGGTCGGCGATCCGAACGCGGAAGATGCCGGGGTCTTCGCCAAACATTGTGTCGAAGTAGATGTACTGACCATCACGCGACCAACAGGGGTAGCCAATCGGACCAACGGGAGGCTTGGTCAGGTCGCTCCAGCGTTGTGTCGCCAGATCGAACAGGACCAGCCGGTCGGAATTCCTAGTGATGGCGCCGATGTATTTCCCATCCGGCGATGGACGGGGCGAAAAGAAATTCTCGCTGCCCGGCAAGTTGGTGATGTGGTTTGTTGCCAGATCCAAAATCGAAATCATTCTATCCTTGTCGGAGGGCAACAAGCTTCCGCGGCTTGGCGGGGAGCCCGGGTCGGTCAGACTGAGAACGATCGATTTGCCATCAGACGTCCAGCCCGGATCGAAGCCAACCTGTGCTCCAGGAATGAGCTCGCGCAGGTCGCCGCCGTTGGCCGAGACGACAAAGGCGCGGAAGTTAGTCTTTTCGGTGCGTCCCATGAACACAATCTGCTTACCATCGGGGGACCAGCGGGGAAGTTCCGCATACAGGGACGAAGAACTAAGTTGCATCGGCGAACTGCCATCAATCCGACTTCGCCAAAGTGTGAAATCGGGCATCGAAACGTATGCCACCCATTGACTATCGGGAGAGAAAGCCAAGTCAATCGCCGAGGCGCCGCCCAAATATGAAACCCATCCCATCTTGGGATCGAAGCGCAGCAGTTCGGCACGGGGTTGCGATCCCACCATGAAGATTTTCTTGCCATCCTTGCCAGCGACGGGAAAGCTGAATTGCAGAGGTCCGTTGGTGAGTTGCACCGGTTCGGGACTAGGGCTGAACCAGTGCGGCTTCTCGGGCAGAGCCCAGACATCGCTCTTGCCCCGGGTCCAGCTTTGGAAGACGTAATACTTGCCGTCCCGTGTCCAGTTGCCGCAGCACTGGGAACTGGATTGATTCCAGCCGGGCAGCAGCGGGTGCAGGCCCGAGCCGTCGCGCTTCATTTCCCAGAGGAACTGGGTAGCGGTGCCGGGCTCGGTAACCGCAAAGCGCAGCCTCTGTCCATCGGGAGAGAAACGCATGCTCGTCACTACGCAGTTTGGCGCGAAGGGCATGCCGCCAACGCCGCTCGATGTGGCAATCTGGCGCGTGTCGGTTCCATCGCTTTTCGCGAGATAAATCGCTGATCCTTCCGCGAACACAATCTGAGTCCCGTCCGGGGAGAAGGCCGCAGCGTTGGGAGAAAGATCGCTGAGACGCCGCGGCGGGCCGGCGGGGAGCGGCAGCCTCCAGAGGGCGGGCGCAAGTTCCGTGTCCTTCATATTGGCTAACAGAAGAGCGGAACCATCAGGCGCGATGTCACCAAGCCCGACGTTCCGAAAAGGCGTGGGCACGACTACGGTGTCGCCTCCGCTAGCGGACACCTGAGCTGCCACAAAATGGTCTTCCTGAAGCTCGAAAAAATACAGCCGCTGGCCGTCGGTGACGATTCCCCCTTTGAGCCGGCCATCGTGAGTGATTTGTGTGTAACCCAGAACTCGGATTGGTCTGGAGGGCACGAACCGGAGTGCCACTGCGACGGCGATCAACGCGAGAACGCCGGTGACGACCAGAAACCTCTTGTGGGAGCGGATGGCGCCATGGGACTCAGTTTCTGCCGATGGCAGTGATGGCACGGACAGCTGCTGCTGCAATGGAATCGATGGCGACGGCTCCGTGCCGTTTGCCTTCGCTGCTCCGTTTGCGGGGCCGATGAAGCGGTAACCTCGGCGATAGAGGGTCTCGATGAAACGGGGATTGTCGGAATCGTCGCTGAGAGCTTGCCGCAATTTCTTGACGGCGCTGTTCAGGCTGAGATCGAAATCGACAAACGTGTCCGCGGGCCACAGACGTTTCTGCAGTTCCTCACGGGTGACGATTTCGCCGGGGCGTTCCAGTAGCGCGGCGAGGATCTCGAAGGGTTGGTCCTGCAGCTTGATCCGAACGCCCGACTTGCGGAGTTCCCGGGCGAGAAGATCCACTTCGAAGAGACCGAATCGGATGATCGACGAGTTTGCCGCTGAACTTGCCATGGCAGGGTCGCCCGAATGACTCCGAGAATTCTATCATTTTTCGAAGCCTGGAGGTCCCGCCGGTGAGGTCACATTGTTCACTCACCTCCATTTTTTCAATGAGTTAGCCGGTCATAATCTCTCCTCGATTGATTCACAACGGCTCCATTGTCATGCCAGCGGCGGGCTGCGAGATTGCGACTCGTCCGCGGTTCGGAGCGGGCAAGATCCAGCAGGTTGCGGCCGGCTGGCTCAACTTGAAAAAGGGAGATCTTATGAAAAAGCAAATCGTATTGAGCGCAGCGCTTTTCGTCGTAGCGGGATTCCTGACACTATTAGCGCATGCCCAGGCACCCAGTATCAAGGTCAACGTGCCGTTTAGTTTCAACGCCGCCGACAAGGTTTATCCGGCGGGTGAATATTCTTTCTCGGCAGCGAAGGAGAACGTCGTCCTGTTGGAAAAGGACGGGCGTACCAGACTCGGGCTGTTTCTCGTCAACCATGTCGCCGGCAGCGACAATGTTGCCCAAGTGAAGTTCCAATGCTACGACAGCCTCTGCTTCCTCTCGCAGGTTTGGATTCCCGGGATCGATGGGGGATTTCAGACGCTTCGTTCCCGCAGCGAGACTGAAGTGGCTTCGAAGACCATGGGGAAATATGTCGCCCTGTTGGGGACGTCCCCGCAGAAGTGATCCGGAATTCAGGCCCCCCGGACCCGAAATTGAATGTGGTTGTGGGAGGTTTCGGGCTGGGGAGTCTGGGTCCGGCTGCTGCGTCGTCACAGATACTGACGGAACTTCTCTTTGTAACGCGTATAGAGATAGGAAACCAGCACCAGGGCAGCGCCCAAGGCTATCAGCGTAATGTACTTTGACTGGGGATCGAGACCCCACACATCGATGAGGAAGATCTTGGCGGCGCATACGAGGAGCAGCCCGAGTCCGGCGAGCCGGAAGCTACGTTCTCCGACCCAGACCGCGAATAGAAACACTGCGACGCCTTCGATTCCCCAAGTTACGGTGAGCTGGCCTCGAGTCGATTCCAGCGCGATGAGGGCCGTCAGCAGACCAAAGGGCACAAAGAAAAATACCTGCTCTGGGCGGCTGTCCAGCGCAAGGCTGCCGGAGTCAAGCGAACCTGACCGCTGCAGAGCAAAAGCGAAGGGCAGAGCGGCGAACAAGAGAGCGATGGCAACTCCGGCATAGTATTGCTGGCTTTGCCAGAAAGGGACGTCGGCGCCGTTGGGCTGGAAGAAGTTGTAGGTAACGGTTCGCAATGCGACGGCAAGCGCCAGGAGGAAAGACTGGTGAAGGAAGTCACGGCGCTTCCGCCAATGGGCTGCGCCAATCAGCATGAGGGCAAGAGCGGCCCATCCTGCGGCCACCCATGATGGCAGCAATTCGACATAGAGCAAGGTGGCGAGGGTTAAGGTTCCCAGGTACGTGAAGAAGGTTCCGGCTTGGCGTAACCTCGCATCCTTCGGATCCGCTTGTCGCAGCCGCCAAGCAGTGTAGTAATACGCAACCGCCAGGAGAAGCACTCTTGAGATACGCGGGCTGACCTGTCCGGCCACGTCCGAGGCTCCCAGGTTCACGAAGAACATTCGCACGAAGCTTGCAGAGAGCGCCGTGTAACTCTGCCAGCGCAGAAAACCGGCTTTCAGCTGCAGGCCAATTTCCAGCAGCACTATCCCGAGCAGCATCCAAACCACGGCAACATTGAGCGGCGAAACTTCGTACCAGACCAGCAGTCCAAGAAGGATGGAAGCGGCCCAGGTGTAGCCGGCGGTAAAGAGAGACCATGGGCCCTCTTTTCCTTCATCGGCGACACGGGCAAAGGGAGCAGCGGCATAGAGCAACAACGCGGTTGTGCCCACAGTCACGAGACGCAGGCTGATGCCATGCCACTGCTCGCTAGAGAAAAGGTTGAGAGTAATCAGCCGGCCGATCGCCGCCAGGGCAATCAGGTTGCCTTGCACGGCCAAGGAGGGCTGCGCGAATTTTTTTCCAGCTACGTCGAGCAGAAGCGCCAGCGTTGCCCACACCACTGCCGTCCACATTTCCGGAAATGCAAACCAGGCGCCCAGGAGCGCCAGCAAACCTCCCAGGTAAGTCAAACTTCCTAACACCGTCGCGTCGAATTCTTGCTGAAATAGATCTGGCCAGCGCACCCGGACCCAGTGCGAGTTGAGGTAGCAAAGCGCAGTAGCCGTGGCGAAGAGCACAGCTGTGGCATACGAGGGCGTTACGTCCGAGCTGCTGGTCAGGCGCAACGTCAATAACTGCCACCCGGTGTCGAAGACCATTTGTGCTGCTACAACGACCAGGGTCAACATTCCCATGCGGCGGAAGACGATCTCGCGGGTGAAGACACCGGCCAACAGGAAGGTCTCGGCGGCGATCAGCCACAGAAGGGAAAGGTCCGATCCGCTGTAGCGGAACGGGATGGCTGCGAACAGAAGAGCCGACCCCAGAGTCGCGAGCACTATAAACGCGATGCGACGGCGACGCACGGCCAGAGCGGCCAACGCTAACTCCACTGTGCCGAGCGTGAGCAGGGCCCAGAACGTCCACTCGGGATGCACCGATTGATAGCGCAGCAGGCCCAGCAAGCAGAACCCATTGAGTAGGGCGGCGGTGGTGGACTGACGTTCCTGGTTGTTGTCGGCGACTCGCCGGTAAATGTAGGAGAACCGAAATAACAGCCAGTAGAACGCGAGTAACGCAATACTGAGACGGAATTCGGGGAACTCAACCCGATTGGGGCCCATGGCTTCGACCACCGGCCATAGCCACAAGAGGTGATTGAAGTACGTCGCGAGGATTCCGAAGATTTCGAGCGCGAACCACTGCATCCGCAGCGCCAGGGCAACGATCGTCAACGCGAGGATGACGCTGGCGGCGAGGCTGTAGAACGACGTGTGATGGATTCCGACGGTGAGATATGACAGCACGAACGCCAGCGCGGTTGTGGCCTGCGATTTGTAGCGCAGGCTGTACCACACGATGGCGGCAGCGACTGTCAACATCAGGAAGAAGTCAAGTTCGCGGGAATCGATTACGCGCGCGGCGGGCACGTGGTAGACGGCATAGCTGACGAAATAGAGCAGCGACCAGCCGCCGGCGGCGCTTGCGCGAGCGAGAATGCGGTAACGCCCGTTGGTTTCGTAGCGTACTCCGACGACAATCATGGCTGTGCTTAGACCGACACCGAGGAGTACCTTTCCGGCGGGTCCAAGGTTCTGCAGTTGATAAGCGAGAAAGAACGCCAAACCGAGGACCAGGATGCCAATGCCGATCTTGTTCAGCCAGTTCGTGCCGAGCATCTCTTCGAGATCGAGGCCGCTGCGACGAGGGGCCTCGTGAGTGGTGGACTTGGCATAGGACGGAGCGGGCGTGGGCATCGTCTGTGGATGTGGCGGCGGAGAAGCAGGCCGCTGCGGAATCCCCGGCGGAGCGGTTGCGGGCATTGGTTGTGGGGGTTGCGGGCGCGGAACATCCGGCTTGGTGAGAGCGGGAGGGGCGGTTGCCGGAGTCGAAACGGGCGGTACTGGACGCGATGGTAGAGCTAGTCCGGCGGGGAAAACCGCCGCGGGCACAACCGGGCTGGGCGGTTGAGCTTCGGCGCGCGCCTCGGGTGGAGCTGTGGGCGTCTGTTTCAGTTCTTTGGAATGGGTTTCGAGCAGATGGACGCGCGCCGTGAGGTCTTGCCAGTGCTGAGTATTTTCGTGGCGGTCGCTCTCGGCACGCCGCTGCAGGCTCAGGACGGTTGAGATCAGCCAGATTGGCAGAATGATTCCGACGCCGACCAGGGCCAGTACGATGAGGACGCCGAAGCTTTCCATGACGGTCTCCGCAGAGCGGGGCTCGGCGGAAAACTCCAGTCTGAACCGGACGCATTCTAATACAGGTTGGCGTTGGGACGATGCGGTGTAGAGATGGGCCTTGCCCTGTCTCTGCGCGGTCGGCGATTTCGCTGTCGTCGGAGACGCGGCAATCCGCGTCTCTACGAATCGGTCACAGGAGTGGGCTTGGCGCGGAAATGAAGCTTGCGGAAAGAGTCACAGCGCCAAAACCTCAACCCCTGAAGGGGCAATTGAAGACGCAACTTTCGGCATCGCTGAAGAGATGCCCTGATACGAACCCGGGGGGTTTCAGCAGCCGCTCAGTGTCGCCAAATTTTCATCGGGTTTGAGGCAGGCTGCGAAGTAGCAGCAGGTGTGGACGCTACTGGTGCGGCGGGAGGTGCCGGTTCGACTTTCGACGGGATTGGCAACTCGTCGCCGCGGAAGAATTTGCCTTTGGCAGCGCGCATCTCCGGCATGGCGGTATAGGGTTTCGAGTAGTCGTTGTTGGCATTCCAGAAGAGAAAGCCGACGCCGCCTTTTTCTTTCGCAATTTCTATTTGGACTTCAACATATTTGGGCGAGTAAGTCTTCGTGCGCCAAGCGAAAGCCTGCAGCCAAGGACGAATCACCACACCGCTCTCTTTCGTGATCTGCATGAAGCGGTCCATGGATTCGCCGATGAAGTGTTCGGGGGCGTCGCCGGGACGGGCGATGCCGTCCATGCCGAAGAAGTGCGAAGGGTAAATCATGGGCGAGAGCACGTCACAGTGCTTCGCCATGGCCACGATGTCCTGCCCGGTATGCGAAAGGTCCACGGGACGCTGCCAGGCCATGATGCCGAAAACATCGAGGGAGAACAGGGCGCCGGTGGGGTGAATCTCGGCATAGGCGCGCTTCAGGAAATCGGCGATCACTTCGGAACGCTGCCACTTGGGATGCTCCGTCTGAAAAGTGAAGCCGGCATCTTTCTGGTCGCCTTCCGCGGGAAAACGCACGTAGTCGAACTGCACTTCGTCCACGCCGGACTGGGCTACGAACTTCGCCAGGGCGATGTCATAATCCTGCACCTTGGGGTTCGATGGATCGGTCCAGACCAGCTTGCCGTTTTCGCGCCAGGGTTGACCGGTGCGGCGCGACTTCACGGCCAGTTCGGGGTGCGTGGTCACGAGGTGCTCATCGCGGAAGATGGCGATCCGGGCGATGGCGTGCATGTTTTGTGAATGCAGGAAGCGGGTGAATTTCGGCAGATCGTGAATATAGTGCTTCTGACCGGTGGCGAGAGGATGATCGAAGGCAATGTTGACGATGCCGTCGCTGTCCTTGATATCAAACACGACCGCATTGCCGCCGACTTCACGCCAGTGACGGATAATACGCACACCATGATCGCTTCCAGCCATTACGCCGGTCAGGTAGATAGCGCGCACTTCGAAATCCTTGGGGACGGCGACGTTTTTCTCTACAATCGGGGCGTCCAGAATGCCGGGGATGATTAACTGCTCACCGGGATGGAGGAAGGTTCCCTGGTGGCCGCTGTTTGCCTGGCGGATGGCTTCGGCGAGTTCGCTCGACGTCAGGTAACTGGTCTTCTTCAAGTACTGGCGGGCAACGGAAGGGATGCTGTCGCCGCGACGAGCTTCATAGAGAGCCGATCCGGGAGGCGCGATTACGGGTATAGTCTCTGCGACTTGGGGTTTCTTCGCGGTCTGGTTTTTTACCGAAATCAGGTGCAGGGCATGGGGATTCTGAACTGCAAGAGCAGCTTTGGGAAGAGCGGCCAGGGTGAGAGTGAACGCGAGGGCGAAAAGGACGCGTGCCGAAAATTGAAACAAGGTTTTTCTCCCGATAACCACTATGTTACTAGAGTAGGCGGGGTGGTCCTGGGATGCCAGTTACGGCAGGCCAAAGCAGGTCAGGGGCTTAGGGACAGCGGCAAAGGTAAGTGACGAGGGAAGTTTTCCCGCAGTCTGCAAAGAATTTCCCTTCAGCGGAATGACGATCGCCGGGGAATGTCTCCTGAGCCTGGTTAGCTGCATCTAAAACGCTAAGGAAGAGAGGAATAAGAGGTTCTGGGAGGATGGCTAGTGGTTTGCTCTGAGGAGGGGTGAGGCAGGACATTACCTGCCTTTCTGCCCAGGCAAGGTGGTGCAAAATGTCCAGCGTCCCAGACAGCCTCCAGTTCCCGGAAAGAAAGAAGAGTCTTGACCCTATGAGAACGAACCTCGCAACCGTCCTCGATCCGACTCGCCGTAGCAATGATGCCCGCGACTTCGACGGTTCCCTGCGGCGCAAGATCGTCGGCCAGGATCAGGCGATCGAAAAGGTGGCGGAAATCTACCAGATGTTCCTGGCGGGACTGAATGCACCCAGCCGTCCGGTGGGCAACCTGCTGTTTCTGGGGCCGACCGGCTCCGGCAAAACGCGGGTGGTGGAAGCGATGGCCGAGGCGCTGTTCGGAGACGCGCGCGCCTGCATCAAGATCGATTGCGCGGAATTCCAGCACTCGCACGAGATTGCCAAACTGATCGGCTCGCCTCCGGGATACTTGGGACATCGCGAGACGCATCCGCTGCTCACGCAGGAAGCGTTAAACCAGTGGCACACGGAGAAGCTGAAGCTTTCGATCCTGTTGTTCGATGAAATCGAGAAGGCTTCGGACTCGCTCTGGCAACTGCTGCTCGGGATTCTCGACAAGGCAACGCTGACGCTGGGCGACAACCGGCGCGTGGATTTATCGAGTTGCATCATCATCATGACTTCAAACCTGGGCGCCGGTGAAATGAGCGGCCTGGTGGAGGGCGGACTAGGTTTTGCACCGAAAGCAGTACAGGTCGATTCGTCGCTCGACGAGAAGATCAACCGTACGGCAGTGGACGCGGCACGGCGCAAGTTCACTCCCGAGTTCATGAACCGCATCGACAAGGTCGTGGTGTTCAAGACACTGCGGCCGGAGCACCTGGAGCAGATCCTGGAAATTGAACTGGGAATGGTGCAGCAGCGGGTATTGATGGCTGCGGGCGCGCACCAGTTCGTTTTCAACTGCACGCCGAAGGTCAAAGACTTCCTTCTGGCAGAAGGCACGGATCCAAAATACGGAGCGCGTCACCTGAAGCGGGCCATTGAGCGGCATATCGTGTTTCCCCTGGCCAACCTGGTGGCGACCGGGCAGGTCAAGCTGGGGGATTTCGTTCGAATCGATCTGCTGGGCGCGGACAAACTGACCTTTGTGAAAGAAGCCGAGGGCGCGATGGTCCCGGTACTGCTCGAACGCTACGGTGCGGCTGCGGGAGCGCCGGCGGTGGCGGCGCGAGCAGTGCGTCCGATTGCGCAACGCAAGGAGTTTGGCGCGGGCTTGAACGAGAACAAGTAGAGTTCGAGTTGCTGGTAGGCAAGGGACATCGCTTGCGCGATGTCCTTTTTGTTTTTAATGGTGTTGGAGTGCAAACGTAGCGCAGCCCCAGAACGGGTCGTTTTGAAAGAGTGGACTTTCGGCATCGCGGAAGCGATTCCCTGATACGAACCCGGGCTTTTTTGAGATGCCCCTAGGCCCGCCATGCTTTTTGCTCAGCATCTTAAGATAGTAAGATCTTGGCAATTTCAAAAGGCCGATGCCGAGGAGCCCTCTGCGATGACCCGACGTCCCATACGAGTTCGACTTGTCGCACTTTTGCTGGCGTTGTGCCTCACGGCACCGGGCTTGCTCGATGCCCGCGTGCAGCCGACGCATGGCTTCAATATGTTTTCCGCGCAGGAAGAACTACAGGCTGGACAACAAGCGGCGCAACAGGTTCAGAAGCAATTGCCCGTGCTGCCGGACTCTGATCCGGTGGCGAAGTACGTTCAGAGTATCGGGGCGCAACTGGCGGCGCATGCTCCTGGCGAGAAATGGCCATACCAGTTTCACGTGGTCAATCAGAAGGAGATCAATGCGTTTGCGCTGCCGGGCGGGCCGGTTTTCATCAACCTGGGAACGATTCAGGCTGTGGACAACGAGTCGCAACTGGCGGGCGTGATGGCGCACGAGATCTCCCACGTCGTCCAGCGCCACGGGACGCGTGCGGCCAGCAAACAGATGGCGGCACAGCTTCCCATCGCGTTGCTGGGAGGTCTGCTCGGGCGAGGCGCGTTGTCGCAAATGGCGCAGCTCGGGTTGTCATTCGGCGTGGGATCGTACTTTCTGAAAAATTCGCGGGAGGCGGAACGCGAAGCGGACCTGCTCGGCGCCGACATCATGTATGACACGGGATACGATCCGCATCAGATGGCGAATTTCTTTCGCAAGATCCAAGCGGAGGGCGGGTCACGGGCACCCGCATTTCTCAGCGATCATCCCGACCCTGGAAACCGCTACGAATATGTGTCGAAGGAGGCCAGCACTCTGCCGTCGAAGCGGTATCGTGCCGACAGCGGAGAGTTTCAGAACGCCAAGCAGCTGGTCGCGGGAATGAAGCCGCTGACCGCGCAGCAGATCGCAGCACAGCGCAAAGCCCAGGGCGAAGTAACGAGTGGCGACGTCACTCCGAGCGGAAGCATGAAAGCGCTGGAGCACGACCTGTTCCGGATCTCGTATCCGGAAAGCTGGCAGGTGTACGGCGACCGGAGTTCGGCGGTGACGATCGCGCCTGTGAATGGAATTTCGCAGAATGCGATTGCGTACGGGGCGATGATCAACACGTATCAGCCCGAAAATGCTGGGGCAGGACTGGATAACAACACCCACGAATTGATCGCGTCGCTGAAGCAGTCGAATCCGGATTTGCGACTGGTCGGGCGGGATGAGGACATCCGGGTGAATGGCGTGTCGGGCAAGTCGGCGGACCTGATCGGGTCATCACCGATCAAGGATTCGCAAGGCTCGGTGACGCGCGAGCGGGATTGGCTGGTGACATTCCCCCAACGGGATGGCTCACTGCTCTATGTGATCTTCATCGCGCCGGATCGGGACTTCGGCCAGCTGCGACCCACGTTTGAGCAGATGCTGCGGTCACTGAGAATGAAGTGAGTCGGCAGAGAGCTGCGAGCCACGAGCTCCGAGCCTTCAAAAGACCTGAGTGCTTCAAGCCCGGAGCTCGTGGCTCGCAGCTCTCTTCTATAACCTGACCTCTAACCTCTGCAACCTGCTGTACATCACCTTCGGTAACCTGTCGTAACCATCTGCTTCGTGCGATTCTCCTATTGCGGCAAGCCGCATTGACCGCGGACTCTTCGGGCGCACTCCCACTCGGCCGCGGAACTCTAGAGAGGTTCAAACATGTTGCAGTCTCCGGAACCGAAGTATTCTCCAACGGCCCCCACGAACAGCTACACCCCAGTCAAGACCGCCCCTCCGACCATGGAGCAGGCCACCATCGGACGCTCACTGGTGATCAAGGGCGAAGTGAGCGGCACCGAATCGCTTTTCATCGACGGCCGCGTGGAAGGCACTCTGAGCTTTCCGGATAACCGCGTTACTGTCGGCCGCCACGGAAACGTAGTGGCGAATGTTAACGCTAAAGAATTGGTCATTATGGGTAAGGTTCAGGGCAACGTGGAGTGCACCGATCGCCTGGATATCCGCAGCGAGGGTTCGCTCACGGGCGATGTGATCACGCATCGCATCAGCGTGGAAGAAGGCGCGATCCTGAAGGGCGGAGTGGAAGTGCGCACGCCGGAAAAGAAAGCCCTGCCGCAGAATCAGGCGAAGCAGGAGACTCCGAAGGCGCTGGCTGCGACCGCGGGCGCGTAAAGATTTTCAAGACCGAGGTTGTCAAAACGACGGACGGGCAAAACGCCTGTCCGTCTTTGATTTTTGCGGCAGGCACAAGGTGCGCTTTACCGTGGAAGAGCGGCCTTTCCAAGGGCCGCGTGAGAAGGCCCCGGTCGAGGCCTTCAGGCCAGTGGTCGCGCTCCTCAAAGGCTAAAGCCCAATTATTTTTCGCCCTACCGCGGCCCTGAAGGGCCGCTCTTTCACGAAAAGTCTTTCACAGAGGAAGTTTATTTTTTCGGCTTGAAATCCAGCGCAGCGGAGTTCATGCAATAGCGCAGGCCGGTCGGCTTGGGACCGTCGGGGAAGACGTGCCCGAGATGGGCGTCGCAGTGGGCGCAGCGGGCTTCGGTACGGGTCATTCCGTAAGTACGGTCGGTGTGTTCGCTGATATTTTGCTGGTCGGCGGGTGCAAAGAAACTTGGCCAGCCTGTGCCGGACTCGAATTTGGTCTCGGAGTCGAACAGCGGCGCTCCACATCCAATGCAGTAATACATCCCATCTTCGTGATTGTTCCAGTATTTGCCGCTAAAGGCGCGCTCGGTAGCGGCTTCGCGGGTGACATGGTATTGCTCAGGTGTAAGCTGTTGGCGCCATTCGGCTTCGGTCTTGGCGACTTTTTCGGCGAGTTTTTCAGGCATATTTCTCTCCTTGCATAGGATGCGCGCAGAGCCAGAAAGTGGCAAGGGGGCCACGCTGCTTTCGTTGTAGAGACGCGGCGCGCATCTCCGTCCGGCGAAGGCGGCGCAAGCCCGGCTCTGCATCAGCTTTTTGCGGAGGGAACTTCTCGAGCGGTGGCGTTGCTCATCAATTTGCCGTTTGCCAGCATACCGATGGCGCAGTTGCGTCCAGCTTGCTTGGCCTCGTAGAGGGCACGATCCGCGAGGCCGAGCACTTCGGCGTAGGAGAAGGCGTCGGGCTCGCCAGTGAGCCATGGAAAGGCCGCCCAGCCTACGGAGCAGGTCAGGTTGACAAGATTTTCCTGGTCCCCGACGAGGAACGGACGGCTGGCGATGGCAGACAATAGCCGGTTGGCCAGCGTGTCTCCCTCAGTGCGGTCGGTGTAACGCGAGATCACCAGAAACTCTTCACCACCCCAGCGGACCAGGATGTCGGAGAGACGGATGGCGGAGCTGATGCGCCGGGCCATCTCGACGAGAACTTTGTCGCCGGCATCATGACCATAGCGGTCATTGATATCTTTGAAGTGGTCGGCATCGATGAAATAGAAAATCAGGTCGCGCCTCGACTCATCCCGGTTATCGACAAAGCAGCGCTGGACATGACTGACGTCGGCCTCAATGGTGGAGTCAAAGTATCGGCGGTTGCGGCAGCCGGTGAGCGGATCGGTGAGCGAGGCTTCATGAAGGATATGGTTGGTCTTGGCGAGTTCCTCTCCAAGACCATACTGCTTCAGGAAGATCAAGCAGCCCATGAGGGTGATCATGGTCAGCGCGACCAGCACACGGAATTTTGTCACTGCGGGTGGCGCGCTCCCGCTCAGCAGGCTCCAGGCGGCGAGCGCGGGAATCGAGAGTACGGCGACCATGGCCACTCTCGTCATCCAGCGCCCTGATTTTTGATCGGGATGCTCCTCTGAACCGGCCTCCGGCGCCAAACCGTTCCCGACCAATGCTGAAATGGCGAACCAAGCGATCGAGGTATCAATTAGGACGTCGTACCAACTGCCAGGATAGTAAACGTTCGCGTCGATGGCGCGATTGGCAAGGTAGGCGAAGCTGGCGCTCAGGATTTCCGCTCCCAGCAAATTGATGTAGAACCGCTTCCATTTCCCGAAGCTGTCGCGCCAGAGAAGAGTGAGCAATCCGATTGAAACCAGATCTTCGGCCAGCAAGAGCGTGTTGAAGCTCGGCCCGTAGCGGACTTCATCAGGTAGAACGTACTGCCACGGAGTCACGAAGAAGAAGTAAAGGAAGAGCCACCATAGAACCAGCAGCGGGAGATCGAGGAAACTGACCGGCGCGTTGTAGTTGGTGCGTCGGTCGGGGCGCAGCAGGAGTCCGGCAAGCATGGGAACGCCGGCTAGAAACAGAAAAATGTCGCCCACGAACACGGTGGGCACTTCCTGGTGCAGAACTACACCGTAGTACATCCAGAGCGCGCTGACGACCGAGAGAATTCCCCAACAGGCTGCCTGGAGGTTCCAGAAGATTCTTGTCTTCCCGGTGGAAGTCCGGGCGTTAAGGAAGAACACCAGGGACGTTGTAATATGCAGCGCCAGATCAACAGCTTCGGATGCTGCCGTGAGGGTAGGTCCCTTGGGAACGAGGAACGCCACCGTCGCCTGAAGCAGCGACAAGCCCACCACCGTAGCGCCCCAGACCTTCAGATTTTTCCGCCCCAAGTTCAGTACCTATCGGCTACGCGATCGCTCTCTCTGCCCTTTACAGTTCCTCAACCACAGGAGGCCACACTACCCAGGACAGACCTCAGTGCCAACGATAACGAAAGGGCGAGAAACGCCCCAAGTTACTGAAGTTTTCGAGGCGACCAAGGTCGGTCTTGTTGATGCTGTGCGGCAGACGGCAAAAACCAACCAAGCCATGTGTGACGAAGCTCACAGAAAAAGCAGGGTTTCTACTGTTTCATGGAGGCACACGTGGAGCATACCCATGGGTGATTTGAGTCCACATTTTTCGAAGGCCGAACTGGCCTGCCGCTGCTGTGGGGAACTCAGAGTGGAAAAGCGCCTGCTGGACGCGCTGGAGAAACTGCGAAACCTGGCGGGGAAGCCGATCGTGATCCATGACGGGTATCGTTGTTCGAACCACAACCGGGAAGTGGGCGGGGTGGCCGACAGCGAACACACGCGAGGGATGGCAGCGGATGTCGACATTCCGGGCCTGTCGTTGCAGCAGATGTATGAGTTGGCGCTCCAGGTGCCGGAGTTTGTCGAGGGCGGAATCGGCGTTTACGACGGCGGATTTCTGCACGTGGATGTGCGTCTGCATTGCTCGCGCTGGGCACGCGTGCGGGGACAGTACGTGGGCCTCCAGCATCTGGTGCGAGAGCCAATGATGCTGGCCAAGGTACAGACTGGTTCGCAATCGGGGTAACACCCGACGCCGGCGCATCTGGACAACTAAAGTTCTCCTCACTAAACTTTCTGTTTGCCAGCGACTTTCTCGTGGGCCCGAACTCCGATGAAACTTGTGACTTTTGAGCAGGGCGCGCAGTCCCACATCGGCGCGCTTCATGGCAGCAACCAGATCGTCGATCTGCACACGGCGTGCGCGCTGTACTTGCGCGACGTCGAGGGCGAACCAATCTTCTATCGGCTGGCGGACGCGCTGGTTCCGCCCGACATGCGGGCATTGTTCCGCGGCGGCGATAGCAGCCTGGAAGCCGCACACGAGGCCTTCGATTTTGTAGCTCACCTGGGAGCGGACGCGACCGGTCCGCGCGGCGAGCGGCTGCTGTATTCATTGGGTGAAATCAAGCTGAAGGCGCCAATTATTCCCAAGAAGTTCTTTCACACAGCGGGCAATTTTCGGGAACACCATGAAGAGGCGACCCAGGCGGGGTTTTCGCATCCGGTGATGCCATGGATTGTGTTTTTTCAGAACACCGACGCGATCATCGGACCCGATGAGGCGGTGATCTATCCCGCACACCTGACGCAGGAACTAGATTACGAACTCGAGTTGGCGGTGGTTCTCAAGAAGGCCGGAAAGCACTTCACGCCGGAAGAGGCTTCCAGCCACATAGGCGGCTACGTGATTTTCAACGACATCACGGCGCGCGACATTCAGCGGCGGGAGATGAAGTCGGGGGTGTTCAGCTTCTGCAAGGGCATTGATACTTTCTGCCCGCTGGGGCCGTGGATCGTCACCGCGGACGAGATTCCTGATCCGCACAACCTGGCGATGGAGCTGCGTGTGAATGGCGAATCCCGGCAGCGGTCGCATTCGAGCAAGATGTCGGTGAAGATTCCAGAGATCCTGTCGCACTATTCGCCTATGGGTTATAGCGCGGGCGATGTTGTCTCGACGGGGACGGTTTCGGGCGTGGCGGCTTTTTCGGGGGATCCGAAGGCGTGGTATCTGAAGCCCGGCGACGTAATGGAGTGCGAAATCGAGAAGATCGGAGTGCTGCGGAATCCGGTGATTTCGTGGGAGAAGGCGTATGGGAAGGCAGTGGCTAGTGATTAGTGGGTTAGTGATTGGTTCAGACTTCGGAGAAAATGACCGCGAATTCGAAAATTTGGGTGAGTGAGCTGAATGCCCGGCCGGAGGTTCGGTCGGCGTTTTCGAAAACCACCGTGCGGTTTTACGACACCACGCTACGCGACGGCGAGCAGACCGTGGGCGTGGTCTTGTCGCCGCAACAGAAGCTGGAGATTGCGCTGAAGCTCGACGAACTTGGAATCGGTCGGATCGAAGCGGGCTTTCCGCGGGTTTCACCAGAAGATGCGGAAGCAATCCAACTGATGCAAAAGGCCGGGATCAAGGCCGAGCTGTGGGGATTTTCGCGAGCCGTGAAAGCTGATGTGGAGGAACTGGTCCGGCTGGGCTTGCGCTTCTCAGTGATTGAAGCGCCGACCAGCGACATCAAGCTGAAAGCTTATGGGATTGCGCGCGAGGAAGTCTTGCGCCGGATTCGCGACGCTGTCTCGGCGGCGCGTGAGGCAGGAATTACGGTCGCATTCTTCGCGGTGGACGGAACTCGCACCGAACTGGAATTTCTAAAAACGGTCTACCTTTCGGCTCTGGACGCAGGAGCAAAAGAAATCGTGGTGGTGGATACGATCGGCGCCTGCGGGCCGGAGGCAACGGAATACCTGGTGCGCCAGGTGTGCCAGTGGGTGGGAAAAGATGTGCCAGTGCACTTTCACGGACACAACGATTTCGGGATGGCCACGGCGTGCGCGGTGGCGGCGGTGCGGGGCGGCGCTACCTGGATCCAGGGAACGATCAACGGCATGGGCGAGCGCGCCGGTAATGCCGATATCGCGGAAATTGCGCTGGCGTTACGTTGCCTCTACAACGTGCCGGTCGAGTTGAAGCTGGAGAAAGTGCGAGAAGTCTCCGAGGTGGTCCAGCAGGCGGGGGGTTACACGCTGGAAGCATGGAAGCCGTTGGTGGGGCAAAATCTGTTCATGCGCGAGAGTGGCGCGGTCGCCAGCCAGTTTCACCTGCCGGAAGCGATCGAACCCTACTCGTCGGAGATCGTGCACGCGGAGAGGCGGATCGTGCTCGGGAAGAAAAGCGGGCTCGACAGCGTTGACCTGAAGTGTCAGGAACTGGGAATTGCGATCACGCCTGAGCAGCGGGGACCGATCCTGGCGGCGGTCAAGAAGGCCGCAGTCAGCAAGCGCGGACTAGTCACGGATGAGGAGTTCCGGGGGATTGTCGCGGCGTTGCAGGTCGCGTGACAGAGTGGCGGTTGCGATCCGGTCTCATTGCTCCTCCCTTATCGCATGACCGGCATCGCCAAAAGCCTTGCCCAGGGCGGCTTCTGGGCTAACTTACCCTGGTAACGCTGAGCGCGTTACTCATAAAGTGCAGAGGCTTGCATGCAGGCTTGAGTGTTCATGTTGGCCTCCTCGCTTAAGTCTATTCCTAACAAGCACTTACCTTCTACCCTTAGGATGGATTAACAGGTGCACTTAGGAGGACAGCCCAGCGCACCGGGCGGCTTGGGGGCACCTTGACAGTCATCTACACCGCGCAGAGTGCAGCTCCTCAGACGAAGACGCGGGGAGCATTGCTTCCGCTGCTGGTTGTTCTGTTCCTGATTTCGTATGGGATCCTGACCCTTCTGGTCGTCGAACAGGGGCAAACGATCGAGGCGCAGCGGAGCCTGCTGCGGGAAATGCTAAAGGACAGCACGCAGTTGGCGACGTTGAAAAGTAAGTTGGCGCGCGCAGACTCTACGCAGTCTCACGACAAGCCCGCGGCTCAGCCTGAACAAAAAGAGGCGGTTTCCGGAAACGCCCCGAGTGTCGCGCCCAAAACACCCAGCAAGGAAACGAAACGGCCCGGAAAATCAGCGCGCGTCATGAAAGAAATTCCAGAGAAACCAGCGGCGGACTTGCAGGATGTGCGCCGGTCCACGCGGGTAATCTAAGACATGGTTCTGTGAGACGCGGCCTGTGGTAGGGCCGTGATTGAGAGACAACACCCTATGAAGGCCCTGACCCTAGCCTTGCTCTTGTCTCTTCCCGTCCCCAGGTTGGCGCCCCCAGCAAAGCCCTCCCTCACCCCCAGCAAGCGGGAGGCTCACAAGGGAGGGCGCTGGCATATGGCGGCGAACGGGCACGCGGTCTATTGCTACGGACCCGTCATGACGATGCCGCAAGCTGCCGGCGGCCTGCTTCGAGTTGCAACTTTTTGCCGTGGCGATCTGACCATGGTTCCGCTCAAGGATTAAATAATCAGCGAAAGTCTGTGGAACAACCGAATTTTGCATGCACTTCCGCGGTGATCACTATCACAAATAGTTGACAGGCCGGACAAATGCGGACAGAATGCTCGGCAGTGTTTTGCCTGTTTTGTTCCCCCCGATTCCCTGCGGTCTCAGGGAATAGTCGATTCCCAAAACTCTCTTCCAGGAGGAAGGCTGTGAGCCATTGCAAGAAGTTTCTCTCGCGTAGCGGGATACTCGTAGTGTGTTGCCTGGCGCTGACAGCAGCGCTGGCATTCGCCCAGAGCAGCAAAACCATTGTGCGGTACCCAACTGGCCATGCAGTCTCCCGGCCTCTCAGAGAACTGCCCATCGACGTGCTCGGCCTTGGGGATGTGGAAGCTCCAGAACCCAAGCCGATTCCGCTCAGCTCGCGCGGAGTGGTGGGACCAGCGAGGCCAGATTCGGTTCTGCAGAAAGAAATCCGGCCCAACGTTTCGGCGACCAAAGGCATCGACTTCGACGGCATCGGCGCGCAGGGCTTCGCGCCTTCCGACGTCAACCTGGCCATCGGACCCAACCACATTGTGCAGACGGTGAATGTCCGGTTGGCGGTGTACAACAAGAGCGGCGCGCTGCTTTCGGGTCCAACCAATTTCACGACATTCTTTGCGCCAGTAGGAGGCGCGTGCGCAGCTGGGGCGAGCGATCCGATTGTGAACTACGACCGGCTCGCGGATCGCTGGGTCATCAGCGATATTGGCATCGGGGCAACTTTCTCGGAGTGCGTGGCGGTGTCGAAAACCAACGATCCCACCGGCGCCTACACGCTGTACAACTTTAGTTTTGGGGCCAACCTGAACGACTATCCGAAGCTGGGCGTTTGGCCGACCACCAGCAACAGTGCCTATCTTGCCACCTATAACATTTTTACCGGTGGCCAGTTTTTTGCCGGCTCTCAACTGTGCGGTTTCGACCGCACAAAAATGCTGGCTGGCAATGCCAGCGCAGCCCAGCTCTGCAAGATGACTCCGAACACTGAAGGCGGCTATTTGCCATCGGATCTGGATGGTCCCACGCCTCCGACCGACGGCACGCCCGGACTTTTCCTCACCTGGCAGAACAACAATCCGGGCCAGTTGTTCTTGCGTAAGCTCACGCTGAACTTCACGGCGGGCACGGCGAGTTTGTCGGCCCCAACCACCATCAACGTAGCCAACTCCACCCTGGCCTGCGGCAATGGCGGCACCTGCGTCCCGCAAAAGGGGACCACGCAGAAGCTGGACACCCTAGGCGACCGGCTCATGTACCGGATGGCTTATCGCAGGTTTGTGGATCACGAGCGGGTGGTTGTGAACCACTCCGTCGACAACGGGGGTCCGGTGGCAGTGCGCTGGTATGAGATTCTGGACCCCAGTGGCGCCGTCGCCTTGAATCAGCAAGGCACGTTCGCTCCCGATGCAACCTACCGCTGGATGGCCAGTGCGGCCATGGATAAGGCGAACGATATCGCCATCGGCTACAGCGCCTCCAGCGCCACCATCAATCCTGCCATTCGCTTTACCGGCCGCGTGCCGAGCGATCCGGCGGGCACCTTAGAGACGGAAGCCAGCATACTGGTAGGCACCGGATCGCAGACCGTAGGGCTTAGCAGGTGGGGTGACTATACGGCGTTGCAGGTTGATCCCAGCGACGACTGCACATTCTGGTACACCAACCAGTATGAGAAAGTGAATGGAACGTTTAACTGGAGTTCGCACATCGGGTCCTTCATTTTCAGCAACTGCGGTGGCGTCGGAACTCCGGCGGTAACGCTTTCCGCGACGAAGTTGAGCTTCCCCAAGACGGTGATCGGTGTAACCAGTAAGGCGAAGAGCGTTACTCTGACGAATACCGGAACCGCTACATTGAACATATCCAGTATCGTGGCGAGCGGCGATTTCGCTATTTCCAACAACACTTGCGGAGCGACTGTATCGGCGGGTGCGAGCTGCGCGGTAAGCGTGACCTTTAAGCCGACCGCGAAGGGTACGCGCAAGGGCAACTTGACGTTCACGGATGACGCTCCGACCAGCCCTCAGATCGTGGCACTGGCCGGAACCGGGACGGCAATCAAGCTGACACCCTCTTCCTTGAGCTTCGGGACGCTGACGGTGGGCAATAGCAGCTCGCCTCAAACCATCACGGTGACCAACGTGAGCGGTGCTGCCGTAACTTTCACCAGCATAGGGGTTGCCGGACTAAATCCAGCGGACTTCCCCATTACCTCCAATACGTGCGGACCCACGCTCGCGGGAGGAGCCAGTTGCACTCTTGGCATTACGTTCAAGCCGCTTGCGACGGGCAGCCTCAAAGGTACTCTACAAGTAAAGGACGACGGCGGCGGCAGCCCGCAAACAGCGATGCTGAAGGGCACCGGGGCTTAGCTCGAATCGACGCTTGCGGAAAGAAGGGCGGGACGTCGTCCCGCCCTCCGTTCCAAAAATTGTAATTCCCAGGCTGTCGAGTCCCGGGTTCTTCTCGGCAAAGCCCATCTTTTGTGGTGGGTGCTTGTGCAAAAGGAAATCGGCGCAAGGCCTTGACAGACGCGGAAAGTGCGGACAAAATGCTGGGCAGCGTTTTGTCAACTCGGTTGTTCCCCCCGGTATCCCTGCGGTAACAGGGACTTAAGAACGGAAAAATCGGTTCAACTCTCTCAGGAGGATGTCAGTGAGCAAATTCCAGAAGTTTGTAGTGGTCTCTCTCTGTCTGGCGCTGTTGGTGAGTGTGAGCTTTGCTCAGAAACTCACGAAGCTCCAGGTGGTACAGGGAGAATCGTCGTACATCAAGGGCGCGAAGCCGATGTTTGCAGTGATCCCGCGCGCCAATGCTGCGCCAGCCCAGTACGATCCCGCCGTCCAGGTTCCGATCTGGACCAACACTTTCGTGTTTAACGGAACGACTTTCACCTATCACATGGTTGGCACCGACCCTTCCGCTGGCTCGGTGACTTCCAATATCCCGATGGTGATCATTCCCCTAAAGTTCCACTTCAGTGACGGGACTAACCTCTCCGCCAGCCAGACGGTGTGCGGAGACGTAAAGAACACAAAGTTCCGTGTAAAGAACTCGCCGCTGATCAAGAAGGCTGCGTTCACCCCTGGTGGTACGAACGTCGGCACGACGCAGTATATTGACGCGTTCCAGCGCGCTAACTTCTGGAATTTCGTCAGTACGACCTCTCCGAACTACCACGTACTATTTTCGCCGATCCAGACGAAGCCGTTGCAGACCATCAACGTACCTGCGGCGAGCGGCACCACGGTCGCCGGCCCTTGCGCGCGCATCGGGGAAGTTAACATCAACTTCTTCGACACCATCGCGATGAACCTGCTCACACAGCTGGCCATTCCGGCCAATACCTTGCCCCTGTTCTTGGACTACAACACGTTCTGGACCTCCGGCGGCTGCTGCATTCTCGGCTATCACAGCACCAACAATGCCGGGACGCAGGCTTACGCGGTCGCCGCCTACAGCGATCCCGGAATCTTCAGCGTACCGATTCAGGATATCCATGCATTGAGCCACGAACTGGGCGAATGGATGGACGATCCACTCATCCCTGCCGTGAACATCGTTCCGGCCTGGGGCCACGTCGGACAAGTGGGTGGATGTCAGAACAACCTTGAAGTGGGCGATCCGGTCACCGGCAAGGCCTTTACGGTATCCGTGGGCGGGCTGTTCCCGTTTACCTACCATCCAGAGGACCTGGTGTTCCTGCCATGGTTTGCACGCATCACACCGTCAACCTCGGTGAACGGGTGGTTCACGTTCTTGAATGGCTTCGCCGCTCCACAGGCGGTTTGCCACTAGATCAGGATGAGTTTGGCTCACGGGGGGCTGCGCCAGCAGCCCCCCCTTTTTTGCGCCTGTTTTCTGCGACTCACGCTTTCTTGCTGGACGCCGTCTTTTGCGCCTTGGCACGAATGAAGGCATAGTTCATCTGCGGAAGTGAATTGAAGTCGGCTGCCTTCTTGCAATAGTCCCGGGCTTTCGCGGTATCGCCCTTGGCCTGGTATGCCTGGCTCAAGCGATACAGATTGCGAGGATCCTGCACGTTGGCCTGTTCCAGTTCCGAGATGGCGCTGTCGTAGTCCTTCTCGGCCAGAGCAATTCTGCCCGCCAATTCGTGGGCGAGCTTGAGTTGCCCCGGGTTCTTGGAGGCCTCGGCGCCGGTGCGGTATTCCTGGGCATGACTCTTGGCCGTTGCGTAGTCTTTTTTTGCAATCGCCAGCGCGGTCAGGTTGAAATGATGCTGGAGCTTAGCATTATCCTTGATGGCTTGCGCAAGGGAAGAATCTTCTATCATCTGGAGGGAGCGGTCGAATTGCTGTTGCGCGACGTCATAGCGCTGCATCTCGGCGATGATGTTGCCCTTAGCCTGAAGGTCGGCCGCCATCGCTGCCACGTCGTTTTTCTTTTCGGCTACGGCATATTGTCTATCGATCTGTTGAACCGCCCGGTCGAGTTTGCCGCTGTCCACGGCGACCACGGCCAGGCCAAAATAGGCAGTGCGCAGTTCGCCGTCATTGCGCGCTTGACCGGCCATTTTTTCGAGTTCAGAGACCGCTTCGTTCGGTTTCCCCATATACATGAGATCGGCCGCAATACCGAAGTGCGACGGCACGAAGTAGGTGTCCATGGTGAGAGCTTTGCGGTATTGCGCGATCGAGTCGTCGAACCGGCCCATTTTTAGCAGCAGTTCGGCGTAGGAATCGTACGGATTCGGATCATTGGGGATTAACTCGATGTACTTCTTAAAGGCCTGCTCCGCGTCCTGATAGTCCCCCTGCTGGCGGTTGGCATAACCAAGAAGGTTGTACGCAGCCGAATAGTCAGGGGCGAGTTCGGTGGCTTTCTTGTAGCGGGCAATTGCCTGTTCGTACTCTTGCTGGCCAAAGTAGTAATTCCCGAGATTGAAAAGCGCGCGCTCGTCATTGGGGTGAGCGGCCACCAGTTTGTCGAGATACTCTTTCTGTTTGACGACCTCGCCGTTGGCGCCAGCCTCGTTGGCGAGAATGAGCAACCTCTCTCCCTCGGATGCTTTACCGGACAGCGCGACCGCTTTGTTGAGGTGCTCGAAAAACTCTTTGGCGGTGGCAGCGCTGTTGGCCCGAGCCAATTCGGCGGAAGCAAAATCGGGGTCGAGCGCGATGGCTTTGTCAAAGTGCGCAACCGAGTCCTGGGCGCGAAGCTTCTCCGCGAGATCGCGTCCCGCAAGAAATTCTTTCTTCGCTTCCTCGGACTTGGTGGTGATGGGGATCTTGCCACTATCGGCCGCAACGGACGCGGTTTGTCCGGAGTCGCCGGCTTTGCTGCAAGCCATCGTCATCATGGCGCTGACCACAAGAATTGCAACGAAAATCAGTCGCATCGATTTTCCTGGAACCATGCTGTTTCTCCTTTGAGCATGCGCAAGACGCAACCTGGGAAGGTCAAGGGAGCTGTCGCGCAGTATGTTTTTCGGAGCGTAAAACGATGAATGCCACGTAGCTTCTAGACGTTGGCGATTCGGTTTGGATAGCAAGAAGCGGGCGGTGCCACCTATCGACCAACAAATGTTCGCTGTCTTGGCAGGAAAGCTCTCGACTGGCAGCAGCCCAAGCATGATGCGCAATACAACCGGGGATTAGCCCTACTGCCTTAAAGTGTCGTCTTCGCTCGTGGCATGAAATGCTGATTACTGTGAGCGATAGCTAGCCGGCTCCAGTGCAAGCGTATCGATTCGCGAATCAGGGTGCGGTCGGACTTTCTGACGGCAAAATCTATGCCCCAAGTCCAAACGTCCTCGCCCTCCGCATGATGCAATTTGTTGACTCTGAGGTTTACAAAATTCAGGAATAACCAGAAAAGGAATGTAAAATTAGCTGAAGACCTCAAGCGGATGCCCCTGTAGCCTAGCGGATCAGGCAACGGTCTTCTAAACCGTTCTACGTAGGTTCGACTCCTACCAGGGGTACCACTCATTTCCTGACTTCTTTTTGTCTTACTGAGGTTTTCGATTTCCTACGGCGTGCTGGGAAGTTGACAGTCATCGCGGGCTCGAGACTGCTACTTTTTCTGCGGCTTCATCACTTCCCATTCTTTTTCCGTGAACTGACGTCCAAGGGCAGTGAATTCCCCCGCGCCTTGCAGCCATTCGCCACCGTCCATGGTAACGACTTCGCCGTTGATATAACCCGATCCTCCGCTGACGAGGAAGGCTGCGAGGTTAGCAAACTCTTCCACAGTGCCGAAGCGACCCAGAGGAATTTTCTGCTTGGCCAGTTGCTCCAGTTCCGGCCTCGGCAACAGGCGTGAGAACGCGCCTTCGGTAGGGATGGGGCCGGGAGCGATGGCGTTCATGCGGATTCCGCGATTGCCCCACTCGACCGCCAGACTGCGGGTCAGCGCCTGCACTCCGGCTTTGGAGACGGCTGAAGGCACGACGTACGCCGAGCCCGTCTCGGTGTATGTGGTCGTCACGTTCAGCACGACAGCACGCCGCCCGGCTTGGAGCCAGCGGCGTCCACATGCCAGGGTGGTATGCAGCGTACCCATGAGGACGATGCCAATGACCGACTGGAAAGCGCCGAGCGAGAGTTCCTCCGTGCGCGCCAGGAAGTTGCCGGCGGCGTTGTTCATGAGGACGTCGAGCGGACCGTCGACCCAGATGGCGGCGATCATTTCTTCGACGGCGGCTGCGTCGCGCACGTCGCAGCGGCAGGAATGAATCTTACCGCGAGTGCGTTCACACAATTCCTTTTCGGTTGCGGCGAGGACTTCTTCGCGGCGTCCGCAAATGTAGACCTCTGCGCCGAGTTCGAGAAAGCGCTGGGCAGTTGCTTTACCGAGTCCGGTGCCGCCGCCGGTAATCAGGATGCGCTGGTTGTCGAGAAGATCGTTCTGAAACATGGAGGAATTGTAAATGCCGCTCGTTTTCTTCAGCTCTCAGATCTCAGTAGCCAACCAACAGCTCACAGGCGGCGCGACGGAGACGCGGCAAGCCGCATCTCTACACCAGTTTTTCTAAAGCCCAGCGGGCGTGGTTGGCTACTATGGGATCGGAATCTTCGGTTAGTCTTTTGAGGGTGGGGAGGAATTTCGCGTGCCCGCTATTCCCCATCGCGATCACGGCATTGCGGCGCAGGCCGGTCAGCTTAGTGCGGCGGATCGGCGACCCGCGGAAAACGCTGCGGAATTCTTCATGTTGCATTTCGGCGAGCCAGTCGAGCGCCGGGTTGACCAAGCCTTCGCGCGGCTGAAATTCAGGAGCGGCGGTCACCGGCGCTTTGCGGTTCCAGGGACAAACATCCTGGCAGATGTCGCAGCCGAAGACGTGACGGCCCATCTCGACACGCAGGGTTTCCGGGATTTCACCACGCTTCTCAATCGTCAGATACGAAATGCATAGCCGCGCATCGAGCTCGCCGGGCGCGACAAAAGCGTGCGTGGGACAGGCGTCGAGGCAGCGCGTGCAGGTTCCACAACGATCAGGCGCGGGAAGGTCGGCTTCCAGTTCGAGCGAGGTCAGAATCACTCCCAGGAACAGCCACGAGCCCAGCTTCTGATTGATGATGCAGGTGTTCTTGCCGATCCAGCCTACGCCCGCGTACTTTGCGTACACGCGCTCGACGAGCGGGCCAGTGTCGACGTAAGAACGGAAACAGTGATTAGTGTTTGGCGATTGGTGGTTAGTAAATTCGTTTCGGATCTGGTCTTCAAGCTGGCGCAAGCGGCGCAGGACCGATTCGTGGTAGTCCTCCTGGCTCCAGGCATAACGCGAGATCCAACCGCGGGCGGGATCTTCAGCTTGCGTTGAATACGGGAGAGCAGTGTTGTAGTTGACCGCACACACGATCACGCTGCGCGCCCAGGGCGCAACGCGAGACAAAGCAGCTCGCTTAAGTTCGTTAGTCTCGTCGCGCGCCTCCATGTACCGCATCTCGCCGTGATGTTCGGCTGCGATCCACGCCGGGAAAGATTCAAGCTCTCGGAACTCACGAACGGGGACAATGCCACAAAGGTCAAATCCGGCCTCGTGGGAAAATTGCTTGACTCGGGATGGGAGATCGGAAGGCATGGACAGAGTCACGCCCGACGGGCTGGTGCCGGGAGGGGGAATCGAACCCCCAAGGGCCGAAGCCCGGCGGATTTTGAGTGGGAGGCAAGACTTCTGCAAATCCTGCCCCTTCTGTGTTTTCTACAACTTGCATTCGAGGCTGCCGCGAGCCTAGTGCAGTTGGGAGCAGTCTCGTGCGGGGTGGTTATGCACACTTTGCGCACACCGACCAAGAAGCTGTGGATGCCAGCTGCGACATCTTTCGCGATACTTGGAGGTCCGTAGCTGCAATGAGGACCAAACGGACTAAAATACCGCATAAGCACTAAGAACCATCCCGAATGTGATCGCATCACTTCTTTAGCACCGCCGCCACACCCTCGCAACTGAATTTGCAATCAAATTGGAATCGTTTCCCAAGACATGATCTGCCATTCTCTTATTTTTTTACCTCCGTCACTCGCAGCGCTCCGCTACTTCGACAAAGCTCTTTGGGTTGTGAGCGCAGTGTTCTTCGTAATTTCAAGGGTTTAGCTGGCGCGAAGGGGGACCCAAAGGCAAGCATTGGTACGTGACGGAATCCTCGTCTGACCGGTACCGGAACTGCCTTCCAAGCTAGGTGTGATACTGGAGGCTCAGAATATCGTGCCCCTGTTTGAACCTGATCCGATTTTCAACCGGTAGACTCCCAGGAGTTCGTAACCCCGTGAACTTCCAGAAACTGAAATTTATCGGCAATTGAGCAAACCAACTAACGGGGTTTCGCCGATGTGCTTTCGTGACCTCAGTGTCATCTGCATTCTTCCCCCCTTGGGTTGAGACTACTTTGCGACCTATGTAGCACTGTGGAAAAGTTGCTTAGTTGAACCACCTCGTCAAAAACTTGACCGTCAATTTGTTACGTGGCAGTATTGGGCCGCAAATGACCATTCGGTGGGTGCGGGATGGCAGACAAGTGGAGCGGCCCCCAGGTGAGGAGAGGTCGAATCGATGGTCGGACACTGCTTTGTCGCGGCGCATTGATGGCTCTCACGTTAGAGCTGGATGATTTGGTCCACTGTAATTGAGGCTGAAGTGATCATTGTCTTCGACGGCTCATGTAATTTCTGCAATCAGTGGGTCCGCTTTATCATCAGGCGCGATCGGAAGCGCGCTTTCCAATTTGCTCCCGTCCAGTCCGAAAAAGGAGGCGAAATTCTCACCGCACTTCAACTTTCCGCTCAAAGCCTCGAAACGCTAGTCTTGATTGATGGTGCCCGGCACTATGATAGATCTGATGCGGTACTCCAAACCCTTAAGCGCCTTCGCGGGTTTCGGTTGATGGCCCAGATCCTAACTTTTATACCCAAACGCCTTCGCGATGCGTGCTACGACGCATTCGCACACCGAAGACACACTTGGTTTGGCAATTCAGACGTATGCAGTTTCTCCCAAGAGAAATTGGGTGTCGCCACTGTTTTGCTAGACGATCCAAGTAACTATTCACGAAACGGCACCATGCAGCTTTCTGACGCCGAACTGGCTCGGCTGGAATTAATGTTTGCTTCAAACCAGGTGCGCAGCGATCCCCCGACGCTTTCCGTCACCGACCAGACGATGGATGCCATGCTGCATGCGGAAGAAATACGGGCAACGGCCCGAATACATTCGTCTGATGATGAGAATTGCCAGGCCACAGAAGAGATTGCGCACGACTCACGAGTTCATGGACCGAGAGACATTCTAGAAGCTGATCACGAGACTAAAAAAGGTGCCCCGGATTCAGACAGTGCAGGCGAAAGTCGGGATTGGAACTTTCCGCGCACATTAGAGGAACTCATCGACATTAGACGAAGCCTCCTGCGCGGAAAAGAACAAAACTCCTAGGCAGAACCATGTCCTTGGTGGGATCAATTGCTGTGGGCGTAGTACTGATCTGGCTGCTGGCAACCATCGCCTATCAGAACTCACCGCTGCGCCCCTTACTCGCTCGTTTTGATGTATTCAAGATCCTGCCCAGTTGGTCCTTCTTTGCCCCTAACCCGGCGACGCGCGACAGCCACATTGTTATCCGAGATCTGCTGATCGACGGTACGTTAAGTGCCTGGCGCCCGATTTCCTTTTTCCCAAGAAGAGAGATGCTACATGTTGTTTGGCATCCAGCAAAGCGTCCCAGAAAGATCCTGAGAGACGCATCCAAATCCATAAAGCTCACACACCGCCGGTCCAATTCCAAGGGTGTCGTCCAGTGCTCGTTGCCGTACCTCATAATTTTGCACTATTGCAATCTACAGGGTCCGCGTGCGTGGAATGCAGTAGCGCGTCAGTTTGCAGTGGTCGAAACGTCGGGCAGAGAAGGCCGCAGGATATGGATTACCTTCATCTCGGGATTCCACCGGCTCTGAGTTCTCTCTATGCGCGGGAAGTTGCGGCCAGTCTCCGAGCCACTCGGATTCTTATTGCAATATGGTGTTTGCTGTCCACCCTGGAATGGGTCAGCAATCTCCAGCTGTTCAGAGAAGACGGATTGCTTTCGTGGCGTATTCTCTCGATTCGCTCGGGATTTATTTTCCGAGCCAGCTGGGCCCAGCGCCTCTTTCGGGAGCGGTCGACAGCTTGGGTCTTGAGCATCAGACTTGCAGCTGCAATCGGCCTGATGGTAACGCCGGACGCACCTTTGGAATGCATCGCGCTTCTGGTGATCATCACAACTTCTTGCTTCGTGACAACGAGAACTTGGCTGGGTAGCGATGGGGCAGATGAAATAGGTCAGATTGCTTCAATTGGGGCACTTCTAATCGCCACCGGCTTGGCCTTCAACCAATTACTATTAGCGTTCGCAGGCACTCTCCTAATTGGCGGTCAACTCACCATTGCATACTTCTTTGCGGGCTTCTCGAAGCTGCTGTCTTCTGAATGGAGACATGGAAGAGCTCTAGTTGGCGTAATGGGGACGCATAGCTATGGGCATGCGCTAGCAGCCCGAGCTTTTAGCCGAAGCAAGACCTTTTCTGTATGTTCTTGCTGGTTGGTGATCTTGTGCGAAACGCTTTTTCCGTTAGCGATGGTTGCGCCGCACCACGTTTTCCTTCTTATGCTGGCGGCATTCTTAATGTTTCATTTTAGTCATGCCTATTTCATGGGACTCAACACATTCGTATGGGCGTTCGCATCTGCATATCCGTCAGTCATCTTGTTGAACAGTCTCACGACCCAAGCTCTCGGAGCAAGATAGCCCAACGGGACTGCGGCCTGCGCAATTACTCTCGAGTGGATTCAGGGGATATTGTGTGCCTTGGCCTTCAGAATGAGTTACGAGGTTTTGATAGCGTGCTGCGTTCGGGCATGATCGGCGATAAGAGTCTTGATCTCGTCTTGGGCTTCGTGCCATATCGTCGCGGGATAGTCACGATGCAATTGCGCCGCCCTGTGTCTCGCCAGCGTATCGATAGCGACCTCGAAGCAGGAGTCGGGCCTGGCTTGCGAGGGAATCTGAACTCCTCTGAGATCAATATTCTGAAAGATAAGGCGATCTGCAGCGGCCGTATATGCCGACCAGATAGCTCCATACATTGTTAAGGGCAGTGCCGACGCATGTTCGCAGGCTGGCGCTTTAGCCAGCATGGCTACGCATATGCCTCTGGCCGGTCTGATGTGTTCGGTGATCGCGACCTTAGCGGCTGACACGAGGTCGTCAATCGGCGTGACCGAGGTTATTCCCATTTGCTCATCTAGTCTCAATAGTGCAGCATCCAATACTCTCTGGTTGCGCGACTCTGTCGTTTGAGATGGTCTTCGCAAGTAGTTTCGTACTAAAACCTGCAAATCGGATCCATCACACGAAATCTTGACCCCGAATTTTTCAGACTTCCTAGCGATAGTTCCCCAACGGCCAACAGGCACAGACTCTCTAGTTGCCACCATGGGAATCGCCGCCACTATCTCAGACATCGCAAAAATTCCCGGTGCATGACGCGAGGTCGGTTCAAGGACCGCACTCAATATTCGCGATTGGAGGTCAGAAGGCACTTCATATTGTGCGAACGTTTCTTCCCAGCTCAACTGCTGCTGAACGCTGTTCGCCGCCAAGACCACTTCTATCAGCACCCATGTCGCCAAGCTAAAACACCGATCAGGCAGGCCACACCCGGTGGACTTGCCCAATGCTTCTGCCGGAATCTTGCTCGGGTCATACAGCCACGACAGCCTCTCACCGAGCAATTGGGTTTGCTCCTTCAACAAGGCCCGCTTTGCGTGTATCTCAATGCTCTCTGGAAACTGTGACATCGATTTCTCGTGTTAACCGAACCTCCACCACTGTGTTGTTGGCTCCGAAAAACAGTTGAAACGTCTCAGGATGCGAGTGTACGGACTTCTATCCTCGAATCCAATACACTCCGGTGAGATCTCCCGCACGCCGTGGCTAGTATTACTCCGCTTGACCAGTCAAGCTCGACCGCCTGCAGCTTGGGGTGACTCAACAACGAACTTCGTAAGGCAGCCTTTTCAGCCAGCTGTTCTTCCGATGTCCTCGGTCCGGCCTGGACGTCGTCAACAATGAGAATCCCATTCGGGCGCAATACCTTGATAATGGACCCAACGTCGTGCCTGTACTTAAGTGCGGCCGCGTCGACGAAACCTAGGTCAAATGTGCCGAGTTTCGCTGTTGCTTTCGAAGCCTCAGCG
>JACXTT010000638.1_pt1 | contig 59804 bp, 57 predicted proteins | sample 9270951 | NCBI WGS metagenome assembly JACXTT01 (sample SAMN15532306, study PRJNA645909) | rock metagenome | isolation source: weathered quartz diorite | place: Puerto Rico | collected 2017-06-21
ACTACGAGAAGCGCTACCAGGCTAACCTGCTCAACTCTCTTGGCAAACGTGCCGCCCAGTTTGGGTTCGCTCTCGTCCCTATCGAGGAGGTTCATTAGAAGCGTAGTCGAGGGACCCGGTGTGTGGGAGGCGCGCGTCATGATCTTCGCGCCTCCCGCCCACCCTGGTCCCTCGACTACGCTCGGGATGACGAGAGGATCTGAGCTTGCTCAATCATCGACAGATATTCTGCGTTCTGCATTTCGCTCCGACCCACGTCAATATCGGGAACTAGAGATTCGGATCGACCCCGATCGCCGGCGCGCTCGCGGGGACGGACGTCCCCGGCGTCACGTAGAAATACGACTCACCATTGTTGCTGTCAAACGAGAGCACGCCGTTCTGATCGCTCGTCGCCTGCATCGAGCGCGAGATCTGTCCCGCCGCGTTGCTCACTGAGACGACGTACGCACTGACCGGCAGCAGATCGTGAACGAGATGGCTGTGTGCGCCCGCCGAGGGTAGGTGGTACTGCACATTTCCTGCGAACGCGCGGTCGTATGCGCCGAAGAGAAGCGCCCATGTCTTTGCAGCGGCCACGACCTCGACGCCTTGTACGTTGCGGTCGACGGATTTCATTACCTTTCCGGTCGTCATTGCTCCGGTGGATGTGTCCGTGGCCTGAAAGACGTGCAGGAAGAGACTCTTCGTATTGCCCGAAATCGTTTCCTGATAATTCGACGAGGTCATGGAGTTTGCCCCAGCGAGCGGAGTCACGACCGGTGTGACGCTGTTGAGCAGCGTCTGGACGAACAGCTTGCTCGAGCCGACCGTCGTTGCCCAGACCCCGCTGCCCTGGTTCGTCAGCGTCCCGCCGAAGTTCGCATTGAAGGTCTTGAGGATCTGCGCGTGCGCGGTCTGGATCTGATCGAACACGACGAACGTCGCGGGGCGTAAGAAGACGATGGACCGCAGCGCGCGGGTCACGGAATTGCTCACTTCATCGTTGTTCAGGTACGACGGTCCGAAGTCCGCCTGCGCGTACGCATAAGAGCCCGCATCGGCATGCTTCGTCAATTGCGATTCGCTGCCCCACCACCCCTGTTGAGGCGGATAGACCGACACCGCGGTGTATCCCGGAATGTTCCGGTCATCGATCAGCAGCGTGTTGTGGTAAAGCGTCTCCGTATAGCCGTAGCCGCCGGCATCCTTGAGCAGATAGTCGGCACCGCGCTGAATCGTGAAGTGACCCGCATCGCGATGCTGATGCGCCACGGACTCCGTGTCGTTCGAAGTCAACGACATCCACACCGCGCTCGACGTCCAGTCGGAGCGCGCATAGAAAGGGCAGCCTTGTCCGAAATACGACAGGGGATACACCGGCCGGTAGTCAGTGACCGTGCCGCTCGACGCCGGCGTCTGTCCCGATTCCGTTACCAGCTTTCGTGCATAAGGCGCCGTTGTGTGATTCGGCTGATACGTCAGGAATCCCTGCATGCCATCGATGATCGGCGTCGCCGGCAGGTCATCCCAGTCTCCGCCGTCATAGAACGTGGCGATGTCGGGCTTCGTAGCGTGAATCGTTGCCGGCACCACATTGCCGGTCCAGTCGAGGCGCGGCGTGAGGTCGAGGCCTGTGAGGCTCTTATAGAGCGAGAGGAACTCGACGATGTCGCTCGTCGTTCCGTTCGCATACTGTCCTTGTGGCCCATAGCCGCCGGGCAGGTACTTCGCGATTCCCTCGCACATCTGTGCAAGCAGGATGTTCGACTGTGACTTGAGCGCGGATGCCTGCGGATTATCGGTATCCGTCGCATATGCCGTATTGAGCGTTCCACCGAGGAGTCCGCGAATGAAGTAGTTGCCGACTTGCCCGCCGGTACCATCGTTCTCGAAGCAGTAATTCGTACACCAGTCGATCTGTTTGTTCAGTACGCCGTAAAACTCGCTCTTGAGCGTTGGCGTCAGTAGCGGAGAATCGAGCAATGCGTCATAGACGCGCGCGAGTCCCGGATTGAACGTTCTCATCGGGTAGCCGGGACCATCCGGCTGCACGCCGTTCACGCCGCCGAGCCAGTTGCCGGTCTGCTCATAGTTGTTGCCCAGGTACGAGACCATGACTGTCTGGTTGGCCGCAGGAGCTACATTGAAGGTGAGCGTCAGCGCTCCGCTGTTGATCGTGTAGCCGGAACTGACGATCGAGTCCGCGCCGTCTGCGACCGTGACGTAATACGTAGAACCGGTGGCCGGCTTGCTGGCGCCCGTCCATGCAATACGCCAGACGTCATAGCCGTCGCGATAGCGCATCTCATAGTTGGACGAAGCCCATGTCGCGGCGCCGCCGGCTGTCGACGCCACCTTCATGATCGGGGCGAAGGTGCCAAGGTCGTCGCTGCCGTCGCTGGAGCGGATGAGCTGGATTTCGCGCGTTGCGACGAGGCGTACGGTGACGTTGTTCGCATTGACCGGTGCGAACGGGAGCGTGAACGTCGCCGTCACGCCGTTCGTCAGTCCAAGCGGTTGATCGGACGCTGTCGGTGTGCCGTAGTTGTGATGGCGCGCCAGAACCTTTCCAAGTGCGATTGCCTTCTTCGCATACTCCGTCGCATTGGCCGTCTCACCGCGCAGCTTCGACACTTGATAGCAGGTGGAGTAATTGATCGCCGAATCGTGCCAGCCCCAGCCTGCATAGTCGGGATCGATGAGTGAGTTGAGGTTCGAGTCGCAATAGCTCTTGAGCGTGGTCCAGTCACTTCCGCCCGCCGCGAGCGATGTGAGTTGACCGGCGGGGAAGAGGACCGGATGGGTGCCGGGTGCGCCAACGGGCATCGTCGGAAAGGTCGTCGCTGTTGCAATCGCGGAAGGAGAGACGCGCGCACTGCTGTCGACGGCGATGACGGTGTAGGTATAGGTCGTGTTCGGCGTCAGGTTCGTGTCTTCGTAACGCAGCGCGTCCGTCACAGTGGCGAGCAGCGCGCCATTGCGATAGACGCGATAGCCGCTGATCGTGCGCGTGGCTTGTCCCGGAATCACCGGACTCGCGGACGGAGACCATTTGAGAAAGACGCCAGTGGGTGAGATGCCGGCGGCGAAGAGGTTCTGCACGCGCGTGGGATCGAGGAGCACGGAGCTGCCCGGCAGAACGACGGCTCTACGGAGATCGCTGATGTGCGCGGCCTTGATCGTCGTGCTGTGCGCGACGATCGTCGGATCGGTGTAGGTTTCGGGAGCGAGGCCGAGGGCGGTGCGGGCTTCGCTGGTTGCGGTGCGGAGCTCGGTGATGTGAATGGCGCGGATCTTCACATTCGTGAGTGAGGCGTCAGTGAACGTGAAGGCAGCGAGGCCGGCCGCGGCGCGCAGCTCGTTCGCCGCGCTGCGAAGCTCGAGGATGTCCTTCGCACGGATGACCGCGCCATGCTGCACGGTGCCGGTGTAAACGACGCTGGGTTCGATGCGCGCTCGCGGAACGTGCGACGCAGGCCTGCTCTTCTTCGTCGCCACCACAGCCTCCGTCCCGCGTGGTCGCGCAGAATCGCGTACCGCGGCACTTGCGATTTGTGTAAGGAGGATCGTGAAGACGAACGCCGGCCGTAGTACCCATGTTGCGCGGCGTGACCGCGGAGAGCACGGCGACTGCTTCAATCGAGTGTCAGTTCCCGTTTTCGCCGGAAGGCGATACGTGATGTTGGTACGGAGGCAGGGATTCTAGCGCATTGAGAGTGAACTACGAAGATCGGGTTCACGGGGGAGAAGCGAAATGTGAAGAATTTGAGGTGGCGACAGATCTCTCGTTGCCAAGAAACTTCCAGTGTTTATGCGGGTTTGAGCCGGCCAGTCCCTTCTCCCCCCGCACGGGGGAGAAGGTGCCGAAGGCGGATGAGGGGGCTCTTGTTTGCGCGTTGCACGAACCCCTCATCCGCGCTTCGCGCACCTTCTCCCCTCGCGGAGGGGAGAAGGGACTAGGCATCGCCAGATTGGCTGTCATGTTCGTAAAACGGGCGCGCAGCTACGTCGCCCGCCCGGGATGACGAAGCCCAACGCAGCCAGGATCGCTTCATTCTCAATTCTCTATTCTGCGTTCTGCATTTCGCTTCTTGTTCAACTGCGCGTCCCGGAATTCACCTTCCCGAGTGCACCGTGAACTCCCTTCGCGCCGGCTCCGACCACACTCCGTTGCCATTCGTCGCCGAGACCTCGAACACGTATCGCTTCCCCACTGGAAGATTCGTATATCGAAGCGACGTCGGTGTTCCCGGCGACGAAAAGTCGTCGTCGTAGCCCACGAGCCGCGTTCGATACCGAATGCTCTGCTCGTCGGTGTACGACAGCGCGGCATAGGCGATCACCACTTCGTTCCGTCCGCCCGGCTTCTCATCGAGTTTGAACTGTTCGATGACGACGGGCGGCGGCGGCTCGCTCTTTCCGACGGCATCCGGTTGAATGATCGACACGCCCTTCGGCGTCGCGAAGTAAAGCCTGCCGTCAGCGCTCGACGCGAGCGACATCGGACTCCATGATTCGTTCGAGATCAATCCCGAGCCCGACGTCAGCCGGCGGACGACCTTCAGATTCTGATCGAGCTCCGTCAGTCCGTTGCTGTGCGATGCCCACAATCCGCCGCGCGCATCGGGCACGATCGCATTCACGAGATCGCCGCCGAGCTGCTCTTTCGTCAAGAGCAGGTCCCTCTTTCCATTGCGGAACCTCGCCAGCCCTTCGGCCAGGCCTCCCCATACTGCGCCGTTCCACATGACGATCGATCGTGCGCCGTCGCCGCCGCCTTCGACGTGCTCGAACATCTTCGTGCGCGCTTCCATCCCCGATTCCGTCACGCGCGAATCCGCGCTCGTCGCGATGCGGCGCAAGGCGTCGAGCGAGATCGGCTCGCGGCTGCGGAACACGCCGCCGTCATAGCGCGCCGCCCATAGATAGTTCTCCGCATCGAGATTGAAGTCATAGACGTAGGTGAGTCCCGCGTCCTGTCCCATGAGGACCCACGCGTCGTCGACGAGACACGACAGGCCGACGCGCGAGCCCGCGCAGAAGAGCGATTCGCCGCTCGAGGTATGCATCGTGCGCGGCGTATACGACACCTGCTGCAGCGCGAACTTCAACAGCTTCGCATCGCGATCGAAGAGGCGCAGCGCGGCGCTCTCCGTGACGCCCGGCCATGTGCGCGCGTCGCCGAAGACGATGGCATTGAGGCCGCTCGCCGTCGCCATCCACACGGTGCCTTTCTCATCTCGATGAATTCCGTAGACGGAGTTGCTGAGCAGTCCATCGTTCATCCGAAGGTCGCGCGTCTTTCCATCGGGACCGACGACGGTGACGCCGCCGCCGGTAATGATCCACAACCACGACGCCGGATCGTTCGCTGCAGCAGGCGACACGAGCGGCGGCAGCACGCCGAAGCAACTCGGATCGGCGAGCACCGGCTTCTCTCCCGTGTGCGACATCGCGGTGAGGTTCTCGTATGCGCGATAGTCGTAGCGCAGCCGCGAGAGTCCGCCGTTCTGTCCGATCCAGATGTTCCCTTCGCGATCGGAGAGGATCGACCAGATGGTTTCGCCGAGGAGGCCGTCGATGCGGGTGAGGGTGCGGGAGGTGGTGGGGCCTTGCAGCCGGAAGTTGAGCACGCCCGCGCCGAGCGTACCGGCGAACGTCGTGCCGTCAGCGGATTCTGCGAACGAGGAGATGCGCTCCGCGGCCTTGACCGGGATCTGTTCGAACTTGCCGGTCGCGCGGCGAATCCACACTTCGCCCGAGCGCATGCCGATGAGCAGCTCGCCGCTGCGCGCGATGCCGATGGCCGTCGGCGTCTGCGGTCCATACTCCTGATCGTAATGAACCTCGGCTGTCGTCGCTCCGCGAGCAATCATTGCGAAGCCGCCATCTTCGAAGGGCGCGTAGAGCGTGCCGTCGCGTCCCAGTGCGAGGTACGCGGTGTTCGCGGCGAGCTTGATCGAACGCTGAGAGAGCGTGCCGTCTGCTGCGAACCGGTATTGACGAATCTCGCCCGGCATTGCGACGGAGACCCAGCCGTCCTGATCGACTGCGATCGATCCGGAACGAATCTGCAGACGCGCAGGGAGCGACACGTTGCCGACTTGCGTCACGAAGCGAATTCGCTGCGTTGCCGAATCATCGACGGGTTTTTCGGAGACGACGAGATTCGCGGAGGTGCCGACCCAGAGCCGCCCTGTTCGATCCTCCACGATCTCGCGAACCGTGCGATTGACGATCCCGTCCTCCGGACCAAAGGTGTCGATCGAGTGGCCGTCGTAGCGCGAGAGGCCGGAGGAGAAGAAGCCGAGCCAGATGTACCCGGCGCGATCCTGCAGAACTTTCTGCACGCTGGCAGAAGGAAGGCGGACCATGCCGCCGTCGGGCGTGAACTGCGTGAAGGGGAGCTCGCAGAAGGCACTGCTCGCGGCTACCAGGAGAACGGCGACGATCCAGATCCGAGTTCGCATGAGGGGGGAATTGTAAAGTTGGTTTTCGGGGGTCACACCTGGAAAATCAAGCACCAGGCTGCCGATGCTGGCGTTTCAGGAGCTGCATCGCGACAATGCTTTGAAGTGAGTGACCAGGTCGCGACCACATTGCTGATCTCGCTCTTCTTCGTTCCGACGATGGCGGGCGTGCTGCTCGTCCTCCTGCGCGCGAAGCGGAAGCGCGAACGCGCGTGGAATCGTCTGATCGATGCCGCGGAGCGGCGCACGGAAGCATCCTTCGGATTTCCAAAGGAGGGGGCGCCCGACGTGCTGGTGGCGTTCTTCGAGGCCGCGGCGCGGGGCGAGGTCGCGTTGCTCGATGACGCGCTGCTGTTCCGCGTTCCCGTCAATATTCGCGACGGGGTAGGGCAGACCGCGCTGCACATCGCGGCGCATGGGAAGAGCGACGCCGCGGCCCAGTGGCTCGTGAGTCACGGCGCGGAGCTCGAGGCGGCGGACATGCTCGGTGAGACCGCGCTGCTGAAGGCGGCGCGCCTCGGCGCGGAGCGCGTCGTTGCTCTGCTGCTGGGGCGCGGCGCGTCGACGGAATGCAAGCACATCGAAGGGTGGACGCCGCTCATCGTCGCCGCACTCCACGGACACGAAGAGATCGTGCGGATGCTGCTCGCGCGGGGAGCGAGACGGGATGTGACGGTGCACGGCAAGACACCGTTGATGATGGCGCAGCAGCAGGGGCATGAGGGCGTCGCGGCGCTGCTGATGTGAATCATGAGTCCAGTGGGGGCACTGGCGCCCCCGCCTGTGCACCGAGCCGGCAGGCGAGGGCGCCTGTCGCCCCACCGGAGGTTAGCCGTGCAGCGAGACTGCCTACTGCTTCGCGATCGCTGCCTTTCCGCCGCGCAGAACGTATTTCTGCACTTTTCCCGTTGCGGTCTTGGGGAGCTCGGAAACGATCGTCAGGTCGCGCGGCACTTTGAAATGCGCCATGTGATCGCGCGCGAACAGGCGGAGATCATCCGGCGTCGCCGCTGCGCCGCTGCGCAGGACGATGAATGCCTGCGGCACCTCGCCCCACTTCTCATCCGGCACTCCCACCACCGCGACCTCCTGCACTGCCGCGTGACGAAGGAAGATGCCCTCGACTTCGATCGACGAGATGTTCTCGCCGCCGCTGATGATCACGTCCTTGAGCCGATCGCGGATCTCCACGTAACCGTCGGGATGAACGACGGCGCCGTCGCCCGTATGGAACCAGCCGCCGAGGAAGGCGCGGGCTGTGGCGTCGGGATCGTTGAAGTAGCCTTCCATCACGACGTTGCCACGGACGACGATCTCGCCGATCGTGCTGCCGTCGCGCGGCACGCTTTCGCCACGCTCATCGAACACGCGAAGATCGCCGGAGGTGATGAGCTCCACTCCCTGGCGAGCTTTGATCGCCGCGCGTTGCGCCGCATCGAGTGCCGCATGCTCGTGCCTCGGCTCGCAGATGGTGATGAAGGGCGTGGTCTCTGTCAGTCCGTAGACCTGCGTGATTGTCCAGCCGAGCTCGTCCTCGATGCGTTGAATCGTGGCGGCCGCGGGCGGCGCTCCCGCAGTGAGGATGCGCAAGCCCTTTCGCGCACCCGCCCGCACCTCGGCCGGAACGTTTGCGATCGAGATCAGGACCGTTGGCGCGGCGCAGAACATCGTGATGGTTTCGCTCTCGATGAGATGGAAGACCTGAGCGGGATCGACGCGGCGAAGACAAACGTGCGCTCCGCCGGCGGCGGTCACGGTCCAGACGAACGTCCAGCCATTGGCGTGGAACATCGGCAGGGTCCAGAGGTAGCGGTCCGCCGGCGTCATGCTGTGGTGTACCAGCGTGCCGACGCTGTTCATCCACGCATTGCGGTGCGTGATCATGACGCCTTTGGGCCGCGACGTAGTGCCGCTGGTGTAATTGATGGTTAGGAGATCGCGCTCGGAAATGTCCGGCCGGCTGTAATCGCCGCCGCTGGATGCGATCGCCTCCTCATAATCGAGCCAGCCATCGCGGGAGCCTTCATAAGCGACGAAGTGCTCAACGTGCGGGATCTGACTGCGAATCTGGTCGACGGCTTCGAGGTAGTCGGCATGGGCACAGACGATCTTTGCGCCGCTGTGCTGGATCATGTATGCGAAGTCATCCGGCAGCAGCCGGTAGTTCAGCGGGACGAGCACGGCGCCGAGCTGCGGAACGGCGTAGAACGATTCGAGCTGTGCGTGGGTATTCGGTGCGATGGTCGCGACACGATCACCTTTGCGGACGCCGAGACGCTGGAGCGCGGCAGACCAGCGATCGCAGCGGGTGAAGAACTGCTCGTACGTCAGACGCAGCTCGCCGTCGACGACGGCCTCGCGTTCGGCATAAAGGCTACGAGCGCGGCGGGCGAACTCCAGAGGGGTGAGCGGGAGTTCCATCGAATGATGATACATGGGCCTGACGCCCTATTTCGCCGTCAATTCGGTGAGCTCGTGAACTGTGGACTGAGCTTTGTCCAGCGGCCCTGTCGGCGCGCAGAGGTTCGCTTCGGCATATCCCCCGCCCGAGAACCCCGCTCCGGGCGCCCCGGAACCCGCAAAGACAAGGTACGTCTTGCCGACGTCGAACGGTGGCCAGCAGTTCGTGGCGATTTGTACGCCTGAGGAGCGTGGCTGAGTTGTGTCTGCGGCGAGAACGACGTACGTCTTGCTTGGCCGACCTTTCCAAAGTTTGAGTACCTTGAAGGTCACGACCTGTCTTCGGCTTAGTGCCTGGAACCCGATCATTTCGCCCGTATTGATTTGATCGTAGAGGATGACGGGGAGGTCAACCGCGGTTTTTGAGAGGACTTTGCCTTCGAAGACCATGGCCGATTCTTTCAACGCTTCCGCCGGGCCAGGATTTTTCGAACACGAGCAGCCGGAAGTCTTCGGCATGCCTCCAATGGCTACGAACAATAGCGTCAATATGATCTTTGGGGTCGTCATCTTCCTCGCCGCCTGACGGCACTGGCACTCAGCGGTGCCGCGCCTCACACGGCAGAATAGCCGAACTGGCTGCTCGAACGAAGAGCGGCGGCGAACGGACGGCGCCTGCTGCAGCGCCGAGTTAGACGGCCCTGTGGCCTGGACGGCGACCTTCTCCACGATGAGTGCGGCGCCGGAATCGGTTCGCCGTTTTCGCGGAGACTTTCGATGTGAAGTTCGATCGCTTGCTTGACGTCGCGAATGGTCCAGGGCAAGAGCGGCGCTTCGACGAGTTCATGCCAATCGCGGCCACGGGAAGTGCCAACCGCCGACAACGGCGTATGAAGCTTCCGTGAATAGAGGACATGATTCCTGCCAATGACGTTCGTCTTGCTCCACGACTTGACGCGCACGAAAGTTTGAGTTGTATGGATCATGACGTGACCAATCCATCTGCTCGAGCCAGTCTCCGGCTTGCTCTGATCCCAGACTGAATAACGCGTCGATTGGTGGTAACGAGCGGACGATGGTGCCGTACAGTGCCTCCGAATGGTCGCACCGGCTCGAAGTACCCGTCGGGACCGGATTCTGGATGCACGAGTGTGAGCATCTGATCGCGCAGACAAAATGCGGGCAGCACCGCAGCGGTCACCGAAATGATGTGGTTGGGAACGAGGGAGTCTTTCCAACTCGCGACTGGTTGCTCATCACAACTGACGGCAGAAAAGCGACGGCGGTTCGGGCCAGGTTGAAGCGCTTCTTGGAGGAGATCGTCTCCGGTCACGCCGTCCCCGTTTTCGGTCCGTTCAACGTCGTAAGGCTAGATCTTCGGGTCGCAAGCCCGTGCGCGTTGAGATTCTTGCAAGCATCTTCGGTCCAATTTCCTCCCGGTCATGAAACGCAAAACGTAATCGGGCCAGCCCTCTCGCAAAAGGACTCGATGTGATGTGCCAGATTGACGTTTGATCGTCCACCCCGATTCTAAGGAGCGCCGATAGAACTGCGGTTGCTTTGCTCGAAGGCTCGTTCATCCCCAAATGGCGAAGACGCCTTGGAGCTCTGGATGTCCTCGCCGTGCTCGAGCCGATCGGCTAGTACGCGAAATGCGAGTGCTTTCGCTCTCGCGACAGCTTCATCGTGCGTTGAACCGTAAACGAGAACACGGGAAGATCGGTCACTTCGCCGATCCAACGATGGGTTTCCGTCCGTCCAACGTCTCTGCGGTTCAGCGGCGCGCGGCCACGGTCACGCCGTGCAACTTGGAGATGCACCAGGCGGCTCGGCCGCCGGGCAAGCGACCGGCCGCGTGGCCGCTGCAACCACGAGTTAGCCGGTGCGACCCAGACTGCGGCTGTCGCACCGCACTTCGCTTCATGCAAACACGTACTGAAACTCGAGAGTGTCTCCTTTGGGTCGCGCGAACACATGAAACATCTGATTGAAGATGGGCCAGTTTTTAATGCCCTTATAGGCATCGTCGTAACCAAGCGACGTCATTTGGAGCAGGTGGACCCAGCCGCTTTTGGCGAGCGCGTCTGCATTCTGACGAATCTCTGGATACTCATGGTAAAAAAATGGGATACCGCCAATCTTGTGATGCGTCCAAAGATTGTCGTCAGTGGGATCAGGCGAATCGGCTCTCTGCGCCTCCAATCCCAGTCCACGACCTTCAAATTCGGACTTTAGTTTCGAGTCGTTGCCCCGCTTTGCTTGTCTGTGAACTACGAATTGCACGAGCGGATTCGCCTGCTGGTGAAAGGTGTACATATTGTTCGAGATGGAATTGGGATCGGTCTCGTCATCGCTCAGTGACAGGAAAAGAGACACCTCCGTCAAATCATCTTCGTCCAAGGGTATGGTCGCAAAATACCGCGTGTGGTTAGTCAAATGTGGTGGAGCGACTCCTGTTGGTGGAGTTCCACCGGCTCGAAAACCGAGTTCGTGGTCCGATTTGAGAAGCCATAACGGCCTGCAGATGTGCGGTGCGGATGTCAGATGCTTCCAGATACGCATGAACCAAACTCTACATCGGATTCGGAGAGCTTTCCTTCCGTCCGGATAACGTTCTTCGGCTCAGCGGCTGCGTGCCGCGCTGATAACGTGAAGTAATAGTAGCAGGCGGCGGCAGGCTGCTGCAACCGTGAGTTAGGCGCCTGCGCGTGATCATGGCCATGGGCACTTTTCGATTGATGTGGGTTGACTCCACTCGAGGGACTCGAATACACCGCGCACGACGTTTTCGTACGACCAAACCCGAAGAGAGTCATCACCATTGGGTGCGATTTCGAGCGAACGCACGCCTTCGCTTCCACGGACGCTCAGCATTGTGGTCCCGACATCGATCCAGATCCCTTTGTTCAGCGGCCGCGTATGATCACCAAAGAAGTCGTTCGTCTGCAGAAATTCGGCAACCCGGTGGAATTCAGAAGTAATCGCGCGTCTAAGTTCGCAGTACGTTTGCGGACGCTTCGCGTGCTGCTGCCTGCATCGTTCGCGATAGTAGGCGGCAGAACCATCGCTTCGAAGAATGAGAGCTTCGTTCGAGCAGAGGGTGTTTGTGTAAACTGTGATACGAATTTCCTCGACTGTCTTGATCGCTGCGCCGACATCGAGATCCAGAAAGCCCTCGTTCCACCGCTGCATGACAGGGTCCGGCAAGGGCATGGTTAAGTCGTTATTTTTCAGATCGAGCTTCATGAGAATTGGGAGATGAGCTAGCTCCCCAGGTACACTCCCCCGAAGTCCGTTGTTCGGAAGTTCGATGGCGCTCACGTGCTGACTTGAACTGTCCGGGGGCTGAAAACAACGGACACCTACCCACTCGCACTCAGACCCAGCAGGACCGCCCCAACCGGAATGATCTTTCCAACTGGCACCAGCTGTGGCCTCGAAGAAGTTGAGAAGAATCGCACGTTCCGCTGCAGGCAAACCTTCCGCAGGAGTGGCAACATGGAGAAGGAAGATCAATACGAACATCGTTTGTGCGCCTAACACCTTGGCGGCCACCGACTTCGACCCGCCGCGAAGAACGTGCAAGATAGAATAGCAGGTGAGCGGGTCGAAGTCCGCTGCAGCTGCGAGTTAGGCGGCTGGGTGATTACTTCGGTGCGTTGATCCGAACCTGTGCGATTCTTTTGCTGTTGAAGGAGTACACGGCGAAGAAGAAGTAGTCCCCGCCACCAGAAACCCAGCTTGGATGCAACAACCAGCGTCCGTCGCCTACCTGAGATTCGTGAAATCCGACGATGCGAAGCCGCTTGTCGCCGCTCTGGACGATCGGGTGGTACTGGCGCTTGAACTTCGAAAGCTCGCGACCGACACGAGTCTTCGCCACATCGCTTCTAGGAACGCGTTCCCGCAATGCGGCTTCGGCTTCGACAATCTGCGCGCGTGTGGGAACCCATGTGTCCTGCGCATCCTTGCCGCCGGGGTACACAACGATTCCGTCGAACTCTTTCGTCTGTATTCGTTCGCCCATGAGGCTGACGGGTGCCGCTCCTGGCACCGTCAGGAGTATGGCCAAGAACATGGAGACGAACATACTCATCGAATAGGTCTCGCAGAATGGTGAGCGCCTAACGTCTACAGCTCAGCGGCTTCGCCCCGCCGCGCTGAACGTGACGTCAAGGAAAGGATACCAGCGAGTGGGGCGAAGTCCGCCTGCAGCGCCGAGTTGGGAGGCGCGCTCTGGGAATCCTGCTAGTCAACGGGGGCGGCCTTGCGCCTTCTCCTGAGAAATCGAGAGGAACGAAGCTGCCCCTCTCGCTGCGCTACGACGAGGAACGCGATTGCGACTACGATGTTCAGGCTCCCGACGAGCACCGCCATCTGAAAATCACCCTCCGTCGCTTCGAGTTTTTTCATTGCTCCCGAGGACAGAACACTCAGAAGGAAGTTGTGCGCAAAATGGCCGCCGATAGAAAGCCACAGCTTGCGAGTGAGAATGAAACATGCGCCCATCGATATGCCGGCAATCAATGTTTCCGTTCGGATCGCGGGTTCGTGAAGCAACGCAAAGAATATTGCGGAAAGAAGAAGAGCACCAATCGTGCCCAAGAAGTCCTCCGAAATACGCAGTACAGTTCCTCGGAACAGGACTTCTTCAGAGGTCGCCGCAAGGACGGCTGTACCCAGAAATAAGGGAACGGGCTTCGGCGTCCACGACGCCCCCGTTGTCACCAGGAGCCGTACTATGTGGGGAATACTTACGGCAACCCCCAACCCGACACCGAGGAGTAGCTGTGGCAGCGCAGCTCTCCGATCGAGTTCGTACACGGGACGTTGCTCAAGAACAGTCACAAGCAGCCAATAGAGGACCAGGACGAGAAGAGCCGCACCGGAGGTCTCGGCAAAAAACTTCCACGGTGCGCCCGACCGCGAAGGCAGATCTATCGCGAATGCAACAGCCAGGAGCAAAATGACTACTCGAATCGGCGCAGAGGTGAACACTCGTGCGAGCATGGTCCCCACACGGTGAAGGTCGACTACTCGCGTTTCGCTGGCTGGCATATATGAGCCTTGGTTGCGCCTCCCAACGTTTTGCCGCTCACCGGCGCTGTGCTTCACACGGCAAGAGCGACACCCGAAGATGATACGCCGAGGATGGCAGCGAACGGCACGGCGTCCGGTGCAGCGGCCGAGTTGGACGGCAGTATCAGTAGTGCGCCCACACTTGTTTTATCCGGCAAGACAGGATCGTTTCAAGTGAGGCGATCGTGTCGGTCGGCATCTGAGCCACGTTCGGATTGAGAATCGAGATTTCGAATGAGGCGACGGCGGCGGGCCATTCGAATTGAATCGAGGCGAACGGTACCAAGGCCCCACAGCACACCATCCGCACTTCAAGAGTGGCCACGTTATCGTCGCCGATCTCGTCGATTACCTCATACCACCATTGACGAATGCTCTCGTTCTCGGGCGCGAACGAAAGCGTCGTCTGACACGATGGGCAAATGATGCTCTCCAAGTTGGCGCCTTGATCGATGAAGACAGGATGCCCATAGCTCTCTGCGACGATCTCGTCTGCGTCAGGCAAGACCGCACCCACGATATTCACGCAGGTAGTTGCTACGTGCTGGGTTGGAACGAGGGATGGGTCGGTCGGCACGAGTCTGAGATAGTTGTCTGACATTCTGCCGTCCATCGTCCCTGCAGCTCACCGGCGCCGTGCTTCACACGGCAAGAGGGACACACGCTCATGATACGCCAGACACGGCAGCGAACGGCACGGCGTCCGATGCAGCTGCGAGTTAGTCGCCGGCCGCGCCACAAGCGCGTTTCTCGCCGGTTCCACTTGGCCAGTTTGCTGGCACGAACCGGGAGGGCTATCTTACGAGCAGCTGATGAAGCAGTTTCCCACGTCGAAGGCAGTAAAGGCCAAGAACGACCCAGATGACAGTCGAAAGAACTTGCGATCCAACAAGGCTCAACATGGTCCAGTAGGCGTCGACCTTCGCGTGGTAAAGCTGATGATTCATTTCAGGGGATAGATCCCTATACGCGGAAACGACTTCGGGAGCGAACGCGGCAGCGCCGATCAATCCCTGTATGGCAACGCAGAGACACACGATTCCGAGCACTCTGATGACGAGCCACGCAAGTTCCTGTTTGCTCATCGTTCCTCGTGCCTCTCCGGGCGGCTAACGTCGTAAAGCTCAGCCGCGCCGTGCTTCACGAGGCAAGAGCGAGAGACATGAATGATACGTCGAGCGTGGCAGCGAACGGCACGGCGTCGGCTGCAGCGTTGAGTTGGGGCGCGGCTAACAGCATTGCATTGTCATCCAGACCTTCTGGAACGATCCCCGCTCCAGATCTTGCTGACGCATCCAAAAATAGAGCATTCCAGTATCGCCCCACATTATTTCCGCGTCGCCATGGTCGCTGAGTTCATCTGAGTCGAGTTGTAGGAGCAGCGTCCAATCTTCGACACCACCCTCAAGTTCGCGCCGCCTTGGATTGTTGTATCCAGATGAGTCACCGCAGTACAGGCCGTTGGTAACGAGCTGAGCCTCCAACTGCATATCACCTTGTATGTTCGCTGAGTGACCGAAGAATCTATGCATCCCGCCTCCTGGCGGGTACTGGTTTCGCTCGAAATCCTCGACGAAGTCGAAGTAGCGGTCAGCTAGATCGGCGTCGATCCGGCCGACTAGGCGATCGTATGCCCGAGAACCTTGCCTTGGCAGAGTTCTTACCCGGAAAAAATTGAGACCCATCGAAGGGAGAACATATTCGACATTTGGATTCTCGGTCACCACGAGATCACGCGAATCGAAGTAGGAAACGTAAAACCCATGAAGGTTCTTCGGATCGTATCCCCATGGCTGATCCTCTAAGTCGTAGAAGAACGAGAGGACTCCATCTCCGGGCAGCCGATTGTTCTGGTGTGGGCCTCGGATGTCAGCAAGGCAGATTTGGAGAAGCAGGTCCAACTTTCGTCCTCGGTTCTGAGGCCACGCAAACCCTTCTGGAACGTGAGCTTTTCCGCCGAAGTGCGAAAGGCGATCATGACCAGCCCGTGTCAGCGCGAAACCTAACGCCGGCTGCTCAAATTCAAGGATTGTGGCTTTCGCGGCGGTGAGGCCGTGATCCTCAAATGTCGCACTCACATCAGTCGTCATTCCGTCGGCCCAACGGCTTTGGCACTCAGCGGTGCCGTGCCTCACACGGAAGAATAGCGAACGCGGCGCTCGGACGAAAGGCGGCGACGAACGGCACGGCATCCGCTGCAGTGCCGAGTTGGACAGCCGTGGTTCTAGGCCGTGCGCGGTTCGAAGGTTGCGTGTGCGATGGTCACTCCGTCGTCATATGAATTGGTGCTTCGCTGAATCGTGGGCACGACGAAGTCGCTTGCCTCCAGGTGAAGAGCTAGTCGTCGAAGAAACTCTTCGTCCTGGTCGCGACTACTACCCCGAACGATCACACCCGTAAGTGAAACCCAGCCTTCGGCCCGAAATGGAACGTCGGAACCATAGTCATCATCCCAATTTACGTCGCAAATGCCGGACCACTCGAAGGCGAGTGTCGTGCCCCGGCGTTCGCCGAGGCGAAGTGTTGCTCGACTGATGTCCTCGTGCCCGAATACATAGAATCCTCCGTTGTGAGAGTGTGTTGAGGCGTCAAAAGGCGAACTCCATTCGAACACTGCGCCTTGAAAGTCTGTCCACCGCCGGATCGGGTACTTAAGCGTCTCGTGGTACACGTACGGTTGCCAAGTTTCTCCGTCGAACTCCCGTCCCTCTGTTTCCAACTCGATGGACCAGGAGAGGCCCGCGTCACCTGACGCATCGAACTTGGAGTGCCAGTGCGGATCGGGAATCTGTCCGGTAAGAGTAGCGCGCGTTATCGCGAACGTACGGTCCCTGAGCAGTAGCCTCATTCGGAATCGTGATTCGGTCTGTCCAACTCGTAAACCAGTAGGATACCTTTGCATATACAGGTAGATGCAACCATCTACATATAGATATCTACATATACCTGTAGATATCTACTTTCGGAGGCCACCGGCGATCCACTCCTCCAGCGACGGCTAGTTGACCACTTGCTCGGCGCGTTCTCACACCTTCGATGCGCGCAGGCATGGCGCCTCTCCCTCGCGCGCACGTCGATGCCTAACGGCCGATTGCGATCGGCACTGCGTGCGGCAGCCGCAGGTCCGCCGTCTTGCCGCCCTTGATCACCGCGTCGAACCACGTCTCGTCCTTCTGCGCGCCGCCATGCATCATCAGATACCGCGCGAGGTTCTCGGCGTCCCTCGCCGTCATCCGAATGCAGCCGTGCGATGCGGCCTCGCCGATCGACTCCTCGTCATCCGTGCCGTGGATGTAGTAGTCGGGCTCCTGAAAGAAGATCTTCACGACCTTCATCGGATTGTCGGGATGTCCCGGCGGCTTTGAGGTCTTTCCCTTTGCCCATGCTGCGTCGGGTGGATTCCATTCGGGATTCCAGACGATGTGCGTCACCGCGAAACGGCCCGTTGGCGTCGGATGCTTTTTCGAGCCGACTGCGATGTCGTATTTGCGCACGTCCGTCGCGGCGATGCGGACCACCAGGATCTTCTTCTGCGTGCTTGCGGCCATCGTCAGCGGGCCGTGATGATCTGCGCTGCTGCGAGCAGGGAGACGATCGGGATGAACATGCACGGGTTATGTGCAAGTGGAGGGCCGGTGCGGGTCAGGGGCAGCGCCTTCGGCACTACCCCTGGCTATTGTTTTGAAGGAGGCGCCCCTCCCGGGGCGCGATGATCTGAGAAGTTCCGGCTTCGTCAATTTGACGCGAAGGCCGCCAAAGCTTCCTTCTCATTCTCGTACACCGAGAACATCGGAAGCAGGTTCGTCAGCCTCAGCGTTTTCGTCACCCGGTCCTGCGGCTTGAGCAGGCGCAGCGATGCGCCGTTGCGATTCGACATCCGGAGGCTCTGCACCAGATCGCCGAGACCACTGCTGTCGATGTAGTCCATCTCGGAAAGATTGAGGAGGATCTTCTTGTAGCCCTCCGTCAGCAGCTCATTCACGATCTGCGTCAGAACCTCATCGCTGACGCCGGCCGCGAGCCGCCCTTTGAAGTCGATGATCACCACATCGTTCTGCTTCCGGACCTCGATGTTCATGGTGGCGGATGATACTAAAGTCGGGGTTCGAGGGCGCTGAGGCTCTCGGCCTCCGGATGATGGACGCATGAACCTCATACTTCTTTTCGATTCCGACTTCGTCGCTGAGGACCTCGTCAAGCTCCGCGCGCGCCGCCTCGACCACATTCGCAACGTCCATCGCGCGAAGCCGGGCGACACGCTCACCGTCGGCCTCGCGGATGGCCGCATCGGTTCCGGCGAAGTCCTCCAGCTCGACGGCGATTCGCTCTCGCTGCGCGTCGCATTGGACCGCGATCCGCCTCCGCCGCTTCCTCTCACACTCGTGCTCGCACTGCCGCGGCCCAAAGTTCTCAATCGCGTGATCGCCAGCGCCACGGCCCTCGGCGTCAAGAAACTCTTCCTCATCAACGCATGGCGCGTCGAGAAGAGCTACTGGTCCACACCGCGTCTCTCTCCCGACAATCTCCGCCTCCAATCGATCCTCGGCCTCGAGCAGGCGCGCGACACGACGCTCCCATCGATCGAGCTCCGCCGCCTCTTTCGGCCCTTCGTCGAAAACGAACTGCCATCGATCGCCGCAGGCACGCGCGCACTCGTCGCGCATCCGAAATCGGAGACCGAAGCACCGCGCGCGATCACCGATCCCGTGACCCTCGTCATCGGTCCCGAGGGCGGCTTCATCGAAGCGGAAATCGCCTCGCTGAACCGCGCCGGCTTCGCCTCCATCTCCCTCGGCCCGCGCATTCTGCGCGTCGAGACCGCGGTCGCGGCGTTGCTGGCACGCCTCTACTGATGGTAAAACCATCCCATCCGGAGGATTCGATGCGACTCGTCACGCGTGGAGACCTCGACGGTCTCACCTGCGCCGTGATCATCACGATGAAGGAAACGATCGATGAGATCGCACTCATTCATCCGCAGGACATCACCGACAAACGCGTCGAGATCCGCTCCGAGGACATCCTCGCCAACGTCCCGTATCACCCTGACTGCGGGATGTGGTTCGATCATCACATCCTCACCGAGAGCAACGAGAAGCCGCCCGAAGATGTGAAGGGACGTCACGCGATTGCGCCCTCCGCCGCGCGCGTCGTCTATGACTACTATCGAGAGAAAGATCCCGGTGATGCCGAGCTGAAGCGCTTCGAGAAGCTCGTCGCGGAAACGGATCGGCTCGATGCGGCGCAGCTCTCTCCCGATGACGTCGACAATCCGCGCGACTACATCCTCCTCGGCTACACCATCGACAGCCGCTCAGGCCTCGGCGGTTTCAAGGAGTACTTCAAGCATCTCGTCGAATGGCTGAAGACGATGCCGATCGCAGAGGTGCTCGAACAGCCCGAAGTCAAAGAGCGCGTCGAACGGCTGCAGAATGAGCTCGTCGCGTTCAAGGAGCTCCTGCGCCGCAGCAGCTTCCAGTTGAATAACGTCGTCGTGACCGATCTGCGCGAGAGCGAGCACATGCCGGCCGGCAATCGCTTTCTCATCTATACGCTGTTCCCGGAGACGAACGTCTCGCTGCGCGTGCATTGGGGACCGGGGAAGAACAGCGTCATCGCGGCGGTCGGCCACAGCATCTTCAATCGCACGTGCAAGACCAGCGTTGGCGAGCTGATGTCGCGCTTCAACGGCGGCGGACATAAGGGCGCGGGTACGTGTGTGCTGCCGCTCGAGACGGCTGCGGATGCGATCGACGAGATTCTCGCGGAGCTCCAGCAGAACGGGTGAGCGGGACGTTTTAGGCGGACAACAGTTCCGAGGAGACTCACCGAATGTTCAAAGCACTCGCTGGATTGCTACTCGCATTGCACGTTGCACCTCAGGCACACGCGGCGGATGCACCGAGCGCGCTTAGCTTTCTCGTCGGCGAATGGACTGGGACCGGCTCCGGCGGTCCCGGTCTGGGCGTGGGCACCTTCTCATTCGAACCGGACCTCGACGGGCAGGTGCTCGTCCGACGAGCTCACTCAGAATACCCAGCGACTCAACAGAGACCGGCAACAGTCCATGACGACCTCATGATCGTGTACTCCGATCAATCAAAGGCCGTCTACTTCGACAACGAAGGTCATGTCATTCACTACGACATCTCCGTTGATCCAACGACGAAGATTGCGACGTTTGTTTCTACAGACCCGCCACCGTCGCCTCTCTTCCGGCTCACGTACAAGCCAAACTCCGGGGACGAGTTGGACATCCGCTTCGACATTGCGATGGACGGCAGGCGAACATCGCTCAAGAGCTACTTAACTGGAACCGTTCACCGCGTCCGCGCGACGAAGCGGTGAACGAAACTTCAACGCCTTCGATGCCGGCTAACTCGCCGTAGCAGCCGACGAGCGGCCGTTCGTTGGCCCGGGGCTGAAGCCCCTCGTGGATCTCAACCTGCACGGCGTCACGGCCGCTGCAAATCGCTTCCGCCGGTGGTACCGTTAGTCGCGGCAGCGGCCGCGCCGCTTCGGCACACTGTGGCCGCTCGCGGCTGAACGGCCGCTACGTTAGACACCGGAATGTACGATGTCCCAAATTGCGTGCTCGTACGGGATCACAATAGAGCAGCTAGCCCGGCTCGCGTCACTCGCATCGGCGAAGCAGTACGACGGCTTCTGGCATCTTCTTCATGACGAAGCACCGGAGCTCTCGGAGTTTGTGAACTACTCCGGCTATGTCGTCGTCGTGGCCATCCTCTTCTTGGCCGATCGAAACATCAGGTTCTCGAACAACGTCTCCCACGAAGCAGCCGTCAGGCTGAAGCAAACAGAACTTGCGCCAACGGTCCTCGTAGACCACCTGGAGGCGGATAGAGCCGCGGCTGCAATCGCCAGCGTGACGCTGACCGACGAGGAACTGCGGTCCTTCTTTGAGGAATTCACCGGAGACGAGTGGGATGAGGCGGCAGGGGCGATGCGCGAGGCGATCAGCTACCTTCACTCGGTGTTATCAGAAGCTGCCGAGAAAGAGACGTGGTGCCTGGTGCACGTTGGCTGACGCGGCGTCTAACTCGTGGCTGCAGCGAACGCCGTGCCGTTCGTCGCCATCTTCCGCTCGAGAGGCAACGTCGGCTATTCCTTCGTGTGTGGCACGGCGCCGCTGAGCCCCAGGACGATGGACAGGCGAGGGCGCCTGTCCTCCACGATCATCGCAGTGTCGCGGGCGTCGAGTTTTCCACGTAGTACAGCGCGTCGAATTTCTTCGCGACATCCTCCGTGAGATTCAACACCGGCCCGGCCGAACCGGCGATGCGCACGTGATGCGGCAGTGTGAGCCACGCTGGCAGCACGCCGCGGATCGGCAGATAGAACGACGTGCCGCCTTCGTGTAGTGCGAGCGCGATGTCGTCCGCTGACGGTTTCGGGAGCGTGCGATCGACGTAACCGCCAACGTCGTACGTGAGGAACGAGCCCTGCAGCACGACGGAACCCATGGCGAAATACGGCACGTTCTGCATGACGGACATGCCGGCGCTCGCGACCGCCTGTCCACCGAATAGCGAATAGGGAGTCCTGCCGAAGTGCTCGTTGTGACCGAGGACGACGATGCGGCCGTAATGCTGCGCGGCCCAGACGAGGTTCTCGCCCATGGCTTCATCGCGATTGCGAAGTCCGGTGTAGAACGATTCCTCTCCCTGTTCGATGACGCGCGCGTTGTGAGCGAGCTCTTCGTCGTGCAGCAGCGGCCGCACGGACCAGACCGAGGTGCGGCAGAGCTCGCGATCGACAGGGGAGAGTGTGGAGTAACTCAGCGTACGATCGCGATAGTCGGTGAGGCACCTGTAACGGTTCTCGATGTCCGGCGCGAGCGACGCGTCGATGCTGCGCACGCGCTCGACGAGCAGATCGATCGCCTCGATCGGATGGGTGCAGTCGATGCCGATGACGCGCAGCGGCGGATTCTGCGCGCGTGCCCACGCGATCAGCGCGAGCGTTTCTTCATAATGCCAGAAGTAGTAATCGGCGACGTCGTAATTGCCGCGCTCCCACTCCGCGTAGGGTGCTTCGTAGGCGATCGTGCGGACGCCATCCGCCGCGAACTTCGGCACGAGCTCCTGCTTCGCGGCGAAGAATTCGTGCGTGCCGTGTGTCGCGTCGGCGAGCGCGACGACCTGCGCATCGTGGACGAGTGCGACGAGCGCGTCAGCGCTGACCTCGTGGGGCGGCAGCCAGCGCGCGGGCGCTTCGAACCAGCCGGCGCGCGAGGGGCGGATCAGCATTGCGGCGACGAGGAGCGCCGGGAACATGGCTACCAGCGATGGTAAGCCGGATGGCCCTCGGTGACGGCGATGAATGTGCCGCGGCAGGTCGCAGTGACCTTGCCGTTGGCCTCGAGGGTGGCTTCGACCACGGCGCGGTCCGGCGCCGACTCGACGACCTTCGCCTTGAGGTGCAGCATCGTGTTAGTCGGCGTCGGACGTTTGAGGACGACGTGAAAGTCGGAGGTCACGGTACAGGGTGGTGTCGCCGTGCCGTTCTGGTGCATGAGGTGCAGCGTCGCCGCCCAGTTGCTGTGGCAGTCGAGGAGCGCGCCGCAGATGCCGCCGTTGAGGACGTTGTCGAATGCCTCGTGATGCTTCTCCGGATGCCACTCGGCGACGAGCTCGCCATCCTGTTCGAAGCTGCGGATGCGAAGCCCTTTGTCATTGGCAGGCCCGCAGCCGAAGCAGGCATTGTGCGGCGCGAACGTTTCCTGAACGCTTTTCATGGTGGGGCAATGTAGGACAGGCGCCCTCGCCTGTCCACCGGGCCGGGACAGGCGAGGGCGGGACAGGCGAGGGCGGGACAGGCGAGGGCGCCTGTCCTACACGTTCGCAAACACCACCACATCCGGGAAGAACGCGCGGAACCTTCGCTCCAACTCGCCGCGCGCGTCATCGAGCAGATGCATCGCCTCGTATAACGGCGGATGCCGCGCGATCCTTCGCGACAACCCGCGCAGCGCCAGCTCGATCCCTTCGCGTTCCCGATAGCCCACCAGCCACCCCTCGGAGCGCATGAACGGATAGACGATGCGCAGCCGCTCCGGCAGAAGGTCAAGATGTTGATCAAGCATGCCGTGGACCCGCGCGACGAAGCTCTCCAGTGGCTCGCCGCCCCACTCCTCGAAGCCGCAGGCGAGAAAGTGATCGAAGAAGACATCGGCGATGACCCGCGACCAGTGTCCATGTTCCGGGATCAGCACACGGCGAAATGCAGCGACCTCGGGATGCGCATCCGTGAACGCGTCGATCCGGCGATGCTTCGCGATCCCGGCCGCGATCGCCGGCGAAAAGCGCCCCTCGTGCAACGGTCCCTTCACGAAATCGCCGGCGAGGTTGCCGATGAGCGAATCGGCATTTCCGCCGGCGAGAAAGAGGTGAGCGAGGTAATTCATTCGAACGTGACGCCGCCTTCCGGCGTGCGCACCGCGGCCGGTGCATACGGCCCCAGCAGTTCGCGGTGCCACCAGCCGCGCTCGCCCTGTTTCGTGAACCAGTAGCGCCAGAGGACGCTGCGCACGTTCCGCGGCGATTTGCCGGCGAACGGATCTCTAACAAAGAGCTGCACCACCGGCGGCGAGCTCTCCATCAGCCGTGCCTCCGTGTTCATCACCCAGCGATTGTCCTCCCAGGTGCCGAGGGAGGCGAACCAGAGATTCCAGTCGAAGCGCGGTTGATAGGGGGCGTAGATTCGCGGCGCCTCGAGCGGATCCTGCGGTTTGTAGCGGAACGGATAGGCGATCCATGTCTTTCCATCGAGCGTTCCCTGGAACTCGATCTCATATCGCGCGCGCGTCATCACCGCGAAGAGCCCGTAGTTGTTGACGATGCGCGAAGGGCCGAGCAGGCGCGCGATGGGGAAGCCGGGGACGATGAACATCACAGTGGTCGTGACGAAGTGGGTGACGAGGATGATGGAGGGTACGAGGGCTCTGGGGCGCCGGGGTGCCGGGGGGATCACGACCAAGATGCTGAGCGCCATCACGAGGTAATTCAGGAACGCGTAGTTCGCCGTGAGAATGATGCCGAGTTGCAGGAGTGTCGTGATGATCAGCGCGATGAGTTTTCCCGGCTTCGGGAAGAAGATCAGCCAGCAGACGAACAGCTCGATCACCAGCGTCGCTCCGGCGCTGAATGCGTGAAAAGAATGCGGCCACTGCTGCACATGCCACGCGATCCACGTCGGCAGCGGGCCGTTCTCGTAGTACTTGTCCATCGCGGTGAAATCGCGCCACTGCGACTCGCCGCTCATGAGTTTCACGATCCCCGATTCGAAGTAGATGCGGAACCACTCGTACTGCAGGAGAAAGACGGCGAGGTGCAGCGGCGGATGCTCGCGGGCCATGCGCGGACGAAGTCCCGGCGGAGCGAGGAAGAGCGAGAGGAACGCGGCTTCGAGCAGCATTCCATCTGACTGATACGACGAGAACTCCTGCGCTGCGGCGACGAACGAGAGGAAGCAGACGAAGGCGACCGCAATCGAGATCCGTGGTGCGAGATTCAGCGTGAGCGTGATCGATGCGACGAGGCCCGTGACGACCAGCGCGGTGAGCATTGCATCGCTCGCGTTGAACCAGAGGAGCGTCGGCGCGAGCCAGAACGCCTTCCAGTGCAATGCGTCGCGCGCGAGCTCGAGCCATGCGCCCGCGGGGAGGATTCCTTGCGGACCGATGAGCCCGTGGATCTGGAACCAGAGTGCGAAGAACGCGGAGAAGAAGATGAGGCCGAGAGCGCGGAGGAAGAGCCAGCGAGCTACGCCCCACATTGAATTATCTTGCGCTTCCAAACTGTTTGTCGCATCCTGAATCGGCTTGTCCAACTAAGTCCGAACAATCAAGGTCCCCATTTTGGAACGGTCCCTCCGGCTCGCGGTCGTTCTCCTGCTTGCGCTCGCCGCATCTGCAGCGCTCGCTGCCTCTCCCGACATCATCGCCACCCACTGCAGCGAGATCGAAGTTCCGCTTGATTCGGATCACTCCTCGTCGCGGCTGGGCAGTTGCACAGATGGCGGCACCGACAATCTCCTCTGGTATCTCGACCGCATCGCGCATGCTGATGCTCATCTCGACGGCCACTACGATCGCAGCAATCGCGGGGCCGGAAGCGTCATCTATGTCATGGATACAGGCGTCGATCAGGCGCACACGGAATTCGGCGGACCGGACGGCTCGCGCGTCATTGCCGGCTTCGACGTCGCCGGCACCGTCCGCCTCGGCACCTCGAATTGCCGGAGCGCGAACAAAGCGCTCGCGCCGTGCTACAGCGATTACAGCGAGCTCGTGGCGGCGTCGCACGGTACGAGCGTCGCGTCGATCATCGCCGGACGCAACATCGGAGTCGCGCCCGATGCGGACATCGTCAGCATCCGCGTGATGAACGAGCACGGACTCGCGACGACGCGCACGTATCTCGACGGTCTCAACGCGATCATTCGTCATGCGTGGAACCCGGACACGCCGCAATTTCACACGGCCGTCGTGAACATCAGCGGCTGGGTGCTTGAGCGGATCAGCGGGATGTCGTCGCAAGGCGTCGTCTCGTATGACGCGGTCGAGAAGAAGATGCGCGACATGATCGAAGGCGTGGACGCGAACGGCGCTCGCGATCCCAATGGCAAGCACTTCCTCTTCGTCGTCGCGGCGAACAATGTCGATGGCGGTTGCGGCCGCAACGGGATCGTCGATCGCTTCCCAGCAGTCCTCGGGCCCGAGATCGACGGCATCATCACGGTGGGCGGCATCACCGCGCAGAATGACGCCTGGGCCGGCGGTTGCCGGGGCTCGGTCGAGATTCTGGCGCCGGCGCAGCAGATCTTCAGCGCGACGATCACGGCGAACGATCACTATCGCGGGCGCAAGCCGAACCTTCGGTCGGGAACGTCGTTCGCGACGCCGATCATCGCGGGCATCGCCGCGCGCATTCTGTCGGAGCGGCCGGGGATGACTCCGCAGCAGCTCGAGGCGCTCATCACGTCGACGACGTCGCGGACCAACAATCCCGACCCGCAGAATGCGAACGGCAAAGTCGCAGTGATCCGCTCACTGCCGGTCGCGACGCCGGTCACGGCGCAGGCGTCGCTCGGACGCTAATTTCAGATCCCAACATGATCACTGGCCTCGCCGCTCTTCTCTTTGCGACGTCGACGCTGTGCCACGCGACTCAGGTTCAGGTCGATGAGCGCGTGACGACTCGGCTGCTGGATGGCTGCGGTCCGCAATACGAAGACAACCTGCTATGGCATCTCGATCGCGCCGACTCGGTGAGTGGAGCGCTCGACGGAAGCTACACGCGGCGCGCGACGGGGAAAGGCGCCGTCGTCTACGTATGTGACGTCGGCATCTTCGCAGAGCACGACGAATTTCAACGGGATGACGGCCGCGTGATCATCGCCGGACTCAACACGGACACGAAGAACATCTGTCCCGGCGGCAATGACGCGTTAGCCCCCTGCTGGCTGAGTGACTCGTCCATGATTCTTTTTGGGCACGGTACAGGCGTGGCGTCGGTGATCGCCGGCAAGACTCTGGGCGTCGCGCCCGGCGCAAAGATCGTGGCGGTCAAAGTGATCGGTGACGAGAAGACCTGGATCAGGGCGATGCAGATGATCATTCAGCACGCGTTTGCGCCGGGAACTCCGCAGTTTCGAACAGCGATCATCAACATCAGCGGCGGTGTCGACTTGAAGCCGATGCCGCAGTTCGAGGCGCTGATGCGGAAGATGATCAAGGGCGTCGACGCGAACGGCAGCGAGGATCCGAATGGAAAGCGTTTTTTCTTTTCGGTCGCAGCGGGAAACGCGTATCCGTTCCTGAACGGAAAGCCGGCGCAGTGCGCGGACGACTACAGCGTCAAGCTCTCTCCCGGCTACCTCGGACGCGACGTGGACGGACTCGTCACCGTCGGCGGAATCGATCGCACGAACAATCTCTGGGCAGGCTCGTGCTACGGATACTCAGTGGAACTGCTCGCGCCAGCCGAGACGATGTTTCTCGCATCGGTTCACGGGCACAACGAATATCAATATCAGCCGGTGGATGTGATTTCGGGGACGTCGTTCGCGACGCCATACGGGGTCAGGTCGAAAGTCGAAACTTTGGTCTACCGGTAGTAGAAGAACCCACCCTCTTTCTACTGTGTGCAGTTGGAAAACCCTTCGTTCTACAGTGCGGTGGGTGAAACTCTCCTCTTTGTGGAACGAAGTTTCGACTTTCGACCTGACCCCATCTTAGAATCCGGCCCGCCCGATGACCACGACCTACGACTCCTCAGCAATTGAAGTCCTCACCGGACTCGAGCCCGTCAGAAAACGCCCTGGGATGTACACGCTCACCGAGCGCCCGAACCATCTGGCGCAGGAGGTGATCGACAACTCCGCCGACGAAGCGATCGCCGGTTATTGCGACGAGATCACCGTCACGCTGCACGATGACAACTCAGTCTCCGTCGCCGACAACGGCCGCGGGATGCCGGTCGACAAACATGCGAAGGAAGGTGTGAGCGGCGTCGAGGTCATCCTCACGCGCCTGCACGCCGGCGCGAAGTTCAGCGACAAGAGCTATCGCTACTCCGGCGGTCTGCACGGCGTCGGCGTCTCCGTCGTCAACGCGCTCTCGAAGAAGCTGCAGGTGTGGGTGCGCCGCGACGGCAACGAGCACACGATGTGGTTCGCCGACGGCAAGAAGAAGTCCGAGCTGAAAGTCATCGGACAAGTCGGCAAGCGCAACACCGGCACCACCGTTCGCTTCTGGGCCGACGAGTCATTCTTCGACTCGCCGAAGTTCTCGACCCCGCGGCTCAAGCATGTGATGCGCGCGAAGGCTGTGCTCTGCCCGAAGCTGCGCATGCGCTTCATCAGCGAGCAGGATCCGGCGGACAACGAGGAGTGGTACTTCGAAGATGGACTGACGGACTACCTCACGTCGGAGCTCGCGGGCGCGCCGATCATTCCCGAAGTCCCGTTCGTCGGGCACTACAAGGGAAACGACGAAGAAGTCGACTGGGCGGCGGTGTGGATCGCAGATGACGGCGAGCTCGTCGCCGAGAGCTACGTCAATCTGATTCCGACCACGCAGGGCGGCACGCACGTCAACGGCTTCCGCACGGGACTCACATCGGCAATCCGCGAGTTCTGCGAGTTTCGCAATCTTCTTCCGCGCAACGTGCAGATCACACCCGAGGATGTGTGGGCGCGCTGCAGTTACGTCGTGTCGGTGCGGATGCTCAATCCGCAGTTTACAGGACAGACGAAGGATCGCCTCTCATCGCGCGAAGCTTCGGCGTTCGTTTCCGGCGTGACGCAGGATGCGTTCTCGATCTGGCTGAACAACAACACTGCGGAAGGGGAGCGCGTCGCGCGCGTCTGCATCGAGCAGGCGATGGTGCGCCTCAAGCAGGGGAAGCGCGTCGAGCGCAAGAAACTCACCTCCGGTCCTGCGCTGCCGGGCAAGCTCGCGGACTGCACGTCGCAGGATCTCTCGCGCACCGAGTTGTTCCTCGTCGAGGGTGATTCGGCGGGCGGCTCCGCGAAGCAGGCGCGCGACCGCGAGTTCCAGGCGATCATGCCGCTGCGCGGCAAGATCCTCAACACGTGGGAAGTCGATTCCGGCGAGGTGCTCTCGTCGCAGGAAGTGCACGACATCGCGGTTGCGCTCGGCGTCGATCCTGGCTCGGACAAGCTCGACGGTCTGCGCTACGGCAAGGTCTGCATTCTCGCCGATGCCGACTCCGACGGCGCACACATCGCGACGCTGCTGTGTGCGCTGTTCGTGAAGCATTTTCCGGCGCTGGTACGCGAGGGGCATGTATTCGTCGCGATGCCGCCGCTCTATCGCATCGATGTCGGAAAGAATGTCTACTATGCGCTCGATGATGCGGAGCGCGGTGGCATCCTCGCGCGCATCGACGCGGAAGGCATCAAAGGCAAAGTGAACATCCAGCGATTCAAGGGACTGGGTGAGATGAATCCGATTCAACTGCGCGAGACGACGATGGCTCCCGACACGCGCCGCCTCGTAAAACTCACGCTCGACGAACCAGCGACGCCGACGATCGACATGCTGCTGTCGAAGAATCGCGCGGGCGATCGCAAGACATGGCTGATGGACGAAGGAAACAAGGCAGAGGTCCTCGACTAATGGCAACCAATCCAGAAGCACAGAAGCGCGGCCGCGGCCGTCCCCGCCGCGAAGGTGCAGACGAACAGATTCTCAAAGTGACGCTCGGTCTTCTGCAGGAAGAAGGCTACGCGGACATGACCGTGGATGAGGTGGCGGAGCGCACTGGCGTCGCGAAGACGACGATCTACCGCCGCTGGCCTTCGAAGGGGGCGCTCGTTTCCGCCGCGACGGCGACGCTGCTTCCACCGTTCGAGACGCCCGACACAGGGACGTTCGAAGGCGACCTGCTCGCCGTGGCGGAGCGTGCGCATCTGATTCTGAGCGGCAAGCTCGGCGAGATCTTCGCGGGACTCATCGGCGAGTCGCAGCTCGATCCCGATCTTCACGATTTGCTGCTGCAGTCGACGCGGCAGCGCCGGCAGATCTACGAAGGCGTCGTGCGCCGCGCCATCGATCGGGGAGAGATCTCGAAAGATTGCGACGCCGAGTTGCTGATCGACATGATCGTCGGCGCGTTGTGGAATCGGAAGCTCATCACACGCTCGACACTGCGCGACACGCTGCCCGCGGAGCTCGTGCAGATCGTGCTCAAAGGTGTGAAAAGGAAAATGTAGGACAGGCGTCCTCGCCTGTCCCAACAGGATCGACAGGCGAGGGCGCCTGTCGTACACAAAGCAATGCGCAAATCCAAAGATCAGATGTCCCTCACGCCTCCTCCTGCGATGTTCGACGTGGAGTCGCAGCCGGTCTCCGAGTTCACGCGCAAGGCGTACCTCGACTACTCGATGTACGTCATCCTCGATCGCGCGCTGCCGCACGTGGCCGACGGACTCAAGCCCGTTCAGCGCCGCATCATCTACGCGATGTCCGAGCTCGGTCTCGGCGCCAACTCGAAGCCGAAGAAATCGGCGCGGACCGTGGGCGACGTCATCGGCAAGTTTCATCCGCATGGCGATTCGGCCTGCTACGAGGCGATGGTCCTCATGGCGCAGCCGTTCTCGATGCGCTATCCGCTCATCGACGGGCAGGGCAACTTCGGCTCGGCCGACAACCCGAAAGAGTTCGCCGCGATGCGGTACACCGAGGCGAAGCTGGCGAAGTTCGCGCAGACGCTGCTCAGCGAGCTCGATCAGGGAACCACCGACTGGGGTCAGAACTTCGACGGGACGCTGAAAGAGCCGAAGATTCTTCCGTCACGGTTGCCGCACGTGCTGCTCAATGGTGCGTCGGGCATCGCGGTCGGCATGGCGACCGACATCCCCTCGCACAACGTGCGTGAGGTCGTCGGCGCATGCATCGAATTGTTAGACAACCCTGACGCCACGCTCGCGCAACTCACGAAGCATGTGAAGGGTCCCGACTTCCCGACGGCGGCCGAGATCGTCACACCGCCCGCCGAGATTCGCGAGATGTACAAGAGCGGCAACGGCACGATTCGCCAGCGTGCGAAGTGGGAGTACGAGGATGGCGAGATCGTCATCACCGCGCTGCCGTTCCAGGTGTCGGGCGAGAAGGTCGCGGTTCAGATCGCGAACCAGATGACCGCGAAGAAACTCCCGATGATCGAGGATTTTCGCGACGACTCCGATCACAAGAATCCGACGCGCATCGTGCTCGTGCCGCGTTCCAATCGCGTCGATGTCGGCGAGGTGATGAACCATCTCTTCGCCACCACGGACCTCGAGCGCAGCTATCGCGTCAACATGAACATGATCGGCCTCGACGGCCGGCCGCATCTGTTCAATCTCAAGGAACTGCTGCAGGAATGGCTGGAGTTCCGCATCGAGACGGTGCGGCGCCGCCTGCAGCATCGCTACGACGCGGTCAACGCGCGGCTGCACATCCTCGATGGTTACCTCGCGGCCTATCTCAACGTCGACGAAGTGATCCGCATCATCCGCCGCGAAGACGAGCCGAAGCCCGTGCTCATGCAGCGCTTCAAGCTGACCGAGATTCAGGCCGAGGCGATTCTCGAACTCAAGCTGCGGTATCTCAACAAGCTCGAGGAGATGGAGATCCGCGGCGAGCAGGCCAAGTTGCAGACCGAGCGGGCGAATCTCGAGAAGATTCTTGGCTCGAAGAAGCTGCTGCACAAGCAGGTGAAAGATGAGCTCGAGCGCGATGCCGAGGAGTTCGGAGACAAGCGGCGGTCGCCGATCGTGGAGCGCGAGGCGGCGAAGGCGCTCGATCCGACGGCGCTGATTCCATCCGAGCCGGTGACGGTCGTGCTCTCCGAGCGCGGCTGGATTCGCGCTGGCAAGGGACACGACATCGATCCGACGATGTTGCAGTACAAGTCGGGCGACGCGTTCCTGCATGCGGCGAAGGGGCGCAGCAACCAGCAGGCGGTGTTCATCGATTCGACGGGCCGCACGTATGCGTTGTCCGCGCACGAGCTGCCGTCCGCGAAGGGACATGGCGAGCCGCTGTCGTCATCGGTGCAGCCGCCGCCCGGCGCGTCGTTCGCCGGCGTGATGATGGGCGAGGCCGATGATCTCTGGCTGCTGGCGACCGACGATGGCTACGGCTTCGTGATCAAGCTCGGCGAGATGATCACGGATCGCAAGGCAGGCAAGGCGATCGTGAACGTTGCGGATGGTGCGGCGCTGTTGCGGCCGCAGCGCGTGATGTCGATGGAATCGGATCGCATCGCCGCGGCGACGACGGAAGGGAAGCTGCTGCTCTTCGCGGTGAACGAACTGCCCGAGCTCGGAAAAGGGAAAGGCGTGCAGACGATCAAGATCCATCGCACGCCGATCGCGCCGGAGAAGGTCGTCGGAGTCGCGGTGGTGCCGGAGGGTGGCATCCTCGTCGTGACGGCGGGCAAGCGCTACACGAACCTCAAAGGCGCGGATCTCGAGAGCTACCTCGGCAAGCGCGCGCAGCGCGGGCTCAAGTTGCCGCGCGGGTTCCAGAGCGTGTCGTCGATTCGCACCTGGAGCGAAAGGGATCGCGAGCCGGTCAACTAGTGCGGGGGAGACGCCCGCTCTCCATTTACAATCTCCTTCGATGTCCGAAGCGAAACTCAACTTCTACGGCAACTATCACAAGGCGATTCGCCGCGCGCTCTTCGAGCTCGCGGCGCGCGCGGGCCTGCTCGACTACGAACACGATGAAACGGCGATCGCCCGTCTCACGGACGAGTTCACACGCCTGACGCGCGCGTTGCGCGAGCACAGCACCTACGAGGATGCATACATGCAGCCCCTGCTCGTGAAGTACGCGCCGGAAGTTGCGGAGTACATGGAGCGCCAGCACGCGTCGCTCGATCCGGTTCTGGACGTGCTGGACGAGCAGTTGCGTAACGTTGATTCCGCGAAGGATCGCAACGCGGCGGGCCTGGCGTTCTACGCCGCGCTGAATCGTTGGATCGCCGGATACCTCGAGCATCTCGCGGATGAGGAAGACGTCGCGAATCCTGCGCTCTGGGAACGCTGTCCGCACGAGGAGCTTGCGGATGCGATCGGGCAATTCCGCAAGAGCCTTGCTCTCGAGCAGGTGGCCTCGAGCTTCGAGTTCATGCTGCCGGCACTGAGTCCTCCCGAGCGTGCGGATCTGTATCTGACTGTTCGCGACAACGCGCCGAAGCCGGTGTTCGAGACGCTCATGGAAGTCGCGGAGAAGGCTTTGTCCGCGAACGACTACGAGGATTTGAAACAGCGTTTGTGACCGATCAGACGATCTGCATCCGGTAAGCGAACGCCGCCGCCTCGGCCTTGGAATGCACCTCGAGCTTCGCGAAGAGATGCTGGATGTGGTTGCGCGCGGTGAGCGGCGAGATGCCGAGGTGGCCGGCGATGGTGCTGGTGGAGCAGCCGGAGGCAACCATCGCCAGGATCTCGTTTTCACGTGTCGTGAGCGAGCGGACACGTGCGTCGGGGTGCAGCGAATGGTTAGTGTGCGCCGGTGCTTCGCGAGGTGCGGTCACGATTTCGCGCCCCGGTTGCGCGATGTGCGCGAGCACCATCCGGTGCGACTGCGGAATCGCGAACTTCACGGTCGCGATGTCGAGCGCGATGTGCCGGCCGTCTTTCGTGCGCGCCTGCAGGCTGAACTGCTTCACGCAATCGCCGCGCTGCACGATCGACATGACAGGGCAGAGATCCGTGCAGTATCGGTTGCCGAAAGGGTCCAGTCCCGCAAGGACGTCGCCGCACCCCCGTCCTACGACATCGTCATACGTGTAGCCGAGTAGACGCTCGATCGCTTTGTTCCAGAAGATGATGCGATGGCGCTCGCTGAGAGCGAACATCGGTTCCGCGCAGAGAGCCAGCACGTCGAGTATGCGCAGGAAGGCTTCTTCCTCGGAGGCATGGCGCATCGTTCGTGATGGTCGCCAAATGTACTGCCGGGGGAGGATGACTGCCGTCACATGGGAGTGTGATGGAGGGGCTCTGGGGCACTGCGTGTGCCTCACCATGACCCCAGCACCCCAGCACCTTATTTCAACCGATCCCGCAACTCCTGGATGTGTACAGCTTTGACCTGCGTGCCATGAGCCGTGATCGTCGGATCGGTGAACGCGGCAGTGGCGAGACCGGCGGCGGCACGCGCGGCGATCAATTGCGTGCGGAGATCGTCGAGGTGCGTCTTCTTCACGTTGATGCCTGTGAGGGACCCGTCAGTGAATGTCGTGGTGCCGATGCCCGCCGCGAGGCGAAGCGCATTGATCGCATCACGCAGCTCGGTGACATGAATGGCCTTGATCCTCGTTACATGGGCAGACGGAGGATCGTCGGTGAACGTCTTCGCAATCGCGATGTCGGGTGTGCTGTAGGCGGATGCATGCGCGGATGAGTCGAGTGCACAGACCTTGTAGATATACGCATTGCCAGTCGTAACGTTGTCGCCGTAGCTATTGACGCCCGCGGTAAACGTCTGCTGTCCCGCAGCGGAGATTCTCACGATCTGATACGACGCGGCGCCTGCCGAAGCATTCCATGTGACCCATACGTGCGCCGGCGTATCGGCAGTCGCGGTGACGCCGGTGGGCGTTGGTGGTCCGACGACGATGCCGCGTGAATTGGTGATGGTGTTTGTGACGCTATCGGTTCCTGTCACGACCTGCGCACCGATCGTGCGGAACGTGAAGGCATTGGTGAAGGTGTGCACGCCGGCATCCGCACCGGTGAATGTGTAGTTGACGGGCAGCGTCGCGGCTCCGTCAGTCGACGTGAAATGAATCGTTCCCGTGTATCCCGTTGCCACGTTGTAGTTCGCGTCGTAGACCGTGACGGTGGCCGAGGTGGTGTCGCCGTTGCCGACCGAGGAGGAGGGGAAGGCGATGATGTACGAGAACGCCGGCTTCCAGTCGCGTTGAACGACTTCGAAGTCGTTCACACTCAGCGCGGCGAACGCCGGATTGAGCTCATTGTTCTTCCAGCGGGTGTCGTACGTGCCGCTGATGTACATGCTCGTACCGTTGTCCGCGAGGATCAGGCCGTACTTCATCATCGCGCGAAAGATTTTCTGGATGTATGCCGGATGGGCGGAGATGTTCGTCGCCGGCTTGAGGCGGAGGCGAAGTCCCTGCGGCGGCGGAGTCGCAACGGTCGACACTGCCGTCGGGTGAGAAGCGGGATACACGTAACGGTACGTAGAGCTCAGCGTGAAGCGGAAGGCGTGGCGGATCTCACCCTCGCCGAATACTTCGTCATAACGCACGAGACCCGGAAGGATCTGCAGGCCAGCGACATCTGCCGAAGTCCACGTCTCGGGCCGGCGATCGTTCGTGTTCATGTTCCAGTGTGCGCCCGATGCCGCTTCCCAGTTCGTTCCGTTCCACCAGACGTTGTAGAGCTCGTAGAGCTCATTGTTCGTCTTGTCGACCATGAGGATGTGGCGGTCTTCGTCAATGCGCTGATCGACATTCCCAGGCTGACCACCCTCGACCCATCCGTTCTGCGTGATGCACTCGCTGGGGACGGGATAGAACGGATACGACGTGTCGTTGTTGTTGTGATCGACGCCGTCACTCTCGTTGGGCCAGCCTGGGGTGAAGTCGACGGTCAGCTTCGTCTGATTGCCATCGACGACCGTAAACGGAAATCCATAGACGTTCCCCCCGCCTGCGTCGCCCCCAAAGTCCGGATGCAATGTCTGGCCTTTGCTGATGTAGTTGCGGATCGCGTCGTCGGACGCGTCTACGGGCGCATTGCTGACGTCCGTGTTCCACCAGTTGTTCGGCGGAAAAAGCGGCCATTCGAGAGGAATGGTTCCCCCCTCGACGGCAAACGCGAGGATGAAGGCGGCGAGCACGGCGGATTGTGGCGGGAAATGGGGAGAGAGAGGCGTGAGGTGGATCACAGGACGAGTTCTGAGTTCTGAGTTCTGAGTTCTGAGTCAGGCCTGTCCAGATGCGCGCAAGTGCCATTCTGAGTACCGAGTTTGGAAGCGCAGCAACTCAGTGAGTAAGAGAAACTCGCGGTGCTCGGGCCATCAGTTCCTTCTCCCCCGTGCGGGGGAGAAGGGACCTAGTCGGCTCAAACCCGGGCCCACCCGGGTCCCTCGACTTCGCTCGGGATGACGGAGATCTGAGCTTGCTCAATCATTGGCCGTTTACCCACTGAAAAGCCCGAAGCCCCACAACTCAGCACTCAGAACTCAGAACTCAGAACTCAGAACTGGTTCAACCCCACCAGCCAAAATGGTGCTCTCACCCCATCGCTCCTCTCCTGATCAGAGCCGATGTTGACCCGCGTCACACATCTCCGTGTGAAGGAGGCTAACTGTGGGCTCGATTCGTCACAAACTTCTCATCATTGTCTTGTTCGTCACCTCGGCCGCATCGGCGCAGATGGCGATCAAGGTCAATGACAACGTCAATCTGAAGTTCGGCATCCTCATGCAGACGCAGGCGGAGGAGCTTCAGGATGCGGCGACGCGCGGTTACGCGCAGAACATCTTCATCCGGCGCGCGCGGCTGCTTCTCGGCGGTCAGATCGCGCCGAACCTCACGTTCTTCGTCGAGACGGACTCACCGAACATCAACAAGTCGCTCACCACCGGCACGAAGAACACGCAGGTTTCGCTGTTCCTGCAGGACGCCTACGTCGAATACAAAGTGCGTCCGGAGCTGATGATCGACGCTGGGCTGATGCTGACATCGGTCTCGCGCAATGGACTTCAGGGCGCACCGTCGCTTCTTGCACTCGACTACGGTCCCTACACGTTTGCGTACAGCGGGCCCACGCAGTCGTCCGCAGGTCGCGATACCGGTGTTCAGGCGCGTGGTTATCTCCTGAACAACAAGCTCGAATATCGCACGGGCCTCTTCCAGGGAATGCGCGACAACCAGCAGCGCGAGCTGCGATTCACCTCGCGCGTTGCGTACAACTTCCTCGATCCGGAGAGCGGCTACTTCTACACCGGCACGTATCTGGGCAAGAAGAAAGTGCTGACGATCGGCGGTGGCTACGAGCATCAGCACAAGTACAAGGCGTACGCCGCCGATGTTTTCTTCGATCATCCGGTCGGCAACGGCGCGATCACGGCGCAGCTCGATCACGTGAGATACGACGGAGGCGGATTTCTGAAATCGCTGCCGGATCAGCGCGACACTCTTCTGGAAGTCGGCGCGCTTGCCGGCAAGTCGAAGTGGATGCCAATCGTGCAGTTCGCGGATCGCAACCGGCCGGACACCAATACCGGCGACGAGCGTCGCTACGGCACCGGAGTGAACTACTTCCTGATGGGCCACAACGCGAATGTGAAAGCTCTCTACACGCGCATCTCGCCACGTGCCGGCAAGAAGAGCAATCAGATGTCCATTCAGCTGCAGTTCTTCTACTTCTAGGAAGGGGATTGTGGGACAGGCGAGGGCGCCTGTCCTACACAGAGGAAAGGAGAAATATTCATGGACTCCCTCAATCGCTGGTGGCGTGTCGTCGGCGCGTTGCTGATGAATCTCTCCCTCGGTTCGCTCTATGCGTGGAGCATCTTCGTTGCTCCGCTCGAAAAAGAATTCGGGTGGGATCGCGCGCAGACTTCGTGGGTCTTCACGATCGCCATCTTCGTGTTCGGCACTTCATTCGTATTGGCCGGCCGCATTCAGGACAAGCTCGGGCCGTTTCGGATCTCGCTCATCGGCGCGATCTTCCTCGGCTCGGGACTCGTGCTCGCCAGCTTCACGAACAGTCTCACGGCGATCTATCTGACGCTCGGCGTGATCATGGGTATCGGTAACGGCTTCGGATACGCGACGCCGATTCCCGTGCTCTCGAAATGGTTCCCTGACAAGCGCGGTCTCGCGGTAGGTCTCGCGGTCGCCGGCTATGGCGCAGGCTCCGCGATCCTCGGCTTCGTCGTTCCGCCGATGCTGAAGAGCGTCGGCTGGCGCGGCACGTTCCTCTGGCTCGGCATCGGCTACTTCGTCGCGACGGTCATCGCATCGTTCCTGCTGAAGAATCCGCCGGTGGGATGGAAGCCTGAAGGGTGGGCGCCCGCGGCGACCTCGAAAGTCGTCGCGACCGCGATCGACTACACGCCGTCGGAGATGGTCAGGACGAAGCAGTTCCCGCTCATGTGGATCGCGTACTGCCTCGGCGCATCCGCAGGTCTCATGACGATCAGCCAGCTCGTTCCGTTTGCGAAGAGCGTCGGGCTTCCCGCGACTGCTGCAACGCTCACGCTGCTCATCGCAGCGGCAGGCAACGCACTCGGCCGCATTCTCAGCGGCGCGATCTCCGACAAGATCGGACGTCTGCAGACGCTGCGGCTGATGATCTTCGTCTCGGCGGTGCTGATGCCGATCGTCGCCAACGTCAAAGATCTCGTCTTCGTCTATGCGCTGATCTTCGGCGTCTATTACTGCTTCGGTACGCTGCTCTCGGTTTTCCCGTCGACCACCGCCGATTTCTTCGGCACGAAGAACCTCGGCGTGAACTACGGCTGGATCTTCACCGCGTACGCGGTGGCCGGCATCGTCGGTCCGAAGATCGGCGGCAGCATGTTCGTCAAGTACCACGACTACACGGTGGCCTTCTACACGGCGGGCGCGCTTGCCGTCGTCGCGTTGGGAGCCATCCTGATCGCCAATCGTCCCGATGAAAAAGCGCGTGCCGCAGCCGCGGCCACGATGGAGCCGGCAAAAGGAGCCGCACAATGAGCAATACGACCCTCGAACTGACAGAAGCCCAGATCGCAGTTCATTGGAAGGAAGAGGACTATCTCTACGCCACGCCCGGCTTCATCGCGCAGGCGAATCTCAAGGACCTCAGTATCGACAAGCGTTTCTCACTCGAGAACTTCCCGCAGTGCTTCGACGAGTACGCCGAGCTGCTGACGTGGTTCAAGAAGTGGGACAAGACGCTCGACTCGAGCAATCCGCCGTTCTGGAAATGGTTCACGGGCGGAACGCTCAATGCGAGCTACAACTGCATCGACCGCCATCTCAAGACTCATAAGGGGAAAGCGGCGTTCATCTTCGTCCCGGAGCTCGAGAACGAGCCGGCGATCACGATCACCTACCAGGAGCTCTACGTCCGCGTGAATGAAACCGCCGCGCTGCTGCGCGACTTCTGCGGACTGAAGGCCGGCGATCGCGTGACGATTCACATGCCGCTCGTGCCCGAGCTTCCCATCACGATGCTGGCCTGCGCGCGGCTCGGCGTCATCCACTCCGTGGTGTTCGGCGGCTTCTCAGGTATCGCGTGCGGACAGCGCATCGCGGACTCCGGCAGCCACGTGCTCGTCTCGATGGACGGCTACTATCGCAGTGGTCAACAGATTGACCATAAGGAGAAGGTCGACATCGCCGTGACCGCGGCCCTGGCCGAAGGTCAACGTGTTGACAAATGCCTCATCTGGCGGCGTCACGAAGGGAAGTACCTCTCGAACACTCCCATGGTCGACGACCGCGATTACTTCATGGAAGACGTCCTGGTCAACTACAAGGGCCAGACCGTGGCGCCTGTGCCGATGCCGGCCGAGGCACCGTTGTTCCTCATGTATACGAGCGGAACGACGGCGAAGCCGAAGGGTTGTCAGCACAGCACCGGCGGCTATCTCGCCTACGTCACCGGGACCGCGAAGTACATCCTCGACATTCATCAGGAGGACATCTATTGGTGCATGGCGGACATCGGCTGGATCACGGGGCACAGCTACATCGTCTATGGTCCATTGGCGCTCGGCACCACCAACGTAATGTATGAAGGTGTGCCGACGTATCCCGATGCAGGACGTCCGTGGCGCATCGCGGAGCGGCTCGGTGTGAACATCTTCCACACAGCACCGACGGCGATCCGGATGCTGCGAAAAGTTGGGGCCGAGGAGCCGCTCAAGTACAACCATCAGTTCAAGCTGATGGTGACGGTCGGCGAGCCGATCGAGCCGGAAGTCTGGCGCTGGTACTACAACACCGTTGGCCGTAAGGAGGCGACGATCGTCGATACCTGGTGGCAGACGGAGACCGGCGGATTCCTCTGCAGCACCAAGCCCGCGCTGAATCCGATGAAGGCGGGGAGCGCGGGGCCGGGCGTGCCGGGCATTCATCCTGTGATTTATGACGAGGAGCGCAACGAGCTGCCGCCGGGGCGCGCGGGCAACATCTGCATCCGCAATCCATGGCCGGGCATTTTTCAGACCGTCTGGAAGGATCCCGATCGCTTCGTGAAGACCTACTACGCGAAGTACTGCAAGGATCCGGACAGCAAGGACTGGCGCGACTGGCCGTACTTCGCCGGCGATGGTGCCGTCTGTGCGCCTGACGGTTACTACCGCATCCTCGGCCGCGTCGATGACGTGATCAATGTTGCCGGCCATCGTCTCGGGACGAAGGAGCTCGAGTCCGCATGTCTGGTCGTCGGTGAGATCGCGGAGGCCGCGGTCGTGCCCGTTGCGGATGATGCGCGCGGCCGCGTGCCGGAGATCTACGTCGCACTGAAGCCGGGCATCACCGCGACTCCTGCGATCGAGAAGGCGGTGGTGAACAACCTCGAGAATCTGATCGGGAAGATCGCGCGGCCGAAGAGCGTGCGCATCGTGCCCGACATGCCGAAGACGCGCTCGGGCAAGATCATGCGGCGCGTGCTCGCGGCGATCTCGAACAATCTGCCCGTCGGCGACACGACCACGCTGGCGAATCCCGAGGTCGTGGAGCAGATCCGCGTGATGGTGCAGGGGGCGGAGCCAGTGGTGGCGGCGGCCGATGTTGGCGACGACATCAAGAATTTCGGGGAGGAGAAGTAGGGGTCGGATGCGCGGGCTCGCGGTTACGCGGGCCCGCGGTTTCTCGTGCGCTCCAGATGCGCCGCCTCGCCGAGTTTGATGCATGGCACGCGCATCGCCGCCAGCAGTTTCGAGAGCCGGCGATCGACCGTCAGAATGGAAGCTCCTTCGCGGCGTGCTGCGATCGCGTAGCAGAGATCGTAGACCGGATGCCGGTGCACCGCAGCCTCTCGGAGTGCTTCGCGTGCAAAGGCGGATACGGGCAGGAGCGAATCGACGAGATCGAGCGACGTTTCGAGTGCTGCCGATGCTTCGTCGATGCTCATCTCCGCGGCGGCCACATACTTCCAGAATGCATTCGTGACCTCTGCCACAAAGAGGTCGGGCGCAAGTACCACCGTGGCGTCACCCAGCAGGTCGAGCAACCGCATCGCCTCACTCCTTCCGGTGACGGCTGCAACCGCGGCGGATGCGTCGAGGATGATCCTCATCGACTCCGATCCTCGCGAATCAGGCGGACGGGATCGGTCAGCTTCCTCGAGAGCGGCTTGCCTCGCCGAAGCCGTTCTACCGCGGCCTCGCGCCGGCGGCGGGCATCCAGTTCTTCGATCGTTCGCAGGTCGGCGATGGCCTGCTGCGCCATGCTCCGGCGTTGCCTCCGCGCCCGTTCAGCGAGCGCGTCATAAAGATCCTCCGGTATGTCCCGAATCTGCAGGGAGGGCATGATACACACAACGCATGCACTACGTGTAAATTCCGCCGCGGCGCGCCTTGTGTACCATGCGCTGCGCATGACGGACCAGTCTCCTTACCTTTCCTTTTCGCGCGACGAGTGGGCGCGGCTTCGGGGCGAGACGGCGATGACGTTGCGTGAGAGCGACGTCGCGGAACTGAGCGGGATCACCGAGGCGTTGTCGATGCAGGAAGTGGAAGAGGTTTATCTTCCGCTATCGCGATTGCTCAACCTGCACATCGCCGCTGTGCAGGATCTGCACCGCGTGAGCTCGCGTTTTCTCGGAACGCTCGCGCCGCGCGTGCCGTATGTCATCGCGATCGCCGGAAGCGTGTCGGTCGGGAAGTCGACGACGGCGCGCGTGCTGCGGACGCTGCTCTCTCGCTGGCCCGACCATCCGAAGGTCGATCTCGTAACGACTGACGGATTTCTCTTTCCGAACGCGACGCTGCGCGAACGCGACATCATGCAGCGCAAGGGATTTCCGGAGAGCTATGACCGGCAGCGGCTCGTGCGGTTTCTGTCGGAGCTCAAGTCGGGGCTCGCGCCGCTGCGCGTGCCTGTCTACTCGCACCTGCAGTACGACGTCATCCCCGGCGGAGATCTCACGATCGAGCATCCCGACATCGTGATTCTCGAAGGCCTGAATGTGCTGCAGAGCGGCACGGCGCATTCGGTGTTCGTCTCGGACTACATCGACTTCTCGATCTACGTCGATGCGCGTGAGGAAGAGCTCGAGTCGTGGTTCATGCGGCGATTCCAGACGTTGCGCGAGACCGCGTTCAAGGACCCGGCGTCATTTTTCCACTCGCTGGCGACGATGCCCGACGATGAGGCACTCGCGGTTGCGCGGAATGCATGGGACAACATCAACCTCGTGAACCTGCGCGAGAACATCCTGCCGACACGCGACCGCGCGCGGCTGATTCTGGAGAAGGGGAAAGAGCATGTCGTCGAGAGGGTGTTGCTGAGGAGACTGTAGGCAGACAGCAGACAGCAGACAGCAGGAGTCGTCCTCTCCCTGCTGTCTGCTGCCCGCTGTCTGCTGCCTGAAGCTGTGCTACCGTTCGCGCTCCGATGAAACGCGCCCCTCTCATTGCCATCATGGCGATCACGGTCGTCGCCGATCAGATCACGAAGCAGCTCGCGCGGACGACGCTCGCGCTCTCGCCGCCGAAGCACTACAGCGTTCTCTCGTTGCTCTATGCCGAGAACAGCGGCGCATTTCTCAGCCTCGGCGCGACCCTGCCGCCGGGGACGCGGTCGCTGATCTTCAGTGGTCTCGTCGCGATCGCCTTGCTCGCGGGACTCTGGGCGTTGATGACGAATCGCATCGACGGCCGCGCGGATTCCATCGCCGTCGCGTTCATCCTCGGCGGCGGCTTCGGCAACCTGATCGATCGCGTCCTGCGCGACGGACGAGTGAGCGACTTCCTCTATCTCTCACTCGGTCCGCTGCACACTGGCGTCTTCAATGTCGCCGACATCGCGATCACCGGCGGAGTGATCTGGCTGCTGGTGAGCTGGATGTTCGTTTCGCGAAAAGCGGCCTCGGAATCATGACGGGACGCATGGTGCCGATTCAGCTGAATTCTCGAGGGGAGCTCGCTCTGCGCGGCGATCTCAAAAGAGATCGCGGACCGAGAGGCGCCAGCCTTCAACGACATCCCCTCCATCTAGAGCACCATCGATTCCGATTCGGATACTTTCGGTCAATGCGCGATGAACCGCCGCGGTGCGGCTTTTCGGATCGATCACAATGACGAGCTGCACGCCGGAGCGAAGCCAATCGATGACCTTTTCATCGACTTCGCTGTAGGTGTCGGACGGGGAGATCACTTCAATCGCGAGATCGGGAGCGCCGGGGAAGTAACCACTCGTTTGCACAAGGCGCGCTTTCCTCACAAATGCGACGTCCGGTGCCCGAACTGTGTCGGGGTTTCGTCGCAATAAGAATCCGGTTTCCGCAGCCGCGACCTGTCCGAGGTCGCGCTCTCGTACGAAATTGCTGAGACTGCTGCCGATCAGCATCGCAATACGGCCGTGCTCGAAGCCTGCTGGTGACATCGTTCTGACCTCGCCGTCGACCAATTCGAGAATCTTTCCGTTAGACGGCGTCCGAAGGAGTTCCTCGGCTGTCATCACTTTCGTCTCGAGACTCATGTGTCGATGCTACACCCTCACTCACTTCCTCGTCATGAAGTAGCGCTTGAGCCACTGCGACAGTCCGTCGAGACCTGGGAAGAGCACGCGCTCGGTCACGTTGGCCTGATCGAGCTTGTCGCGAATCTCCCATTTCAGCGGCGCCGGGATCACGAGGCGGCGATACATCTTCTCGCGCCGTTGCAGCAGACCTTCGAGCGAGATCGTCGCGGAGGAGGGGAGCGAGAAGAGCGCGAACTGATTCACGATGCGCTCGTCGAGGGAGGGCGGCTCGAAGAAGAGGACGAAGTCGTTTTTCGCCATGCTGTCGAATTCTTCGAGTGTAGTCGCGACACGATTCAACATCTCGGTCGTGAAGATGTTCGCATCGTCGGTCGCAAGGAGGTTGCGCAGCGGTTTCGGCATCAGCTCGTTCGTCGCCCGGTAGTCGACGCACCAGATCGCGCCGTCGACATCGAAATGCTCGGTCTTGTGCGTGGCGAAATGCATCGCGACGTAGGGCGAGTAGGTCCAGTCGAGCAGACGCGTCGGCAGCCCGTGATGCTTCGCCAGCGAGAGCCAGTTCCACACCCAGTCGCCATGCACCGCATGGCCCATCGCGTACTTGCGAAAGCTGGTCAGGAGCCTGCGCTCATGCGCCTCGAACCCGCCCGTTTGCAGTGAAGTCTCGAGTCCGTGCGTGACGCGTGGCGCTCCGCGGAAGACAAAGTTCGAACGATGTCGCTGAAGGCCCGGCTGAAACGAGTCGGCAAAGATCAGCTCCTGAAGCTGGAGCCAGCTCTCGATGCGAATGTCCATTGTTCTCGTGAAGTCTAGCCGGTCTCACGGTTACGCGGGCTCGCGGGCCCGCAGTGGTGAGATTCAGTGGGTGAATTCTGCAGCGACCGAGCTCTCGTCATCCCGAGCGAGCCACGGCGCGCTCACGCGCCGCGACTGAGACAAATCGCAAGCCGCCGTCATCACGAGCGAAGTCGAGGGACCCGGGTGGGCGGCAGGTACGAACATCATCTCGCGCGCCTCCTACCCACCCAGGTCCCTCGCTCTCGCTCGGGATGACGGAGGATCGGTTACCGAACCCGCGAGCCCGCGGGCCTGCGTAACCACCCCGCCCCAAACCTGCGCTATTCTCCGCGCGTCATGAAACGCCTTCTCACACTTCTCTCCCTTCTGCTGATCTCGATTTCCGCCGTTGCCGCAGATGCGCCAAAGCCCAAGAGCTCGCTCATCGAGCGCGTGGGTGCCGATGGGTTCATCGAGGTTCAGGCGGAAGGATTCAAGACGCTCACTACGCGTCAGAAGGAGCTCGTCTGGTGGCTCTCGCGCGCGTCGATCGCGATCGACCCGATCATCTACGATCAGCTCGGCCGCAATGGACTTCGCGAGAAGTACGTCCTCGATCTGATCGCCTCCCACCCATCGGGCGACGAGAAGACACGGAAAGAAATCTCCGATTACACGAAGCTCTTCTGGGCGAATCACGGCAATCACAACGACATCACCGCGCAGAAGTTCGTGCCGTCGTTTACGCCTGAGGAACTAGAGAAGGCCGCGCTGGCCGCACGTGCGAAGGCGAAGAAGCCGATGTTCAGCGAAGCACAGCTGAAGCACGAGCTCGAGGAACTGCGTCCGACGATCTTCGATCCGGAGTTCGAGCCGCAGCTGACGGCGAAGAATCCGCGAGGCGGGCTCGACATCATCCAGGGGAGCGCCAACAATTTTTATGGCCGCGACGTGACTCTGAAGGATGTCGAGAGCTTCAAAGAGCAATACCCGCTCAATTCGCGTCTGGTGAAGGACGCTGACGGGAACCTGGCCGAGCAGGTTCTCCGTGCGGGTACGCCGGACGGCAAGATCAAGCCGGGGCGCGACGCGCGCTTCCTGCTGAAGGCGATCGGATATCTTCAGAAGGCGAAGAAGTATGCCGAGCCGGGACAGTCGGAAGTCATCGACGCGCTGATCAAGTACTACCAGACGGGCGAATACCGCGACTGGATCGACTTCGGTGTGAAGTGGGTTGCGAACAACGAGAAGGTCGATTTCGCGAATGGCTTCATCGAGGTCTATCGCGATGCGCGCGGCGCGAAGGGGACGTCGCAGAGCTTCGTCTCCGTCGTCGACGGCAAGCTCGATCCGCTGATGCAGAAGATTGCGGCGAACGCGCAGTATTTCGAGAATCACGCGCCGTGGGCCGAGCAGTACAAGAAGCTCGGCGTGAAGCCGCCTCTCGCCAAGGCCGTCGAGACGGTGATCGAGACCGGAGACTTTCCCGTGACGATCGTCGGCGACAACCTGCCGAACGAAGACGAGATCCGCGAGAAGCACGGCACCAAATCCTTCCTCTTCACCGGCTCCACACGCGCACTGGGCCGCGCACGCGGCGCAGGCTCGCGTCATGAGTTCTCCTACGACAAGGAAGAGGAAGAGACGATCGAGAAGTATGGCGACGAAGCGGGGGATCTGCTCACTGCACTGCACGAGATCGTCGGTCACGGCTCGGGCAAGGTGAATCCGAAGCTGACGCAGGATCCTTCGACATACCTCAAGGAGTATTACTCGACGCTGGAAGAAGCGCGCGCCGATCTGATGGGCCTCTGGAACGTGTGGGATCCGCACCTCAAGGAACTTGGCGTCGTCACGAACACGGAAGGCGTTGCGAAGGCGATGTACTACTCGGCCGCGAAAGCGCCGCTCGTGCAGCTCAACTCGAACAAGCGGGGAGAGACGCTCGAGGAAGACCACCAGCGCGATCGTCAGATGATCGTCGAGTACATCATGGACAAAGTTCCCGGCGCGATCGAGCGGACGCAGAAGGATGGCAAGACCTACATGCACATCGCCGACTTCCAGAAGATGCGGCAGGGCGTCGGCATGCTGCTCGCGGAGCTGATGCGCATCAAAGGCGAAGGCGACTACGAGGCGATCAAGGAGCTCGTGAACAAGTACGGCGTGCACTTCGATCCGAAGCTGCGCGACGAAGTCGTCGAGCGCTACAAGACGTTGAACCTGCCGACGTATTGGCACGGCATCAACGCTGAGCTGCACCGGACCGAGAAGGGTGTCACCATGAGCTATCCCGCTGATTTCACGAAGCAGCGGCTGGGGTATGCGGCGATGTATCACCCGGAGATGAAGCCTTAGGTACGGGGGCTCGCGGGTACGCGGGTACGCGGTGGTTTTTCACCGCGAGCCCGCGTACCCGCGCCACCGCGCGCCCTATCGTTTAAACTAGCTTTGATTCATGATCGACAAGATCAAGAACGCGGCCCGAAATGCCACGCTGCGCGTCGTAAAGAGTACGGCCGAGGTGACTGTCGATCCGCTGGTGGCGGGGGGAGATCCGGTTGAGCGATCACGGATCCAGGAGCCGGCGCTCGTCCTCCTGCACGGCGATCTTCCGGGGCAGGTGTTTCGTCTGCGGCCGGGACGTCAGATCGTCGGCCGCCGTCCCGAGTCCGACATCCGTCTGCGCGAACGAGCGGTGAGTGGAATCCATGCCGAGATCATTCGCGTCGGTGAAGATGTAACGATTCACGATCTCGCCAGTACGAATGGAACACTCGTCAATGGGACGCGCATCAAGCATCCGACGGCGCTGGTTCCAGGCAACCTTCTGCGCATCGGCAACTGCGTATTGCGCTACGTCGACTCGCTGTTGGAAGTGGAGTTCACCGAGTCGCTTCATTCGCGCGGCATCACGGATCAACTCACCGGTACGTTCAATCAGTCGTACGTCGTCGCGCGTCTGGCATTCGTTCTCGATACGGTGACGGAGGCAAAGCCGGTGAGCGTCATCGCGTTCGACTACGACGGCTTCAAAGCCGTCAATGACGAATTTGGGCATGCGGCCGGGGATCAGGTGCTGCGCGAAAGCGCCGCGTTGATTCGCGAGACGTGTATCCGCCCCGGCGATCTCTTCGGACGGATGGGGGGCGAGGAGTTCGTGATCGTGCTGCCCGACACGCCAATTGCGCGCGCAGTCGACATCGCGGAGGAGATCCGCCGCGCCCTTGCCAATCGCGCGTTCGATGTTGGAGGATCCGCCATTCGCTTCACCGCATCGTTCGGCGTTTGTTCTTCGGGTACACCGTCCGAATCCGCGGATGCGCTGCTCGGCCGCGCCGATGAACTGCTCTATCAGTCGAAGAGCGATGGGCGCAACCGAGTGAGCTGCGCATGAACCGGTACGTCGATCTGCTGGAACAGACGCCGCGGCTGGTTCGCAACATCGTGAGCCTTGCGCACGACATCGATCGGAAAAAGGGCGACTTTTTCTCCATCCGTGAGAACGTTGCCCATCTTCGCGACATCGACATCCTCGGGTACGCCGTGCGAGTCCGGCGCGTACTCGAAGAAGAGAATCCGTCGCTGGCGGACGTTCCTGGTGACAAGCTGGCGATCGAGCGGCAGTACGCGACGCTGGCCATCGAGCCGGAGCTCGCGGACTTCGAGATCTCGCGCGCATCGTCGATGGAATTGCTGCTTGCAACGCCCGACGCAATGCTCGAGCGAAGCGGAGAGCTCGAGGGTGTGGGCCGCGTCACGTTGCGTGACTTACTCGTGCGCTGGATCGAGCATGATCAGGGACACCTGGAAGAGATGCGCGGCCTGATGGAGTAGAGAGATGGAACGCGTTCTGAAGCTTGCGGTTTTTGCAGCAGTCCTCTTTGCGGTCTGGAAGTTCGGCGTGCAGAAGTATCTGCTCAAGTCTGGTGACACGACCACCACGACGGCGGCACCCGCCGGCTTCGTGAGCAATTCGTGCGGCGGCGCGGCGGACAAGGCGTCCAGCGCGTGGGGTAGCGGCATCGGACGCTTCACGAATCCTCCCTACGATCTCGACGCGTGGTCGGTGTTCCGCAGCGATGTCGAGACGAAGATCGCGAATGCGCAGGGGCAGTGCGCATGCGTATTCGAGTCGTGTACGAAGACGCAGAGCGCGTTGCAGGACCTGCGAGGATTGATCAACGATCTCGACTCGAGCATCCGCAACGGAACGCCGCCTCCCGGCGACATCGTGCAGAGGCAGGAAGCGATCGACCGCCAACTCGATGAAGCGCGGGAGCTCGCGAAGCAGGGGAAGTGATCCTGCCTGGCTCGGGAGCCGGCAGCCTCAACCCTGCTGTCTGCTGCCCGCTGTCTGCTGCCTGCACACGTCCCACAAGTACAAACTGAATGGAATCCACCAGACGAAGTCGTTCGTCAGACAGAGGACGAGCGTTCGCATTGGCCACGCGCCGGTGATCAAGAGGCGCGCGAGCCCGATAGGGCCGAGCACCTTACCGAGCAGGCCGACCGCCGCGATCCAGAAGCCTCGCTCGGGATCGCGCGTGACTTGCCAGTAAAGAATCCCATATACGCCGACGACCATGCCGAGGCAGGCGAAGATCTCGGGATAGTTCGCGCGCGGCATGTGCGCGTAGTCGAACAGCCACTGCGGAAATGCCATTGTGAAGGCACCCCACAAGAGGTTGTATGCGCCCGCGATTGCGAACGTGATGCGGTGGAATCCTCGGCGTTTCATCTCAATTGGGTGCAAGAGTATGTCACGCGGAGGCGCGGAGAGCGCGGAGAGCGCGGAGAGCGCGGAGAGAAAAGAAAAACAACTCCGCGTCTCCGCGTGAAAACAATCAGGCAAAACTACGCGGACGTTCGTTGAGCGACAGTGCGAGATCGATCAGCGTTGCGGTGTAGATCGGGTCCTCCAGCCGAAGCACGAGCGGTTTTTTCAAGCCGTCGGCGCGGATCGTCAGTGAGCTCGAATCGGCGTCGACCTCGAGATCGTCGATCTTCGGCAACGCGATCTCGGCCGGCTTTTGCGACGGCAGCAGGACGCGCTTGTTCGTGAGGGTCAGTCCATTCGAAGTGTGAATGCAGTACTCGTGAAAGCCGAGCCGCAGGTTGCAGTCGCTGCGGGGAAGTGTCTCTGGCCTGATGCCGCGCAGCCGCTCGAAGCCGGCGATTTCAGTCGCATCGAGCGCGGCGCCGAGCCGCTTGCGAAGTCCGTCGAGTGCAGCGCTTTGTTGGGCTCCGACTCGATCGTCTGCGGCCAGGTGCCAAAGCAATGTGCGGACGATGTCGTCACGTACGCCTGCTGCGTCCTCGTCCGAGAGGCCGGCAGCATGCGACGCACTGTCGAGAAGGTGCTTGAGCTTCTCCGACTGCAACGACTGAAAGCCAATCATCAGCACCGCGTGACGCGCGAGAGGTGACCAGAGCTCGTAGGGCAGCTCGAGCTGTTCGCGCTCACGACGTACGTCAGCGATCGTCGAATCATCCGGCTGGGCCTGCATTCGCTCCAGTGCGGCCGAGTACGACGCCAGCATCGCCCGATCCCGTTTCTCACGTTCTTCGTGGGCTGCGCGCTCACGTTCTTCCCGTTCGCGCGCGATGCGCCGCTCTCTTGCGATTACGATCATTGGGACGGTGATCATTGCCAGTCCGAGAATGACCTCGATCCATCCTTGCGGGCCTTTGTTGATCACGACCGCGAGTCCGATGAGCGCGAGCACGATGCCGGCCACGATGATGCCGAGCTGCATCCTCGGCAGTGCGAGCAGCGCCTGAAGGTAGGTGTTCGGATGTTGAGAGCGCGGAGCCTCGGCGGCACCCGGTGTGGCTCGGGAGGCGGCAAAGAACGACGTCGCGTCGCGGCGGCAAACGAACATCCCATCCGTGCCGGTGCTGAATTCAGGGAGCGCGTCGATCTCCTCCAGCCTGCGGCGGGGCGACACACCAAAACGAATCGGGCCGGTAGCGAGTCTCTTCGATACGAAGAACGTCATGTTTCGCTCCGATGCCTTTGCGAAGGTCGCGCCTGCTCCGTTGCGGTAAGGTATGGGCATGCTTACTGCGCTGCTTGCTCTTGCCCTTCTCTCGTCGCCGAGCGCCACGCGCACTGCTTCTGCGCCGGCAAGCGGCGTGACACGCGTCGTGATCAACGCTTCCACAGGCTCGCTTCGCGTCACCGGACGCAGCGGTGCGAGCGAGATCATCGCGAACGGAACTGCATCTGCGAAGGATGATGCGGCGCTCGCGAAGACGCAGGTCACGATACGCCGCAACGGATCCGAGCTGAGGATCGAGGCGCAGGTCCCGGAGAACGCGTCGCTCGATCTGGAAGTGAAAGTGCCTACGGAAGTGACGGTCGAGATCCATGACGGCAGCGGCACGCTGTTCGTCACGAACTCCGGCAATCTCGACATCACGGACGGCTCGGGTTCGATGGAGATCGACACAGTCACCGGCAATGTCCGCATCACGGATGGCTCCGGTTCGATCGATGTGAAGAAGGTGAAGGGGAGCGTCACGATCACCGACGACAGCTCCGGTTCCGTGCACGTTGCCGATGTGACCGGCGACTTCACGGTTCTGCACAAGGGGAGCGGGCATGTCGATTACGAGCGCGTTGGTGGGAAGGTAAGCGTTCCGAAGAAGTGAGGGACACGCGGGCGCTGGAGCGCTACGCCATGATGGCCTTCATCATCGCCTCGACATTCTCGGCGTTCTCGAAGAAGTGATGGGGATTCTCCGCGAGGAGTTTCTCCGCCGGTGTTTTGCCGGAGGCGACGGCGATCGTCGTCGCGTCGTGCGGGACGCCGCAGCGGACGTCGTAGATCGAATCGCCGATGATGACGACATCGCGTCTCTCGAATCGATGGCCATCGATGCGCGATGCGCGCTCGACCGCGATCGGCGGCAGTTCTTCGCGGTTCGCGGAGTCGCTGCCGAAGGCGCCGAATGGGAAGTAGTCGTTGAGTGACGCACCGCCGAGCTTGATCCGTGCACCGGGCTCGATGTTGCCCGTCAGGAGCGCGAGTGTCACTCGATGCTCCTCGGCGAGCACTTCGAGCAGCGAACGGATTCCGGGAAGAGCCTGCACGCGCTCGGACGTGGCGTTTCTCGCGAGATCGTGCAGGTAACGAGACCAGAGATCGGGGAGGCGCGCCGCGATGTCGTCGTCCGTCCATCCGGCATCGCGCAGGATCATGAACGCGATCTGCGGATCGGTGCGGCCGGAGAAGTCGTAGCGCGCGAGATCGCCGTCATACGCGTACGTCTCGAGCAGCGCCGCGGCGAACGCGTGACGCGCAGCGCCATGATCGGTGATCAGGGTGCCGTCGATGTCGAAGAGAACGAGCTTGCGCATGGTGAACAGGCAGCAGACAGCAGGCAGCGGGCAGCAGGAAAACGGTCCCCTGCTGTCTGCTGCCTGCTGTCTGCTGTCTGCTGTCCGTTCTATATCAGACGCTGCACCGTCCAGAAAATACCGGTCGCTGCAATCACAGCTGACGCCGGCACGACGAAGGCCGGGCGATACCAGGAACGCGTACGCGCCCACCAGGCCACGAGCACGAACGCGCTTCCGATCACGGCGAGTTGTCCGAGCTCCACGCCCACATTGAAGGTCACGAGTGCTGTGAGGAACTCGGAGCGCGGCAGGCCGAGCTCTTTCAGGACGCCCGCGAATCCCATCCCGTGCAGCAGGCCGAAGGCGAAGACGATCGCCACACGCCACGGCTTGAGGTGCGACGTCGTGATGTTCTCGATCGCGACATACGCGATCGATAAGGCAATCATCGGTTCCACCACGCGCGGCGATACCGACACGAGTCCGTAGATCGTCATGCCGAGCGTAATCGAGTGCGCGATGGTGAAGGCCGTGACCTGTGTGAGCACGGGCCGCAGTTTCGTCGACAGCAGGAAGATGCCGAGCACGAAGAGGATGTGATCGAGTCCGCCCGGAACGATGTGGGTGAAGCCGAGAACCAGGTATTGGCGGATGACGTCGAGGCGCGACGGAGGGAGCAACTCGCGCGACAGCGGAAAGGGGGCCGAAGTGGCATCGGCGTCGAGCCACTCCTGCCGCGGTCCGATCGTGAGTGCGTAAGAGCTGAATGTGAGGTGCCAGCGCCATGTGAAGGGGCCGGCGTTCTTCGGGATGTCTCCGTGAAAGCGGATGGTGTCGTTCGGAAGGACGAGCACTTGCGGCCGGACGAGCTCTCCGCCGAAATGAATCTCCGCGGCTGCAGCCAGCTCCTTCTGGTGGAGTTGCAGGAGAGGCTGCAGGTTCGGTGCGGGATTGACGCGGCGATGTTCGATCTTCGTCAGGAGCGACGCGGGACCGGTAACGACATCGACGTCGTACGTGTGGTCGCGATTGAAGCGCGCGGTGACTTGTGTCGTGCCGATCTCGTGCGCTGCGAGCGGCAGCGCGAGAAGCGCGAACAGCGCCGCGCGCGTCAGCGCTCGAAGGTGAGCGATGCCCACATGCTCTCCCAATCCGCCGGCGATCCGGCGGGTGCTTCGATCATCTGCACGGACTTCACGAGCCACACACCATCCTTCGGAAGGTTGAGCGTGACGCGTCCCTGCCTATCGCTGCGAAGCTGGATGCGCACGCTCGGATCGTCGCGATGCATTGCAGTGACGAGTGCGCCGGCCAGCGGTTTTCCTTCGAAGAGGAGGCGCACGCGCAGCGGTGTCTGCGCAGTCGGATCGGTCTCGGGCACGATCTCGTAGCGGTAGCCGAACGGCTGGTCATAGCGAGCGCCGGTGCCGGAGCCTGCGCGCAGGACCGCCTTGGCGTAGCGATAGAAATTTTCGCGATCCGGTTTCGTGGTCTCGTGCCGCTGCGCGCGGATCGTGCTGATACGCTCCAGACCTTCGAGTTTGAGAAACTCTTCGAACTTCGCCGCGTCGAGAGAAAGGAGATTGGCTTTGCTGCGATAGCCGATCAGCGTGAGGCCGGGCGAGTCGATGCGAAGGTAGCCGGCGGGATCGCGATTCTCCATGCCGACGACTTCCTTCTCGCCGCTGCTCTGACGGAACGTGAAGGTTTCAATGAATTGCGCGCTGCGGGGAACGGGATCGCCGATGAAGTCCTGTCCGACGCGAAGCGAGGTCGTGATCAGTTGTCCGGGAGCGGGCCGAAAGGTGGATGGCTCGATCCAGAAGTCGTGCGCATACGCGACGGTTGCCTGCGCGGCGAGGGCGACAATTACAGCAATTCGCTTCACGCCTCCTACTACGGGTGACGGAGCGAATCGGATGTGCAGGCAGCAGACAGCAGGCAGCAGGCAGCAGGCAGCAGACAGCAGACAGCAGACAGCAGGAGAGCGAGAGGTCTCTGCTGCCTGCTGCCTGGATGACTACTTCGCCGCGATCGAGCGGAGGAACGTCACGACGGCTTTGATCTGCTCCTCGGTCAGGCCTTTCTTCGTGAAGTTGTGCTTCGGATTCTCGCCGATGAATTTGACGAGATCCGCATCCGCCATCTTCTGAACGGTGGCGCCGCTGAGATCGGCCTTCGCATTCTTCTTGCCGTCGGCTCCGTGACAAGCGGCGCATTTCGCCTTGAAGAGTGCCGCACCGTCTTCCGCCGCGAAGGCGGCCGAGGCGAACAGCAGGGAGAGAATCATCGTGATCAACATGGTCTTTTTCATGAGCTCTTGGCCCTCCGGTAACCGTTTTAGAGCATCGATTGACCTGAGACTGTGACTCGCGGACATGAGTTGTTGTGATGGAGGAGGGCAACTGCCAGCCGGCAGCAGACAGCGGGGTGTGATCCCGTGCTAACGATTGGTTGCACCCGCTACCTGCTGCCTGCTGCCTGCTGCCTGCCTCCCGCTGGCTGCTGCCTGCTGTCGCAGATCTGCTATCGTGCCCCCGCCATGCGGCGTGTCTCGCTCTTCGTACTTTTTCTGACGGTGTTCATCGACCTGATCGGCTTCGGGATGGTCATCCCGTTCCTCTCGTTCTTCGCGCGCGAGTATCACGTGAGCGGGGCGGCGGTGGGTGCGGTGGTCGGCGTTTACTCGATCATGCAGTTTTTCTTCGCGCCAGTGTGGGGGAGGCTGTCCGACCGCATCGGAAGACGGCCCGTCATGCTGATCAGCCTCACGGCGTCGTGTGTTGGCTATCTGATGTTCGGTCTCTCGCGCAACTACGTCGTTCTCTTCCTCTCGCGTGTGATCGCGGGAGCAGGTGGGGCGAACATCGCGACGGCGCAGGCATACATCGCCGACTCGACGACGCCGGAGAATCGCGCGAAAGGCATGGGGCTGATCGGAGCGGCGTTCGGCATGGGCTTCATTCTCGGGCCACCGCTGGCCGGCATTCTTGCCCATCTCGGACTGAAGCTCGGACTGGTGATGAATCTGTTGCCGGGCCTCGTCGCCGCGTTGACCTCGTTCACTGCGCTCTCGATTGCGTTCTTCTTTCTTGGCGAGTCGAAGCCGGAAGGATCTCCGGTTCGCAGCTCGATTCCGCCGCAGTTCGACAAGGAGATCTGGGCGCGGCTTGGACATCGCAGCATTCTCGCGCTCATCGTGCTCACGCTGTTCCTGACACTGCTTTCGGTCGCCGGAATGGAAGTGAGTGTGACGTTCTTTGCACGCGATCGTTTTCATTTCGATCAGCGGCAGCTGGCTGCGTTTTTCTTCTTCATGGGAATCATCGTCGCGATCATTCAGGGCGGACTGATCGGCCGTATGGCGCGCGCGTGGGGGGAGAAGACACTCGTCGCGATCGGGACGGCGAGCTTCACGATCGGACTGACTTTGGCACCCGAAGTCACGCGAGTCGGTCTGCTCTACGTCGTCGCATTCTTCATCGCGATCGGGCAGGGTCTCTGCTATCCCTCCCTCACGTCGCTCGTGACGCGCGTGACGGATCCCGGAGAACAGGGAAGCATGCTCGGAATCGCGACGGCGATGGGCTCGCTCGGCCGCTTTCTCGGACCGATCGTCATGGGATTTCTTTATGATCACATGCATGCGCGCGGCGCGTTTTTCGGCGGCGCCACGCTGACGTTGCTCGGTTTTTGTTTATCGCTGGTGATGCGGCGGTTTTCTGCTGCGGAGGGTTGATTGTCGATTCTGAAAGTGGCGCGGCTCGGACATCCTGTGCTTCGCGAGCGGGCAGCCGATGTCGAGATCAAGGACATCAAGGCGGGCAAGTTCCGTTCACTGATCGACGACATGATCGAGACGATGCACGCATACGATGGCGTCGGACTCGCGGGACCTCAAATTCATCTGCCGCTTCGCGTATTCGTCTTCGAAGTTCCGGAGCGTGCCGCAAAACGCCGCAACGTGCAGCAGGTTGGTGCGGGCGTCTTCTTCAACGCGACGTACGAGCCGGCCGGCGAAGCGAAGATCACCGACTGGGAAGGCTGCCTCAGCGTTCCCTTCCTTGGCGGCGAAGTGCCGCGCCATCGCAAGGTGCGGCTCAAGGGAATCGATCACGAGGGCAATGAAGCCGAGCTCCTGGTGGAAGGATTCACCGCCCGGATCTTTCAACACGAAGTCGATCACACGGATGGGCACGTCTATCTCGACCGCATGCCGGATCTGACGACGCTCGCGTATACGGTGATTCTGTGACGGGGACCGCGGCTCGAGAAAAGGCAAAAGCGAAATGCAGAATTCAAAATGCAAAATTCAGAATTCAGAATTGAGGTGGCGCTTCGCGCGTCATTGTTCATTCTGAATTCTGCGATTCTGAATTCTGCATTTCGCTTTTCGTAGACGTCTCTCAGGTTGCCGAAATCCCATTTCCCTTTTAGCGCCTTTTTGACGCCCAGCCCCACGCCCCGCTGATGGACCCCCACCTACATTGAATTGCACAAAGCGCAGGGATTCTCCCCCGGTCAGCGCGTTGTGAGAGAGACGGCAGGCGGGCGGTGCCCACGAAGCACCGTCCGCCTGACTGTTTTTGCAGGAAACCCGCGACGGCCTCAGATGTCCAGGAGAAAGCGCTCCGGATCGGCGAAGGAGGCGTCGTATTCGGCCTGGAGATCGGTCTTGTGTTTCCACTCCATCTCCGCGAGCTCCATGAACAACCGGCCGAGCTCGGTGTTCGGTACGCGCTCCGCCATGAATCGATAGTAGCTTTCGGAATCGCGCTCGCGCTCGAGCGCGAGCTTGAGCGCGCGGCCCATGTCGAGATTCACGATGTCGTAGGGCAGCTCGACACTCACCGGTGCTGGTTCAGGAGGAGCATTTCCGATCAGTTCGCGATAGCGGCGTTCGAGGCGCGCGCGATGAAGGAGCTCGCCATCGGAGAGTTGCAGCATGCGCTGGCGCACCTCCGCTGACCCCGCGCGCTCCGCCATCTTCTGATAGTAAAGCCGCGTCTCCACCTCGGAATGAATCGCATTCCGCAGGACCTCTTCGACGGTGGTCTCGAGCGGTTTCATGTGGCGGGACCCGCAGCGATTATACGGCGCGGCTGGCCAGTATTACTGATCGCCGCGGTAAACGTCCGGATTCGGCTTGCTGTCATCCTCGAATGGCGCGCTGCGGATTGGCTGCCCGAGGCCGGTGCCGCCAGCCCAGCCCTGCTTGTTCATGTCGCCGTAGTAAGGACGCCATCCCATCGGACCAACAGGGAAGTTTGGTGGAACGACGAGATCGCGAAGGCCGACGACCGCGCGGGCGCGCGTGTCGATCGCCATCTCGTAGTCGCGCGTCATGTAGATCGCATCTTCGGGACAGGCATCGACGCAATAGCCGCAGAAGATGCAGCGAAGGAGATCGATGTCGTAGCGCGCCGGGAACTTCTCGCGCGTGCGCTCGTCTTCGCCCGCTTCGATCGTGATGCATTCCGCAGGACATGCGGTCGAGCACATGAAGCAGGCAACGCAGCGTGTGGTGCCGTCTTCACGCGTGGTGAGGATGTGGCGTCCGCGGAAGCGCTCCGAGTAAACGCGCTTCACCTCGGGGTAGGAGATGATCGGCAGACCTTTGATGTTGAACAGGTTCTTCAGAAGGTGGCGCAGGGTGATGAACATCCCCTTGATGACCTGCGGAAGGTAGAGACGGTCGCTGAGCGAGAGCGGCGTGCGCTCGACTTTGACGACTCCTGGTGCGATTCGAGTGATGGCCATGGTTAGCTCTTAATGATCCAACTCTCCGGCGATGATGTTCAAGGAGCCGAGTCCCGCGATGGCATCGGGTATCGTCTGGCCTGTGATCATCTGGGCGTACGCTTCGAAGATCGGGAAGCAGGGCGGGCGTACGCGGACGCGGTACGGATTCTTCGTGCCGTCCGAGACGACGTAGAACCCGAGCTCTCCGTTGCCGCCCTCGACCTGGAAGTACGCTTCACCCACCGGCGGCTGAATGCCGTGCATGATCAGCTTGAAGTGATAGATCAGGGACTCCATCTCGTTGTAGACGCGCTCCTTGGGCGGCAGCGCGACATACGGATTGTCGACGATGACCGGTCCCGGCGGAAGCCCGCGATCGATGGCCTGTTGCAGAATGCGCAGCGACTGGCGCATCTCTTCGAGTCGAACCAGGAAGCGCGCGTAGGTGTCGCCACCTTCGGCGATCGGTACGTCCCAGTCATAGGTTTCGTAACCGAGGTACGGTGAGGCTTTGCGAACGTCGTACGGAACACCGGTTGCACGGAGGCACGGGCCCGTGAAGCCGTAGCTGAGCGCATCTTCCTGCGAGATCGGGCAGACGCCGATGACGCGGTCGAGAAAGATGCGGTTCTTCATGATCAGCTTCTCGACGTCGTCGATGAACTTCGGCAACATGTTGACCAGTCGCTGCGAGTTCGCGAGGAAGTCTGCCGGTGCATCCACGGCCATGCCGCCTACGCGCGTGTACGTCGGCAGGAGGCGCGCGCCGCAGCACGACTCGACGAGGCCAAGGATCTCTTCGCGGGGCTGGAAGAGATACCAGAAGTTCGTCAGCGCACCCATGTCGACGAGGTTCGTGCCGATGCAGATGATGTGATCCGAGATGCGCATGAACTCGGAGAGCATCAGCCGGATGTGCTGCGCGCGGGCCGGCGCTTCGATGCCCAGCATCTTCTCGATCGTCATGCAGTAGCCGACGTTGTTGATGATCGCCGAGCAGTAGTTGAGGCGGTCGGTGAACGGAATCACCTGCTGATAGGTGTGCGTCTCCGACATCTTCTCGAAGCAGCGATGGAGATAGCCGATCTCGGAGTCGGCGCCGATGATCGTCTCGCCGTCGAGCGTGACGACGATGCGGAGCGTGCCGTGCGTCGCGGGATGCGAGGGGCCGAGGTTCAGCGTGACGCGCTCGAAGTCGGTGTCGACGTTCTCGAATTGCGGATCGACTTTCGGGAGAAGCTTCGCCACACCCTGCTCGGTGAGGAGCCAGCGCTGGGCTGGATCGTAGTCCTTGCGGAGCGGGTGGCCCTGAAACATCTCGTGGGTGAGGATGCGGCGAAGGTTCGGATGACCGTCGAACTTCACGCCGAACATGTCGAACGTCTCGCGCTCGAACCAGTTGTAGCCTTTGAAGACATTCACGGAAGAGGGAACCGCTTCGTCCTCCGCGACACGGACCTTGAGGCGGACGCGCTCATTCGCCTTCGGTGAGTAAAGCTGATAGACGACGTCGAAGCGGCCACCATCGCGGCGTTGCGGATAGTCGACGCCGAACAGATCCAGCGGAATCGTGAAGCCGTCGTTCTTCAGCGACGTGAGGACGTCGATGATCGCAGTCTTGCCGACGACGAACGTCGGCATGTCCTGGCCGCGCTCCTGCTGCAACGCGTTGTTAGAGATCCTTGCTGCGATCTCTTCGCCGCGCGTGTCGGCCTGAGCGGCATTCGTTGGAACGTAAGGATCGCGATTGGTCGGGGCCGGACCGGTGTAGGGGATGGCGGAGAACTTGGTGAGTGTGCTCATGATTCAGGGGGTTCGGGGCTCGCGGGCTCGTGGGCTCGGGGTACCACGAACCCCCGGGCCCTCGCGGCCTCGGACCCATTACCCTCGTTTGATCTCCCCACGCTCGATTTTGTCTTTGAGTTTCAGGATGCCGTACATGAGGCCATCGGGAGTCGGTGGACAACCGGGAACCCAGATGTCGACGGGAATTACTTCGTCGATGCCCTGCATGACGTGATAGACGCGATAGAAGCCGCCGGAGGTCGCGCAGGCGCCCATGGCCAGCACGTACTTCGGCTCCGGCATCTGGTCGTAGATCTTCTTGAGGACGGGGCCCATCTTGTCGACGATCGTGCCGGCGACGATCATCAGGTCCGCCTGCCGCGGCGAGAAGCGGACGACTTCGGCGCCGAAGCGCGCGACGTCGTAATGCGAGGAGACCATCGACATGAACTCGATGGCGCAGCATGCCGTGCCGAAGGGGAGCGGCCAGAGCGAATTGCCGCGCGCCCAGTTCACCATCGTGTCGAGTTTGGTGGTGAGATATGTGCCGCCGGCGAGGTCTTCGGCCTCGCGCGACGATTCGCCCGGCAGGGTGATCAGACCCTTTTCCGGCCCCTCGCCGGGAGCGACGCCCGCTTTGCGGGGGATGATCGAGTCGGGATGTTCAATCTTTTGAGCTGGCATAACTTGAGTTCACGCGCTTGCCGCGGATTGCGGCGGGAAGGCGGCGGCATTTTATGAACTTGAGAAAGTTTTCACAAGGCGGCTAAACCAGCCGGATGATTCACGGAGGTAGAAGCGAAGTGCAGAGTGGGTCGCTGCAGAATCACCACTGAGAAGTGTGAAGGCCCTGAAGATCTCCCGTCATCCCTCGACTTCGCTTCCAAAGAAACTTCCAGTGTTTATGCGGGTTTGAGCCGACTAGTCCCTTCTCCCCCGCACGGGGGAGAAGGTGCCGAAGGCGGATGAGGGGCCGCTTAGTCGCGCGTTGCACGAACCCCTCAT